>ULOF01012352.1_pt1 | contig 12913 bp, 14 predicted proteins | sample 1952371 | NCBI WGS metagenome assembly ULOF01 (sample SAMEA4835597, study PRJEB28245) | human gut metagenome | biome: gut microbiome; material: fecal sample | place: Denmark | collected 2008 | reverse complement strand
TACAGCCGAATTTCCAGCTTTTTACGCAGCATTGATGGTTTGGTGGTAGAGGGAAACCAAGTAAAAATGAAAAAGAAACGGTAGATATGGTATTTTATAAAAAAATATGATAGAATATCAATAATTATGTATGTGTAGATATGTAAGGAGATTACACTATGGCAGGTAGAATCGCATATGTTGAGCGGAAAACAAACGAAACAGATATTAAGCTGGAATTACATATCGATGGTTCCGGACAGACGAAAATTGATACAGGCATTGGTTTTTTTGACCATATGTTAAATTCTTTTGCAAGACATGGTTTTTTTGACTTGAAGCTTTTGGCGAAAGGAGATTTATATGTGGATTCCCATCACACCATTGAAGATACAGGAATTGTTCTCGGAGAAGCTATCAAGAAAGCAATTGGTGATAAAAAGGGGATTAAGAGATATGGACAGAGGATACTTCCAATGGATGAGACCCTGATGTTATGCGCCCTGGATTTATCCGGCAGACCATATTTTTCATATGATATGAATTTAACGGTGGACCAGGTGGGATACTTTGATACGGAGATGGTGAGAGAGTTTTTCTATGCTGTTTCTTATTCTGCGGGAATGAATCTTCACTTAAAGCAGATAGATGGAAATAATAACCATCATATTATAGAAGCAGCTTTTAAGGCTTTTGCAAAAGCGTTGGACGAAGCAACCCAGATTGATTCCAGGATGAAGGATGTGGTTCTTTCTACCAAAGGAACACTTTAGGAGGAATTTAGAATGAGTCAGCAGACTGAAAGGGAAGAATTTATAGCAGAAAGCTTTGAGAGCACGCTGGATTTTGACAGCTTTAAATTAGATGGCAATGGATTGATTCCGTGTATCACACAGGACTATAAAACAAATGAGGTTCTGATGATGGCATACATGAATAAAGAGTCTTTTTATAAGACTTTAGAGACAGGCTATATGACTTATTTTTCCAGAAGCCGCCAAAAGCTCTGGAAAAAGGGAGAGGAAAGCGGTCATTTACAGTATGTAAAGGAGCTTATCATTGACTGTGATAAGGATACAATTCTGGCTAAGGTTGCGCAGCTCGGGGCTGCCTGTCATACAGGGAATCCAACCTGTTTCTTTACATCGCTTACCAAGAAATAGAAAAAGAGCAATTTGTTTTATATAAATTCTCTTAATAAAATGCAAATATATAATAAGTGTCAAAAATGAATGGAGGTATGATTATGAATTTATTAGCGGGTGAGTTTTTAACCTATATATTCAAGTATATTGTACTTGGTGTGATTGCAGTTGCGGGGGGGCTCTGCGGTGCAAAATATAAAAAGAATAAGCTTGCAAAGAAAGCAGCAGATGAGGAAGCCTCGCAGACAGAGGAATAAAGAAATGTTATTTGGGGCAGGGTAAACTTACCTTTCCCCTGTATGGGAGAATATTTCTCATATAATGAATATTAGCATATAAGTGAGGACAAGGTTGTGAAGAAGTACGGTTTAAACGAACTTAGAAAAATGTATCTGGAATTTTTTGAGAGTAAGGGTCATCTTAAGATGAACAGCTTTTCATTGGTTCCGCATAATGATAATTCTTTATTATTGATTAATGCAGGTATGGCACCTCTTAAGCCATATTTTACAGGGCAGGAAATTCCTCCAAGAAAAAGAGTTACCACCTGCCAGAAATGCATCCGTACCGGAGATATTGAAAATGTGGGTAAAACAGCCCGCCATGGTACGTTTTTTGAGATGTTAGGTAATTTTTCTTTTGGCGATTATTTTAAAAAAGAGGCAATTTCATGGTCATGGGAATTTCTTACGGAGGTGCTGGGAATGGAGCCAGACCGCCTTTATCCATCTGTGTATGAAGAGGATGATGAGGCGTTTAACTTATGGAATAATATGATTGGTATTCCAAAAGAAAGAATTTTCCGTTTTGGTAAAGAAGATAATTTCTGGGAGCACGGTTCCGGTCCCTGCGGTCCATGTTCTGAGATTTATTATGACCGTGGAGAAAAATATGGTTGTGGAAAGCCGGATTGTACCGTGGGCTGTGACTGTGACCGTTATATGGAAATCTGGAACAACGTATTTACCCAGTTTGATAATGATGGTCATGGCAATTATACAGAGCTGGAAAATAAAAATATTGATACTGGTATGGGTTTAGAGCGTTTGGCTTCTGTTGTTCAGGATGTAGATTCTATTTTTGATGTGGATACGATTGAAGCTTTGCGTAACAAGGTATGTGAATTTGCAGGAACCACCTATCATGCAGATGAGAATAAGGATGTATCGATCCGTTTGATTACCGATCATATCCGTTCTGCTACCTTTATGATTTCGGATGGTATTATGCCGTCTAATGAAGGAAGAGGATATGTACTTCGACGGTTAATACGCCGTGCTGCAAGACATGGACGTCTGCTGGGTATGGATGGAACGTTTCTTGCAAAGCTCAGCGAGACAGTAATTGAAGGTTCAAAAGATGGATATCCGGAATTAGAAGAGAAAAAAGAATTTATTTTCCGTGTATTAACCCAGGAAGAGAACCAGTTTAATAAAACGATAGACCAGGGTCTGGCTATTCTTACAGAAATGGAAGAGGAGCTTGCAAAGAAAAAGGAGAAGGCTTTATCTGGAGCAGATGTATTTAAGCTTTATGATACCTATGGTTTCCCTTTGGATTTAACGAAGGAAATTTTAGAAGAAAAAGGCTACAGCATTGATGAAGACGGTTTTAAGGTATGTATGGAGGAACAGCGCGTGAAAGCGCGTACAGCCCGCAAGGTAACCAATTATATGGGGGCTGATGCAACGGTGTATGATGAAATTGACCCATCCATTACAACGGAATTTGTTGGTTATGACAATGACAGCTATACCTCTAAAATTACAGTTCTTACAACAGATTCCGTAGTGGAAGCAATCGCAGAGGGGGATGAAGCTACCCTGTTTGTGGAAAAGACTCCGTTTTATGCTACCATGGGTGGACAGCAGGGAGATACCGGTGTAATTATGACAGACACTGCTGAATTTGTGGTAAAGGATACCATTAAGCTGAAAGGTGGAAAATACGGTCATGTTGGAATGGTGACAAAGGGAATGTTCAAGACTGGTGATTTGGTTACCCTTCAGATTAATACAGCGGAAAGACGGGATACCTGTAAGAACCATAGTGCAACCCATCTTTTGCAGAAAGCACTTAAAATGGTACTTGGTAATCATGTAGAACAGAAGGGTTCTCTGGTGACACCGGATCGCCTGCGTTTTGACTTTTCTCATTTTTCTCCTATGACAGAAGAGGAGCTTGGTAAAGTAGAAGCCATTGTAAATGAGGAGATTGCAAAGGCATTACCGGTCAATATTGCAGAGATGCCGATTGAAGAGGCAAAGAAAACCGGAGCCATGGCATTGTTTGGTGAAAAATATGGTGATGTGGTAAGGGTTGTTAACATGTCTGATTTTTCGGTAGAGCTTTGCGGTGGTACCCATGTTAAAAATACCAGTGCGATTACAACCTTTAAGATTGTTTCAGAATCTGGTGTGGCGGCAGGTGTAAGACGTATTGAGGCGCTGACAGGTGAGGGTGTGTTCCGTTATTATAAAGAAATGGAAGCAAAAATGACGGAGGCTGCCCATTTATTAAAAGCCAGCCCTGACCAGTTGTTAGATAAGCTTACCCATACAATGGCACAGTTAAAGGAGCTTTCTTCTGAGAATGAATCCTTAAAGGCGAAGCTTGCAAATGAGTCTTTGGGAGATGTGACCTCAGATATGGTCTCTGTGGGTGAATTTCATATTATCGCAACCGCTGTAGAGGGTGTGGACATGAATGGACTGCGGGATTTGGGAGACCAGTTAAAAGCAAAGGTTTCAGAAGGTATCGTGGTGATTGCCTCTGCAAATGACGGCAAGGTAAACCTGATTGCCATGGCAACAGACGGAGCTGTTAAAAAAGGAGCTCATGCCGGTAATCTGATTAAAGAGATTGCACCACTTGTCGGCGGCGGCGGTGGCGGACGTCCAAATATGGCACAGGCTGGCGGTAAGAATCCTGCAGGAATCCAAGCTGCCATTGAAAAGGCAAAGGAAGCTGCTAAAGGTCAACTTGGATAAATTGTGATGAAAAGGTATTGACGTATTGGAAATTTATGCTATAATCTTAGTTGTGTTTTAAATAACCCAAGGTTGTATGGCAGACACAATATGCAACTGAAGGGAGGTCGGGTGAGAGAATGTCAAATGTTGTAGTAAAAGAAAACGAGACTTTAGACAGCGCTCTTCGTCGTTTCAAGAGAAATTGTGCGAAGGCTGGTATTCAGCAGGAGATTCGTAAGAGAGAGCATTACGAGAAGCCTAGCGTTAGACGTAAGAAAAAGTCAGAGGCAGCTAGAAAAAGAAAGTTCAAATAATATGAATTTATCAAGGTTACCGTTTATTTAAGCGGTAACCTTTTTTCATATTCATATCCTTCTTTTTTTATACATATACTAAAGAGAGAACTTATTGGCAGGGGGATTTTTTGGAGTTACCAGGTGATGTGATATATGGTGATGTTTTGCTACGGCTTTCCGGAAACCGCGAGGCATTAATTGAAAATTATAAAGGGATTCTTTTATATACATCAGAGGAGGTTGCAATTGCCTGTAAAAAGGTTACACTGCGTATTTATGGCTGTAATTTACATATACAATATTTTTCAGGCAGCGACATGAAAGTAACGGGCACTATTAATACAATAAGCTATCTATCGAATGGAGACGTATGCTGTTAATTTTATTGCGCTATATTTTTGGATATGTAAAAGCTGAGGTATATGGGTTTGCTCCTGAGCGTTTCATGAACCTGATTATCAAAAATGATGTTGTTATATGGGATGTGGAAAGCACAGAGCAGGGGTATATTTTTTATACCGGAAGAAAAAATCTCATGAAAATGAAGCCATATCTACAAAAAACAAATATGAAAATAAGGCTTTTAAGAAAATATGGACTTCCCTATTTTTTGAAGCAGCATAAAAAAAGAGCTGCTTTTCTTGTAGGGTTTCTGTTGTTCTGTGTTATGGTATATGTGCTGTCGCTTTTTGTATGGGAGGTAAAGGTAACAGGTGAGGATAAGCTGGTAGCAGACAGCTTGTTAAAAGAGATTGAAGAACAATATGTTCCATTAGGAACCATAAAATCGAAAATTGACTGCTCTAAGCTGGAGGAATCCCTGCGGAAGGATTTTGATGAAATTTCATGGATTAGCTGTGAATTAAAGGGAACCAGCCTCACGGTATATTTAGAGGAGGGCATGGCACCCAAGGTACAGACAGAGGATTCCCAAACCGGTGATTTGGTGGCGGCAAAGGATGCTGTGCTGACGAAAATGATTACCAGACAGGGAACCCCGGTGGTGAAGGTAAAGGATACCGTAAAAAAGGGAGATATTCTTATTTCGGGTACAATATATATTTACGACGATAATAATGAGGTTATGGAGACCAGCTATGTTGCAGCAGACGGAGATGTATACGGAAAAACCACGGAAGAATATGAGGACTATGTGGACTTAAAATATTATAAAAAAATATATCAGGGAAAAGAAAAAAAACATATAACATTCTACTTTTTAGACTACTGTTTGACGCCTTACATTCCCAAAATGAATGCTGAAAATTATGACAGCTATACACAGATACACAAGGCACGGATTCTTGACAATTTTTATCTTCCATTTGGTTATAAAACTGTTAAGCGTACTGCATATACCCTGGAACAGCGGGAATACACGGAGGAAGAGGCGAAAAAAATACTGGAGACCAGGCTTTCAAAAAAATTAAAGAGTTTTGAAGAAAAGGGGGTAGAAATCATAGAAAATAATGTTAAAATAAAAAAGAGTAATGGTAAAATGATTGCATATGGGAATATTATAAAAAATGAGTCCATTGCCGTATTACAATCATCCTCTGGTAATATTCCGGAGGAAATAAAGGAGTAACAGATAGGAGATATAAATGAATACCTACGAAGAGAGTATTACCATTCCGGCAGACAGTGCTGCCAATGTGTTTGGTGAATTTGACAGCCATATCAAAAGAATAGAAAAAACAATGCACGTTACGATGATTATGCGCAATGACCAGTTAAAAATTATGGGTGCGGAAAACTCTGTCAAAAAGACGATTGAGATTTTGAAATCACTGATTGTCCTTGCCGGACGGGGAAATCAGATTACAGAGCAGAATGTCAATTATGTTCTGTCGCTGTCCGTTGAAAACCAGACAGAAACGGTGGTGGAGCTAGACAGGGATATTGTATGTCATACTATAAGCGGGAAACCGGTAAAGGCAAAAACCGTCGGGCAGAAGCAGTATTTAAACGCCATTGATAAAAACATGATAGTATTTGGAGTGGGACCGGCCGGAACCGGAAAAACATATCTTGCTATGGCAAAGGCGATTACGGCTTTTAAAAATAATGAAATCAACCGCATTATTCTTACCAGGCCAGCCATTGAAGCAGGAGAAAAACTGGGATTTCTGCCTGGCGATTTGCAGAGTAAGGTAGACCCCTATTTGAGACCCCTGTACGATGCATTATATGAAATTATGGGGGCGGACAGTTTTCTGAAGAATATGGAAAAGGGATTAATTGAGGTTGCGCCGTTAGCTTATATGCGCGGGCGGACGCTTGACAATGCATTTATTGTATTGGATGAGGCACAAAATACTACCCCTGCCCAGATGAAGATGTTTCTTACCCGTATCGGTTTTGGCTCAAAGGCGATTATAACAGGTGATTTGTCACAGAAGGATATACCGAAGGATGCAGCAAGTGGTCTGGATGTTGCGTTAAGAGTTCTAAAAAATGTAGAGGATATTTCTGTGTGTCATCTTACCAGTCAGGATGTTGTAAGACATCCCCTTGTCCAGCGGATTGTGAAGGCTTATGATGATTATGAGAACAGACGAACAAAAAAGGGCAGCCGTTCATAAATCTTGTGGGTATAACTTGATTTCTAAGCATATATCGTATATAATAAGCGGGTATATATCGGAAGTGAGATAGCAAAATCCGATTTAACACATATTGTGATAGAAAGGTAAAACATACACGGGATTATGACCATTTTATTAGAAAAGGAATGCACGCTTCCATTAGAGCTCGACTATGAAAAAATTGCAGAAGAAGTGGTATCCGCAGTGCTGGATTATTTGAAATGTCCTTATGAATGTGAGGTTAATATTCTGCTCACAGATAATCCGGGAATTCAGGAAACAAATCTACGGATGCGCAATATGGATACGCCCACAGATGTACTCTCCTTCCCTTCAATTGAATTTGAAAAAGAAGGCGATTTTTCAATTGTAGAGCAAAATACAGCGTCTTATTTTAATGCGGCTTCCGGAGAACTGATACTGGGAGATATTATGATTTCCCTGGACAAGGTTGCGGAACAGGCGGCAGCATATAATCATAGTGAAAAAAGAGAATATGCATTTTTGATTGCCCACAGTATGCTGCATTTATCCGGATATGATCACATGGAGGAGGAGGAACGCAGCTGTATGGAACGGCTGCAGGAGGATATTTTACAAAGCATAGGATATACTAGGGATAATGTACAGTAAGAGAGAAACATTCACTGGTATAAATGTTTTCCATTTTAAGAGATTAACGGACATTGTTCGTGATATAAACAAGGAGGATAAGAATGAAAAAGCGATTACTTTTATTGACAATGTTAGGCATTACAGCTTTTGGGCTATTAGGGTGTGGAAAAAAAGATGAGGAACCGGCAACTACGGAGGCTGTTACTACAGAAGAGGCCGCTACAGAGGATTCCCATGCCGGAATGAATTATAATGAGTTAACTGGTGAGTGGTCAGCGGACTATGTAAGTAAACGGCCAGTTGCCTGTATGATTAATAACCTAAAGGAAGCTTTGCCGTCATCCAGTACCAAAAAGGCAGATATTATATATGAATGTATGGTTGAGGGTGGTATAACAAGAATCATGCCGATTTTTTCTGATTATAAGGATATAGAAAAGCTGGGTTCTGTGCGAAGTGCAAGACATTATTTTATTGAGATTGCAAATGAATATGATGCACTTTATGTGCATTATGGTCAGTCCAAGCCAGCAAAGGAATTATTGGACAAGCATGTGATTGACAATGTGAATGGTCTGACTTATGATGCAGGTTTTTACAGGGACAGTGCCAGAGTAGCGCCCCATAATGCCTATACCACCGGAGAACGGATTGTAAAGGGCATGGAGGATTTAGGATATTCTGCTGATTATGAGGGAACTCATGAAAAAGTATTGTCCTTCAATGAAGAGGAAAAGGATTTGGAGAACGGCTCCGATGCCAAGACAATTCATGTAAATTTCAGCAATTATTCAAAGCCGTACTTTGTTTACAATGAGGAAAAGAAGCTATATGACCGTTATGAATATGATGCACCGCAGGTGGATGACCAGGCTGGGGAGGATGATAATATTTTGGATTTCAAAAATATTATTATAATGACTTCCCATTATGAATGTATTAACACAGAAAATGATTTGCAGGAGTTAACGCAGGTTGGTGAGGGTAACGGTTATTACTGTACCAATGGTAAGTCCATTCCGATAACTTGGAAAAAGGATGCAAAGGGTGCTAAGACGAAATATTATACAGAGGACGGACAGGAGCTCTTGCTGAACCCTGGAAAGACATGGATTTCTATCATTGGTGATGGTGAAAATGCAGGAGTTGCATTTGAATAAAGAGTGGGAAAGGGCTATATAGTATATAGTCCTTTTTATGTTGCCAGACATATGAGAAAATGGTTCATTGAGCCATTTTTGAGTATATTAATTTTATTTGAAAAAATGGAGTTGGATATGACGGATTTAGAATTAATGCGGATTGCGAAACAGGCATACCAATATTCTTATGCACCCTATTCGAATTTTAATGTGGGAGCAGCGCTTCTCACAAGAGAGGGAAAGGTGTATACCGGATGTAATATTGAAAATGCTTCTTATGGTGCTGCAAACTGTGCAGAGCGGACTGCAATTTTTAAAGCTGTTTCGGAAGGAGAACGTAATTTCGTAAAGATTGCCGTTGCGGCTAAGAATGGTTCCACAGCGTATCCCTGCGGCATCTGTTTGCAGGTGATGCAGGAGTTTATGCCGGAAGTGGAAATCCTATTAGAGCAGGAGGATAAGCTTGTAAGCTTTACCTTAAAGGAGCTTCTTCCCTTTGGATTTGTTTTATAAGAAACCGGGGATAGTATAAAAGCTAAGGTATAGTTTTGGGGTTCTTTGGTCATACTTTTCCTATAATTATTCATAGGAGGAGTTTATGAAGCGTAATATAATATTTGCAGTTTTGGCGTTGTTGATTGGCGTGTTGACTGGAGCAGGTGTATATTTTTATGCATTCTTCTACCCAAAGCAATATGTGAAAAATGAAAACGGGGATTATGTAAATGTATCGACTCCGAAGGAAGAGACATTTCCTGTCAACAAGAATACAACCTTTGAAGTTGAATATTATTATCCGGACGAACAGAGAACCTTGACAGAACAGCTTGACAGTATACCGGTGCTGTTGGGATGTGATAAAGCTGGTGTAAATGAATATCTGGAAGAATATATGAAGCATCTTTCCTATGAAGACCGGGAAAACGGACTGGTTTCCTATGAGCTGGTATCTTATAATGACAATCATATATCTCTCCGGAAGACATTTAAGAAACAGGAGTATAAGGGATATTATGCGAAATCCTTTAATGGGACCATTGTAATCCTAAATGGGGATAACAAAACGGTATATGAATATACCCAGATTACAATTAACAGCCTGCCGGAAGAATTGCAGGAAAAGGTTTTAGTGGGATATCCTTTAGAGAGTGAAGAGGATTTATATAATTTTCTCGAAAATTATTCTACTTAACGGAATAAGGAGTATGTGGTGGTATTCGATATTATTATAATTGGCGCTGGCGCCTCCGGACTTGCTGCCGCCTATAAGGCAGCAGATTCTTCCGAAAAATTGAATATTTTAGTATTGGAAAAAGAAAAAATTCCCGGGCGTAAGCTGAGTGCTACGGGAAATGGAAAATGCAATCTCACGAACCGGCAGTTCCATGTTGCCTGTTACCACTCGAAAAGCAGGAATATACTTTCAGACTGGGTAAATCGTCATTCTCATCAGGAAATGGTTTCCTTTTTTGAACAGATGGGTATTCTTTTATATGAAACGGATGGATATTTTTATCCAAAATCAAACCAGGGGAAACAGGTTACCGCTCTGCTCTGTGAAAAATGTAAACAGATGGGAGTACAGTTTTTGTTTGAGAAAAAAGTAATGAAGCTTCACTGGCAGAAAAATCATATTTGTGAAGTCACAGTTTCAGATAAAGAAGACATAGTAGCTACATATAGAGCAAAAAATGTAATTCTGGCTGCCGGGGGACTGGCTGCCCCAAGGCTGGGAGGCGGTGATGTCGGGTATCAGTTATTATCCGGGCTTGGTCTGAGGCTTCAGCCGGTATATCCAGCATTAAGTCCGGTTTACATGGAGGATTCCCTGTTAAAGCTTGCAAAAGGGGTGCGTTTGGATGCATCGGTTACATTAAAAAATGCAGATGGCACAAGCATTAGGGAAAAAGGTCAGGTACAGTTTAATGAGAACAGCCTTTCTGGGATTGTGATAATGAATTTGTCCTGCTATTTGAATGAAGGGACTGCCACAGGGCAGGCTGCTTCCCTTTTTTTAGATGTGCTGCCGGAAATTACCTGGAATGACCTGAAACATTATTTTGTAAAGCAGCGGCAGCGGTTTCCGAAGGAAACCGTATTACAGCTGTTAAACGGTGTACTGCCGGAGCCTTTTTCAACATACATAATAAAACGGTTAGTTTTGAACAGGGACGAAGAAATAAAAAAACTTAGTGAAAAGCAGATAAGCCGCCTTACTTCGGTTTTAAAAAAATTAACCTTTACTCCGGTATGCCGTCAGGATTATGATAAGGCACAGGTGACCGGCGGAGGACTGGATTTAAGAGAAATACAGATAGATACCTTTGAGAGTGTGAAATATCCGGGCTTTTATATTACCGGAGAATTATTGGATGTAAATGGGAAATGTGGAGGATATAATCTGACCTTTGCCATTTTATCAGGAATAAAAGCAGCGGAAACCATTGTAAAAAAATACGAGGATGTGGCAACATGATAGAAATAACAGGCATTAAAGTACCGGTTTGTAAGGACAGTAGACGGTTAGAGCAGCAGATAATGAGAATCCTTCATCTAAAGAGGGTTCCCGAATACCGGATTTTGAAGCGTTCCATTGATGCAAGAAAAAAACCGGATATCTATTATATTTATAATATTGGCGTGGAACTGCCAGAGGAAGAGCAGATTCTGCAAAAGATTAACAATAAAAATGTTATGTTAACTAAAGGGGAGGAATACCGGTTTCCGTCTTCTGGAACGGAAGAGATTACGCATCATCCCTTGATTATCGGTGCTGGTCCGGCAGGATTATTCTGTGCCCTGATTCTTGCCCAAAGAGGGTATGTGCCGGTTATTGCAGAGCGGGGAATGTCCGTTGACGAAAGAGTTCGGGAGGTAAATGCTTTTTTTGATGGAAAACCCTTAAATACAGAGTGTAATGTACAGTTTGGTGAGGGTGGAGCAGGAACCTTCAGCGACGGAAAGCTGAATACTCAGGTAAAGGATAAATATGGCAGAATCCGGTATGTGTTGGAAACCTTTGTCCGGCATGGAGCACCGGAGGATATATTATATGATTATAAGCCCCATGTCGGCACGGATAAACTGGCAGATGTGGTAAAAGGAATTCGTAAAGAAATTGAGTCTTATGGAGGTATCTTTTTATTTGGTACCAAGGCGGTGGATATCCGTGTTGAGCATAACCGGATAACTGGAGTAAAGCTTCTTCATAAGGATTTTGAGACATGGGTGCAAAGTGAGCAGGTCATTTTTGCAATCGGACATAGTGCAAGGGATACCTTTTCGATGTTGTATCACAATAAGCTTGTCATGCATGCCAAGGATTTTGCCGTAGGAGTCCGGGTGGAGCACCCGGCTTCGTGGATACAAAGTGCCATGTATGGAACAGGTGAAGCGTCTGCCCTGCTCCCAGCGGCATCTTATAAGCTTACCCATCAGACAAAGGACGGCAGAGGAGTCTATTCTTTCTGTATGTGTCCTGGCGGTTATGTAGTGAATGCATCTTCAGAAGAAGAACGGATTGCAGTAAATGGAATGAGTTATAGTGGGAGAGACGGTAAAAATTCCAATTCTGCCATTGTTGTTTCTGTGAAGCAGTCTGATTTTGGTGACAGTCATCCTTTAGCCGGAATTGAGTTCCAGCGTGGGCTGGAGCATAATATTTACAAAGAGGGTAATGGGAAAATTGTTGTGCAAAGGTTTGAGGATTTCTGTAATCAGAAAGCGACTACAGCATTAGGAGAGGTTACACCACAGATAAAAGGTGGTTTCTGCCTTGGAAATGTTGCAGTATGTTTGCCTGAGTTTATGAAGAATGCTATAATAGAGGGCATTCAGGCTTTTGAACAAAAAATACCAGGGTTTGCCAATAAAGATACGCTTCTTTCCGGTGTGGAGAGCAGAACATCCTCTCCGGTAAGGATAGAGCGGAATGATGCGTTTGTGTCCAATATTGATGGTATTTACCCCTGCGGTGAGGGTGCAGGCTATGCAGGTGGAATTATGTCTGCTGCTATGGATGGAATGAAGGTGGCAGAAGCGGTTATAAGACGCTATAAGCCGAAGAAAAATATAGAAAATGAAAGGAACAGGTAAATGGATGCTTTAAAGATTGCAAGAATTAATGAACTATACCATAAATCTAAGGCAGAGGGGCTGACGCAGGAGGAAAAACAG
>ULOF01022838.1_pt1 | contig 12969 bp, 8 predicted proteins | sample 1952371 | NCBI WGS metagenome assembly ULOF01 (sample SAMEA4835597, study PRJEB28245) | human gut metagenome | biome: gut microbiome; material: fecal sample | place: Denmark | collected 2008 | reverse complement strand
ATACAAATCGGCTGAAAGCCGTGTCACTCGTTCACGGGCGAAAGCAATTCCAGCTCGCCCGTTCACTTGTACTATCCGTCAAGTTCGGCGCTCCCTTGGCTCGCCGCCTTGCGGCTCGTGTTCCATCTCCGAAATAGTATATCATCAATATTGAAAACAGGCATTGCAATTTTATCGCAATGCCTGTTTTCAATATTCTAATCGTTCCTTTTTATTATTTTCAGTATATCAACGTCGTCTTCCGGAGCGACTATCGACGAGCATACCTGTGAGAAATCGAATATCTCTTTCGCACTCCTCAAAACGTCCTCTTTCGTGACGGAATCGATGAATTTTATCCTCTCGTCAAAGTCGTAAAGTTCACCCGTCTGCACGGCGTGTCCGCCGAACGTACGCATCATTGCCGAGGTGCTTTCCTGCCCCAACACGAGCGACGTTTTGAGTTGTTCTTTGCCCTTGTTGAGTTCCTCGTCGCTCACGCCTTTTTCAAGCAATAGATCGATTTCTTCTCTTATGGCGACCACCGCTTTTTCGGCGTTATGCGGACTTGTCGAGGTATAGATTATGAATGCGCCGTTGTTTTGATACGAGGACGGATAGCCGTAAATCGTATAACAAAGTCCGAGTTTTTCACGCACGCTTTGGAAAAGTCTCGACGACATTTCCATGCTGAAAATTATCGTCATAAGTTGCATTGCAATGCATCTTGGGTCGTTGTACGGATATGACGGAAAGGCAAATGCGATATGAGTCTGCTCGATTACTTTTTTGCGCTTGCACGAGTGCGAATGAGGCGTGCGCGCGCATATAGGCGTATTGTCATAATCGTTTTTAGAGGTATATTTGTCCTCAAAAAACTCTTTTGCAATCGCAACGGCTTGTTCTTGCGTCAGGTTTCCCGCAATCGAAATAACGGTGTTTTTGGCGACGTAGTGCTTGTCGTGATACTCTTTGAGCGTTTGGCTCGTTATTGCGTTGAGCGTCTTTTTAGTGCCGAGAATGGCTTTTTCAAGCGGACAGCCCTTAAAATACAGACTCAACAGTCTTTCGAGGCACAAATCGTCGGGAGTGTCCTCGCTCTCGTTGATTTCCTCTATAACCACCCTACGCTCCTTTTCGAGTTCGACGGGATCGAAGGACGGATTGAAGTACATATCGGAGAGTACGTCTGCGCACTTTCGCGCGTTCGTATCGAGCGATACGGTGTGAAAACAAGTGTAACTTTTTGCGGTGAAAGCGTTGATTTGCGCTCCGATGCTGTCGATTTCGTTGACGATATCGAAGGCACTGCGATTTTTCGTGCCTTTGAACACCATATGCTCGATAAAATGCGAAATGCCTGCTATTTCGGGAGTTTCCTTCACCACTCCCGCGCCGACGAAAACGCCGATAGCCACCGACCTTACGGCAGTGTTTTGCACGAACACGAGTTTCAATCCGCTGTCAAATTCAATCATTTTTTGCATACGAACATTATATCACATAGTTTGAAAGTCGCAATCATATTTTATGGTATGAGTGAAACGAGGTTCCGCAATTTTTGCGCAAATTTTGTCATAGTATCCATACTTTTGCTTGTTTTCGGCGTATCCTTCGTGGCGGCGTACCCAATCGAAGCGAAGACAGAGCAAGTCAACAACGCAGTGTACAACGGCAATTCGGACACGGGAAGCGTCGCTCTTATGTTCAACGTATACGAGCGCACCGACAACGTGCTGAAAATTGCCGAAATCCTTGACGAATACGGCTTCAAATCCACTTTCTTCGTAGGCGGCTGTTGGGCGGCAAAAAACGGCGATACGCTTTTGAAACTCTCCTCGCAAGGCCACGAAATAGGCAATCACGGCTATTCTCACCAAGACCACGCAAAATTAAACGTACAACGCAATATCGAGGAAATCCGCGTCACCGAAAAGTTGATAGATTCATACCTCTGCGCCCTCCCCGACTATACGAACTCAAAGTTGTTTGCGCCGCCGAGCGGAAGTATGTCAAACGCAATGTTCGACGCTTGCAAAAACCTTGGCTATACGGTGATAATGTGGACGCACGACACGATTGATTGGCGTGACAAGAATCCCGATCTTATTTACGAGCGCGCCACAAAGAATCTCAAATCGGGCGATTTGATACTTATGCACCCCACCGACGCCACCGTAAAAGCCCTTCCGAAAATTCTTGACTACGTCAGATCTCAAAATCTCAATGCCGACGTAGTGAGCAACGTAATTGAAAAGTAACGCCAAGGCGTTACTTTTCAAGTGATTGGGAAGTTATTTTCCAAAGACGCCAGGTGCGTAACGCGCTCAAATTGATGAAGAACGCGAAAACACCCCACTGACAGCAACCCTAATTTACTTGACGTAAATGAGTTGATGGCAATGGGGTGTTGACAAAGTTAGGGTATCGCTAAAAACGTAACGCATTCCAAATAGATGAAGAACGCGAAAAAGCCCTTTTGACACTCGCCCAACGTACTTGACGTACGTGACGAGTGACAAAAGGGCTTTGACAAAGTTATTCGCTATTTGGATGCGTTACGCTTTGGCGATGACTTCTTTGAGACGGAGATCCACTCTATGCTTCTCATCAATCTTAATAACCTTGACGAGCACGATATCGCCGACGTTGACGACGTCCGTGACCTTTTCGACGCGTTGATCGGAAAGTTTGGAGATATGAATCATACCGTCTTTGCCGGGAGCAAAGTTGACGGATGCGCCGAATTGACCTTTGTCGTTCTCCATGATCTTGGTGACTTTGCCTTCGTACACGTCGCCGACTTCGACGTCGCGGACGATATTCTCGATGATGGTGCGAGCCTTGCGGATTGCAACGTCGTCGCTCGATGCGATGAAGATCATACCCTCGTCGTTGATATCGATTTTCACGCCGGTATCTTCGATGATCTTGTTGATGGTCTTTCCGCCCGTGCCGATGACGTCGCGGATCTTATCGGGATCGATTGAGAATGACACGATCTTGGGAGCAAACTTGCTCAATTCCGCACGCGGTCCGGGAAGAGTTGCGAGCATCTTGCCGAGGATTTCGAGTCTGCCGAGTCTTGCTTGTTCGAGAGCGCGAGTGAGGATTTCCTCATCGATACCCTTGATCTTGATATCCATTTGGATTGCGGTGATGCCTTCGGTCGTACCTGCGACTTTGAAGTCCATATCGCCAAGGAAGTCCTCAAGACCTTGAATGTCGGTAAGAACTGCGACTTTGTGGCTTTCTTCGTTCTTTATAAGGCCCATAGCGATACCTGCGACGGGCGCTTTGATGGGCACGCCTGCGTCCATAAGAGCGAGAGTGCTGCCGCAAACGGATGCTTGAGAAGTAGAGCCGTTTGAACTCAAGATATCGGACACCGTACGGATTGCATACGGGAATTCGTCCTCGGAAGGAAGCACGGGTTCGAGAGCGCGTTCTGCGAGTGCGCCGTGACCGATTTCACGACGACCGGGGCTCTTGAGTGCCTTTGCTTCACCCGTGGAGTAACCGGGCATATTGTATTGGTGCATATATCTCTTGTAGTAGTCGTCGTCGAGGCCTTCGAGTTTTTGCGCTTCGCTTATAGTGCCGAGAGTGCAAGTCGTGAGGGCTTGAGTCTGACCTCTTGTGAATACTGCGCTGCCGTGAACGCGCGGAAGCATACCGACTTCGCACCAGATAGGACGAATTTCGGTGAGAGTTCTGCCGTCGGGACGTACGCCGTTGTCGAGAATCTTTGCACGCACTTTCTCTTTCTTGAGATAGTAGAGGCTGTCGAGGATGAATTTGGTTTTCTTGGGTTCGTCGTTGAAGTCGTCTGCGAAGTGAGCAAGCACGTCAACGTTGAGAGCGTCTTCTCTTTCCTCTCTTTCATAGCGGTCAAACGCTTCGAGGACGTAGTCCATCTTATCGTTTGCATACGCTCTGACTGCCTCGTTGATATTGTCGGGGATATGTTCGAGTTCGATATCGAGTTTGGGTTTTCCGACTTCTTTTTGGATTTCCTCGATGAACGCCACGATTTTTTTGATTTCTTCGTGACCGAACATAATTGCGCCGAGCATTTCCTTTTCGGTGATGACGTCTGCGCCCGCTTCAACCATCATGATAGCGTCTTTCGTACCGCTGAGGTTGAGGGTAAGGCGAGATTTTGCGCGTTGTTCGCTGTCGGGGTTGATGACGTACTCGCCGTCCACCATGCCGACCACGACAGAACCCGTAGGACCTGCCCAAGGAATATCGCTTATCGAAAGTGCAACGGAAGAGCCGATCATGCCGAAAACTTCGGGCGGGATGTTGGTGTCAACCGAAAGAACGGTCGCAATAACTGTGACGTCGTTGTAAAGTCCCTTCGGGAAGAGCGGACGAATAGGTCTGTCTATAAGACGAGAAGTGAGGATAGCCTTGTCGCTTGCTCTGCCCTCTCTCTTTTTGAATCCGCCGGGGATTTTGCCGATTGCGTACATTTTCTCTTCGTAGTCAACGCTCAAAGGGAAAAAGTCCATACCGTCACGGGGTGCTTTGCTCATCGTTGCGTTGACCATAACCACCGTGTCGCCGCAACGCACGATGCAAGAACCGTTGGATTGTCCGCAGTATGCGCCTGTTTCGACGGTCATTTCTCTGCCGCCTACCGTTGTCTTAAAAATTCTTTTTTCCATAAAATTTCTCCTTCTGGGAATTCCGTCATTCCCTTATTTCCGCAAAAGCGGTTTATTTTTATTTTTTTATTTTTACACACCGGCGAATTGCCTATGCGTGTTTTCCAAAAAAAACGGGTGCGGCAAACCACACCCGATATTTTTTACTTTCTCAAACCGAGAGAAGATACGATTGCACGGTATCTCTCGATGTCCATTTCTTTGAGATAGTTGAGAAGACTTCTTCTGTGACCGACCATCATAAGAAGACCGCGACGGCTGTGATGATCTTTGGGGTGATTCTTGAGGTGCTCGGTGAGTTCGGAGATACGCGCCGTCAAAAGTGCGATTTGAACTTCGGGAGAACCGGTGTCGCCTTCTTTGCGAGCGAACTTTGCGATGATTTCTTGTTTCGTAGTTTTATCCATTGTTTTTGCCTCCTTCGTTGGATAAATGATTCGCTTTCAACCAAGTAGCGACTCGGAGTTTTGTCGCAACCTCGTCGAAAGTACACATAGATATTAGCACAATAAAAACCCAAAGTAAAACGATTTTCGCCTATATTTTGGAAGATTAAAAAATTTAAATATTATTTATTGATTTTACAGCCAAAAATCTCGTTGCCTTTTCAGCATTTCGTCTATATGCTTTATGTACTCTATCGGCTCTTTGTAGTTTGCGCAGCGAGTGATCAGATTTTTCTTTTTATTCCACTTTTTCGAGATTCCGTTCGCGCCGTTTGCGATTATAGAAGTGTCCTCCTCCATAATATCCACGTTGTAAACGCACGCTTTTTTCGGCTTTGCGTAACCCACGTTTTCGAGGTTTCCGCTCGTATACTTCTGGCGGTACATATAGTACGGCTCGTACCCTGCCGCCGTGAGTTTGTTATAGGCGTAATCCACCATTTGCGAGGCGGTTTCAAAGTCCGTATTGTCGTAGCCGCCCTGCTTGAGCGCAGAGCCTTTTTTCATATAGAGCGTATGCACAGTGACGTTTGCGGGATTCAGAGCAACGGCAATATCCACGCTACGCTTGAAATCGTCTATGGATTCATCGGGAAGGCACGCAATCAAATCCATATTCACGTCAAATTTATCCTTCACGAGCATATATGCGTTGTAAGTGTCCGCGCTTTTGTGCTTACGTCCTATAATTTCGAGGGTTTTGTCGTTGAAAGTTTGCGGATTGACGGAAACGCGCGTTACGCCGTGCTTTTGCATAACTTCGACAATTTCGGCGTTTATCGTATCGGGACGACCTGCCTCGACGGTGAATTCTACCGCTCCGAAATGGCAGTGTTCGAGCACTTTGTCGAGAAGTTCTGCGCCGATTGACGTAGGCGTGCCCCCTCCGACATACACCGCCCTGACTTTGATGCGTTTTTTTGCGATAATTTCTTTGGTTTGTTCGAGTTCGCGCACGAGGCAATCCACGTACGGCTCGACGAGTTTTCTTTGCTTGTCGATAGGCAAACTCACGAAAGAGCAATACGCGCACCTCGTCGGACAAAACGGAATGAAAACGAACACGTCGTACTGCCTTGACGATTTGTTTCTTATCGGTTTTTGCACCTTGACGATACGCTCGATAAGTTCGACTTTGGAGTCGCTCACGCTATAATCTTTCAAGAACACGTCATGTGCGGATTTCGAGTATCTATCCGTGTCGTTTTCGATTTCACAATAGAGTTTCGTCGGACGAATCCCCGTCAGACAACCGTACGGAAGATTGACGTTGAGAAGGAAACTCAACGTGCGGTAAATTGCGATTTTCAAATATCTTTTTTCCACTCTTTTGCGTTCGAGATCTCCGTCCGTGTCTATCTTGAAAGCATAGTTTTTTACGAATCCGTCAAACTTATCCGACGCAATTCTCACCTTAAAAACGCCGTCCGTATTCTCGTATTCTACGGCAAGCGAAAGATTCTCGTCCGAGCGTGATTCAAACGGTCTGACAAGTTCCATAAGGTCGTTGAGATATTCGTCGTTGGAAATGGAAAAATCAATCATCTATTTGGGTCAATCCGCGTTTATATGGGGAGCGTTTTCTATTATGGGATTGTTCACTCTCTCAAATTCGAGAGTCGTGGGTTCACCGTGTCCGGGCAACAGCGTATAGTTACCTTTGAGGTTGAAAAGTTTGTTTACGATAGAGTTTTTGAGGTCTTTTGCGTTGCCGTCGTAAAAATCAGTACGCCCGTACGACGTAAAAAAGAGCGTATCTCCGACGAAAATCTTGTTTCCGACGACGTAACACACACCGCCCTTCGAGTGACCGGGAGTGTGAATGACTTTCACTTTCAACCCCGAAATATCGAGCGTCTCACCGCCTTTAAGCAACACGTCGGGAACAAATTTTTCGGGATTTGCGTTCATTGAAAATCCCATATTCTTATACGAGCCGATTTTTTCGACCTCATCGCGATGCAAAAACACCGTCGGAGTGCTTTGCGTTTTTCCTTCGCTCTCGCTTGCGATTTTCACGAGTTGCGCCACACCGCCTATATGGTCGAAGTGCGCATGGGTGAGCAATATTGCGTCGATTTTTGCTTTTTGTTTTTTGAATATCGCAAAAATCTCGTCTGCGTCGCCGCCGGGGTCGACCACGAATCCGCTATCGCCGTTTACGACGATATACGTGTTGACTTCAAGCGGCCCCGTGTAAAGATGAAAGAACTTCGGCTCGCTCATCTTCTCACCTCGATGACGCCCTCGATTGCACGCAATTGTCTTACGAGTTCCTCGAGTTCGCTCGCTTGGGTGATTTGCACGGTCACTATGATTTCGGCAAGGCCCGCCTTTTCGTCGACTCTGACGTTTGCGGCGGAGATTCCGAGCCTTGCGTTTGCGATATGTGCGGTTATCGTTGCAAGCAAACCGCCCTTATTTTCGCAAAGGAGCGTGAGAGTTGCGTTGAATCTTTCTTCGCCGTCGCTGTCCCAACTTGCCTGAATGAGTCTTTCCTCTTCCATCCCCTTGACGTTGGGGCAATCCTTTCTGTGAATGGACACGCCGCGCCCTCTAGAAATATAGCCGACGATTTCGTCACCGGGGACGGGCGAGCAACATTGCGCCATACGCACGGTGAAATTTGCGTTTCCGTTGACCAAAACGCCGCTCTTTGAGTGCTTTCTCGGCTTCTGTTCTGTGATGGGAATGCTGCTTTCGACGGGGATCGTGTGATCCTCTTTTTTGAAGTCTTGGATGATTTTCGTCAGCACCTGACTCGTCGTAAGACCGCCGAATCCGACTGCGGCGTACAAGTCGTCCTCACTGCTCATAGCGTGGCGTTGGAGTATCCCCGAAAGAATGTCGGGCGTAAAGATATCCGCAAGAGCGTAACCTCTGCGTTTTGCCTCTTTTTCGAGCATTTCCTTGCCGCGAGTGATATTTTCGTCCTTCTTTTCTTTCTTGAAGTATGCGCGGATTTTTGAACGCGCGGAAGCCGTATGCACGTATTTGAGCCAGTCAAGGCTCGGACCTTTCGACGAGTTTGAAGTGAGAATCTCAACGATATCGCCGTTTTGCAACTTCGTCGAAAGCGGCACCATACGCTTGTTCACCTTTGCGCCGATGCACTTGTTGCCGATTGCGGAGTGAATCTTGTATGCAAGATCGAGAGGCGTAGAGCCTATGGGCAAATCGAAAACGTCGCCCTTTGGAGTGAAAACGAAAACTTCGTCGTCAAAAACGTTGATTTTGACGGCGTCCATAAACTCTTTTGCACCGTCTATATCCTTTTGAGCGTCCATAACCTCGCGAAGCCAACGCACTTTGCTGTCGAGTTCGCTATCCTTGCCCGTCGTACCCTCTTTGTACTTCCAATGCGCCGCAACGCCGTATTCCGCCACTCTGTGCATTTCGTAGGTGCGGATTTGAATCTCGAACGTTTCGTTGAACGGCGTGACGACGGTCGTGTGCAAGGACTGATAGTTGTTGGCTTTGGGCATAGCAATATAGTCCTTAAATCTGCCCGGCATCGGCTTCCACATAGTGTGGATTTCACCGAGCATGGTATAGCAATCCTTCACCGTGTCAACGATGATTCTCACGGCAAGAAGGTCGTAAATCTGGTCTAAATCGATATGCAGATTATGCATTTTTTTGTACACGGAATAGAAGTGTTTTGGTCTGCCGTTCACTTCGCCGTGTATGCCCATTTCTTTGAGTTTAACCTCTATTTGCTTGCAAATGGCATCCAAAAATCCTTGTCTTTCGGATTTTTTCCTCGCCACGTTTTCGGCAATGTATTTGTACTCTTGCGGAAGCAGATACTTCATCGCAAGGTCCTCGAGTTCGCACTTGAAGAATGAAATACCAAGCCTGCCCGCAAGCGGAGCGTAGATATCGAGCGTCTCTTTTGCGATACGCTTTTGTTTCTCTTCGGGCAAATACTGAAGTGAGCGCATATTGTGCAAGCGGTCTGCAAGTTTTATGATGATAACTCGCAAATCCTTTGCCATAGCGACGAAAATCTTTCTGAAATTCTCCGCCTGCGCCTCTTCTCTGTTTACGAATTGCAACTTATCGAGTTTAGTTACACCCTCGACGAGTTCGCAAATCTCGTCGCCGAAATTCTCTTTGAGTTCGTCGTAAGTGACGGAAGTATCTTCCAAAACGTCATGCAAAAACGCGGCTATGACTGTTGAAGAGTCAAAACCGAAATCCGCGAGAATTTCAACGACGGCGCACGGGTGAATGAAGTAGTCCTCGCCCGAACTTCTCTTTTGTCCGCGGTGGGCTTCCTCTGCAAAATCGTGCGCTTTTTTAATTTCCGCATAATTCGTCGGGTATATTTTTCTGAGTTTTACAAGCAATTCGTCCATATACTTTCGTCATACGCAACGTGCAAATCGCATGCGCGCGCGTTATTTTTTTGCTACCGATAATATAGTATTATACTTTATACAATAAAACATTGCAATACGCCAAAATCGTCAATTCGCAAAAAAATCGTCCGTTTTTATGCGTGTTGAGTGTTTCGGTATACAATGCTGTCTTCGAGATTAACGGATTTTGCGGATATTTGAGCAAAACCCTTTTCGTTGATTCTGACCGTTCCGACTTCGTCGAAAATGCGAAGAGCAAGCATAAACGTGCTTTCCTTCACCTTATATCCAGAGCAAACGGCAATATACGTTTTGTGCGGACTTGCGAGTTTCGGCGTGCGACGAGTCACGTTGACTATCTCTTTGTACACTTTTCGCAAAGTATCTTTGCTCACGGCGATTTTTTTTGCGGAGCAATCTCCGAGTGCGTAAATTGCGTTGCTTTCCTTTTGAAGTTTTGCAAGATATCCATCGCAAAGAGGATTGCCCGCAACCACCACTCTGTTGAAAAACGAAAAATCAAAGCACTCTGCAGGGCAAACCACGACGCAGTTTTCGGGATTAAGACAGCGAGTAGTTGCGATAAGCACGGGAAGTTTCCTCACGCTATCGCAAGAGCCGAGCAAGTTTTCGTATTCTTGCTTTGAGAAGCACACGATTGCCGTTCCGAAAGGTGCTTTGAGCCACTCGTTCAATTGCTTGAAGTCGGTGCTTTCAATATGCGCCTCGCCCTCGCAAGAGAGTTGGTGCAAATTCATACACACCGCCTCGTCCTCCGAAACGTCGATATCTTCAAATTGCAACGTTTGGATGATTCCCTGCGCGCTTTCTCTGTTTTGGAAAGCGTTTACGCCGAGCGAAATCTCAAAGTCCACCCTTCCCGTTTTTGCCGAAAGACAGGGTGCGAATTTGGAAAATCCCATAAGTTCGATATTGGGCGCAACGTATTTTACGTGTTGCGAAAAGCCGATTCTGTCAAATCTCATTCCTTGCCCTTTCACGAGGAAAGTCGGGCGCGGATTCTGATATCCCGTCGGCTCCATAAGTTCGAGTTCTTTTGCAAAAGACAGAAAGTCCATATCTATGGGCAATTCCATCTCACAGCAAATCTCGTGAGTGAAATCGTGCTTATCGTGAGTTTTGAGTATCAACTCGTTGGCGGCTTTTACGAAGTCGTCAAACCGATCCTCTTTCATCGATATACCAGCGGCTTGTGCGTGTCCGCCGAATCCCGTAAAGTATTCCGAAAGCGCGCACAGCGTTTCAAAGATATTGACTTGCGGAATAGAACGTGCCGAGCCGCGCAATTCTCCCTCGTCGGTGTTTGCAAAAAGTATAGTCGGACGTTTGAATTCCTCCGTGAGTCTTGCGCAAGCGATGCCGAGAATCCCCGGCTCCCAATCCTTGTTTTTCAGCACGATGATTCCCACGTCGTTGAAATCCGTGCCCGCAAGTTGCGCTTTTGCTCTCTCGACGGCTTTTTCGCAAAGTTCCTGCCTTGCCGAGTTATCTCTTGCAAGCTCGTCCGTGAGCGTCCTCAAAAGGAAATAATCGTTTTCGAGGAACAGCCCGACCACTTTCATTGCCGAATTGAGTCTGCCTGCGGCGTTCATTCTCGGAGCGAGGCGGAACATAACGTCCTGCGCCGACACTTTCTCTTGATTGAGGAGCATTTTCACTCCTTTTCTCGGAGATGTCGTGATTTGTTTCAATCCGTAATAAGCAATGATTCTGTTGTCCTGTTTGAGCGGAACGACGTCTGCAATGGTTGCGATTGCCACGATATCGAGATATTTTTTCGCCTCTTCTCTGCCGCCGAGCGCCTCGACGAGTTTGAGAGCGACGCCTGCGCCGCAAAGGTCGTAGAAGCCTTTTCTTGCGACCTTCGGGTCAACCACGATACAATCAGGGATTCTCTCTTGCGGCTCGTGGTGATCTGTGACGATAGTTTCGATGCCCCTCGATTTAAGATATTCCACTTCTTCGATAGCGGTAATGCCCGTATCGACGGTAATCACGAGTTTCGGCGAGTGGTAAGCGAGGATTTTATCAAGAGCCTCGACGCTTATTCCGTAGCCGTCTTTGTTGCGGTCGGGAATGAAATAAAACACGTCGAGTTTGTCGCGCAGATACAGCATAAGCGTTGATATCGCGCAAATGCCGTCGCAGTCGTAGTCGCCGTAAATAAGCACCTTTTCTTTGTTTTTTATGGCGAGTTTGATACGCTCGACCGCCTCTTTCATACCGTCGATTTCATACGGCGAAGAGAGTTTGTCCAAAGACGGGTGCAGATAGTCGTAAAGAGAATCCTCGCTCATTCCTCTTCCCAGAAGCAAACGCAAAAAGTCTTGGGAAATCCCAAGACGTTTGGCAAGTGCAATTCTGTCACTTGAAAGCGGAAATCGCGGAGTTTTTACGACGTATCTCATAAAATCATAAAACTACGCCCTCACCTTTGTGAGGGCGCAATCGTCAGTTATTTTTTCTTTTTGAACGTCGTGTTCTTTTTTGAGTATTTGTAAACGACGTTTTGTTTTTGTTTTTGTTGACCTGCTTGTTTGACTTGTTGCACTCTCACGGTCTGTTCGCCGTCCTCGCCGACGATTATATCGGAATCGGAGTCATCGTCTTTCTTATCGTAAGACACGGAGTTGCGTTTTGCATATTTCTCTTTGGTCTTGTCGAAAGAGATGCTGAGTGCTGCCCAAAGCGGAGTTGCGAGGTTGATTGACGAGAACAAACCTGCAAGCAAACCGAGGATGATAGGCACGCAGAACTCTCTGATCGTATCGCTTCCGAGGATTGCAAGGAAGACGATCGTAACCATTGTGGTCAACGAGGAGTACACGGTACGAGTGAGCGACGAGCGCACTGCCATGTCGCCGATACCCTTGTAGTCGATATCCTTATTACCTTTGAGCGGTTTGATGGTTTCACGGCAGCGGTCGAAGATGACGATCGTGTTGTTGATGGAGTAAGCAACGATCGTGATCATAGCCGCGACGTAAGAACTGTTGATTTGCACTCTGCAGATAACGGTGAGAGCAAACATGATAACGACGTCGTGGAGCAAAGCGACCACAGCCGCGATTGCGCTCGTAAACGTGAATCGAATCATGATATACACGAGGATCAACGCGATTGAAACCGCAAGAGCGATGCCTGCTTTTGAGAGCAAGTCCGCAGCGGCGGTAGCGCCGATGGATTCGTACGTAATCTTGTTTGCGTCGGTGAGAGACGTTTCGGGATCGACATAGTCGTCAACGGCTTGTCTGATCTTCTTATTCATCTCGTCGCACTTTGCGTCGTCCTTAAAGACGTTTTTATATCTGAAGACGATAGCGGTCTTGTCGTTGTCGTTTGCTTCTTGGCGTTGCATATAACTTACGACGACGTGCTGACCGTCAACTTCAACGCCTTGAATGACGTCTTTGAGTGCGTTGCCTTTGGTCTTGTACGCATTGTCGTCGAGGATATCTTTGCCGAGCGTAACGGTGAGAATCGTAC
>ULOF01033071.1_pt1 | contig 12994 bp, 13 predicted proteins | sample 1952371 | NCBI WGS metagenome assembly ULOF01 (sample SAMEA4835597, study PRJEB28245) | human gut metagenome | biome: gut microbiome; material: fecal sample | place: Denmark | collected 2008 | reverse complement strand
CCCCCCCTGCCATATCCACACAAATTGCCGGCGGCTCTGTGCGAAGCTGTAAATTGGTTAATGTTCCAATTGAAGAAATATAGGAACTCATCAGAATATTTCCTACTTCCTTCAACGCCGACTTATCCATATGGTCAAACTCCTGAAAATCCTCCGGATAAGTTTTTGACAGCATGGTTCCTGCCAGGTTCTTCGCTTCTTCAAATTCCAGAATAAACAGAGTCATTCCCTGTAATTCACCGGTAAAATGTGTTAAAACCGCCGCAACGATAGTTTCCGGTCCTCCTACCATATCCGATATTTCGTTAAAATCTACAAATTTAACAACCGGGACCTCCATGCGGAGATTAGAATCCAGCATAACCGAAAGCGCCGTAGTGGCATTTCCTGCTCCGATGTTGCCAATTTCCTTTAATATATCTAATTTCATACTTGTCAGTTCATGATTCGCCATACTATTCACCTACACATAATCCAATTCTGAAATAATCCCCTGAATGTTCAAAAGGGAAATTAATGTGTCCTTATATTTGCCGACTCCCAATAAATTCAATCCCTGCTCGTCATAGACAGCCTTTTCTATATTCTCTTCCTCCAAAGTGACAACCTCCCGTACTTCATCCACTAAAATACCAATCTTGGCATTGCTTTCCGGTTTAATTATAATAATACGAGTGGCATTTGTATGCTCCTTCGGTTCCAGTTCAAACCGGAGCCGCAAATTCATGACCGGAATAATCTCACCTCGCAGGTTAATCACTCCTGAAAAATAGGATTGTGACTTAGGCACCCTGGTAATCTGCTGCATCCGGACAATATTATCAATAAATGAAATATCAATACCATACTGCTCACTGTCTAATTTTACTACAATATACTGTTTTGCTTCATTTACTACTGCATTTTCATCCATGATAACTCCCCCTTTATACTAACGAATTTGAGTCAATAATCAGTGCAACTTCACCATCACCTAAAATAGTTGCTCCGCTAATCATCTTATGAATATTAATATATTTTCCAAGCGGCTTAATAACAATTTCCTGCTGTCCTAATAAATTGTCAATTACAAGACCAGTCTGCTTATCACCCTTCTTGACAATAACCACAACAAGATTTTCAGGCTCTTCCTCTCTTGGGGCACAGTCTAATACCTCATCAAGACGTACAATCGGAATAACGGTTCCTCTTAAATTAATCACTTCTTTCTGCTGTACATACTTAATGTCACTTACCATAACGTCTTCAATGGTAACAATGGAATTCAGTGGAATTGCATATTTTTCATCACGGACTTCAACCATAAGCGCCTGGATAATGGCAAGCGTTAACGGCAGACGAACTGTAAATTTTGTACCCTCTCCAAGCTTTGTGGATACTTCAACATCTCCACCGAGACCTTCAATTTTGTTCTTAACAACATCAAGTCCCACACCACGTCCAGATACATCTGAAATTTTCTCTGCCGTGGAAAATGCCGGCTTAAACAGTAAATCTATAGCTTCTTTTTCAGACAGCATTTCTGCCTGCTCTTCTGTAATATGTCCCTTCTTAACAGCAGATGCCTTTACCTTCTCTACATCAATTCCGGCACCGTCATCAATAACCTCAATGGTAACATTGTTGCCATCCTGATATGCGTTCAGCTGGATGGTTCCCACCTGCGGCTTACCCAGCTTCAGACGGTCTATGGTGGATTCCAGTCCATGATCTGCGGAATTTCTCAGCATATGCATTAATGGGTCTCCAATTTCATCAATAACCGTACGGTCAAGCTCCGTATCTTCACCAGTCATAATCAGCTCCATCTCTTTGCCAAGCTTTTTAGACAAATCCCGAATCATACGAGGGAACCGGTTTACCACACTCTCAATTGGCACCATTCGGACCTTCATAACGGATTCATGAAGATTCGTAGTAATTCTCTCTAAGTATTCAATTTGCTCATTAAAGCTCTGCATGGAGGTCTTACTATCCTCCTGGTTGCTGACAGAGACAAGCCCGTTCTTGGCAATGATAAGCTCACTTACCAGATTCATTAAAACATCCAGCTTCTCAATATCTACACGTACAGAACGGTTCGCCACCGGCTTGCTGCTGGTTTTGGCAGGCGCTGCAGCCTTTTTCTTTGTCTCTTCCTTCTTTTCTGGATCTTTTTCCTCTTTGGGCTGTACGGAGCTTATCACCTCCGCATCTACCGGAATCTCAAAATCTTCTATCACAACATCCTTAATTTCTGATACATTGGAGATTACCTTTTTCACCTCATCCAGAGATTTGTCCGAAATAACCAGCATGGAAAAATCAAAGTCAAACTTTTCATCCTCAATGTCCTGTACCACTGGAACGGATTTAATCATCTCGCCAACGCTTTCTATACCCTTAAATACAAGAAATGCACGAGCAGCCTTTAAAATACAGTTCTCGTCAATATATACGGTAACACCATATACATTTTTGTTTTGTGCCTTAGCCTCCTGAATTGCATTTTTCTCAAAGTCCGCAATACTGATATGTAAAAATTTACGCTTGTCCTCATTATCGGAGGATTCTGTTTCCTTTTTTGCCTCTGCTTCCTTTGCCGCCGTTTTCGGCTGTTCTCCTTCAGATTCTAAACAGGCATTCAGCATGCCTATAATCTCTTCATTATCATTCTCCCCCTCATCAGAGGTTTCTACGATACAACCTAAATATTCTTCAATTGCATCCAGGCATTTAAATACAATATCTACTAAATCAGGTGTTACGCTCATCTTTCCATTCCGGATTTCCGAGAATACATTTTCCATGTCATGGGTCAGCCGCTGCATACGTTTAAATCCCATTGTTCCCGCCATACCCTTCAGGGAATGGGCTGCCCGGAAAATCTCGTTCACGGTATCAATATTATCCGGTTCCGCTTCCAATACCAAAACCTGGTCATTCAAAGTCTGTAAATGTTCCTTTGTTTCATCAATAAAAATCTCAAGATATTGACTTAAATCCATGTTAAAACACCCCCACCTTTTTTATTATTTCTTTGCCAATTTCTTCTAATGGTAACACTATATCTGCTATGCTTTTTTCCACAATGACCTTTGGCATGCCATAAACGACACAGGATTCCCTGTTTTGTGCAATCGTATACACAGGCTGCCTGGCTTTCAGGCTCTTGATTCCCTCATAGCCATCGGCCCCCATACCGGTAAGTACCACACAGATAACCAAATCTACCGACAGGGAAGCCACGCTTTCAAGTGTAATATTCGCACAAGGCTTCAGTCCATTCACCGGTTCCGCATCATATTCAGAAAAAATGATTTTCCCGCCGGAATCCTTTTTCAGTTGTAGATGGATTCCACCTCTTGCAAGATACACGTGTCCTTTTTTTAACACCTCACCGTTCACTGCCTCACTAACTGAAATCTCACTGACATCATCCAGACGTTCCGCCAGGGAATTGGTAAAACCCTTGGGCATATGCTGCACGATTACAACCGGTGCATCCAGATTCCTGTCAAGAGTGGGAATCAGTGTATGTAATGCTTTCGGACCGCCCGTAGAACAGGCAATAATGACAAGTTTATTCTTACTATTTGCTGCCATATCCTCACTCCGTCAACTTTGTATCATAAATTGGCTGCATATAAGCGCCATTTATATGTTTTTATTATACCAAAATCCCATCTGCACATAAGTGTATAATAACATTTTATCCAAAAAAGGTCCACTAGACATTTTCCCATATGCTTGGTAACAAAAAAGAAAGTATTATATTACACTTTCTTTTTTGTAATATAATACTTCTAGTTCATCCCCAACTGCTTGGAACGGTTTCTTCTCTGCTCATGGAAAATATACCGGATGATTTTCTCCCGCAGACCCTGGTCCATGCGCCAGAACTTAATATGATGGTCATATACGGAATTGTTGTTCTGATTACGCAGTGAACGAAGCACCCATGCATAAGCATACACTACTTCTGTTTTATCCTCCATTGTAATGCCAAATCGCACCTGAACCATAGTGTTCTTTTCTGCCTGGAAGGCAGATACATAACGGATTCCTCCTCCGCTTAAATCCAGCATTACCGCCTTCTTCCAATCTAACTGCTCTTCATCTGCATTATATGCATTTCCGGCTTCTAACATTTCCTGTTCTTCCTGTTCCAGTATTCGGTATTCAATAGGCATACGACATTCAAAACGGAAATATTCTCTCCTTTGAACCTTCTCTAAACCGGTTTTTTGTTCGATTTCCAACAACAGAAGGGAATCCTTTTTATAGCGGCCCATAACCTCCGCTTCACAGCGTAGCAGACCTGATTTTGTGTAAAAAGTCGCATAAAATCCCTGTCCCACGCTTAAAGGAATCACCTTTCCCTCCTTTATTGGCATTGCAACAAAAATACGCTCCGGCTCCTGGCCTTCATCCAATACCTGACTGACATAGATATCCGGTTCTTTATCCGGATATACCGAAAGACGCGTTTCAATTTTTTCTAAATCCAGTTTGTCTCCAATCTCAATTCTACTATCCATACGCTCTCTCCTACCTGCTATTCTTTTTTGATTTAATAAAGTTAAGCAGCACCTTTGCAACCCCCATTTTGGTCTCTTCTTTCTCCGGAACATCAAGCAGCTTATTGCAGATTCCCCGGATGTGAACAGCTGCTTCACTGTTCGGAGCACTTAAAGAAACCGGTTTTTGCTCAATCACTGCATTTGCAATCTTTTTGTCCAGTGGAATATATCCAATATATTCCAGCTGGATATTCAAAAATTTTGAAACAACAATGCTGATTTTATTATATATTTCCTTTCCTTCTTCTTTATTTTCTACTCTGTTGGTAATCACTTTAATGGATTTCTGCTCCCGTTTAAAATCCTTTTTCCGGTTTACTGCCTTCAACAGGGAATAGGCATCCGTAATAGATGTAGGTTCCGGGGTTACAACCAGTAAAACCTCAGGAGAGCTCAGCACAAATTCAATTACAGAATCTGCAATTCCGGCTCCAGTATCAATGATTATCACATCATAGAGGCTGTCAAGCTTCACCAGCTTGGCAATCAGCTTCTTAATCTGCTCCTTATCCAGATTCACCAAATCCTGTACACCGGAGCCTCCGGAAATAAACCCGATTCCCATGGGTCCCTCTGTTATTATCTCCTCTATGGTTTTATTGTTATAAATCAAATCTACCAGATTATATTGTGGTCGGATTCCCAACATTACCTCTACATTCGCCAGTCCAAAATCCGCATCCAGAATTACCACATTTTTTCCCTGCGCTTTAAAATGCAGCGCTAAATTAACAGAAATACTGGTTTTCCCAACACCACCCTTTCCACTGGTAACGGTAATCACCCTGGAGGACGGAACACGGTCACTTAACATTTCCACTTTTTCACGTAATTTATCAGCCTGGTCCATAGCCGTCGCCACCTCCTAAAACCTGTTTGGCGATGATTTGCGGATTCATAATTTCTATATCATCGGGTACATTCTGTCCGTAGGAAACATAAGATAATGGTCTTCCTGTATCTAACTTAATATTCAGAATATTTCCAATGGCATCCGTTTCATCCAGTTTTGTAAAAATCAGATTATAATCCGTTATATCTTCATATAAGGCTGTAATCTTCTTTAAATCCTTATATTTCGTTGTAGCACTTAAGACAAGATATGTCGTCATGCTGTATTCCGAAAATGCATCGAATAAATTCTTCAGGTCGTCAATCTGTTCCTTATTTTTATGGGAACGTCCGGCAGTGTCCATTAACAGATAATCATAGTCTTTATACTTTGACAGAAGCATATCTAAATCATCTTTCTCATAAACCACCTCTACCGGAATTGATAAAATATTGGCATATGTTTTAATCTGCTCCACTGCAGCAATCCGGTAAGTATCAGAAGTAAAGATAACAATTTTCTTTTTCTCTTCCAATAACAGCTTAGAAGAAAGCTTTGCAATTGTGGTGGTTTTCCCTACACCGGTGGGACCAACAAAAAAGATTACTTTTGGTTTTTTATCTTCCTCATTAAATGATATCGGTCTCATTTCTCCGATTTTTAAGATTATCTTCTGATATACCAAAGACAGCATATCCTCCAACGTACGAATATTACCAGAGCTGGTAATTTCGTCCATTATCTGATTTGCATAGGTATAAGACACCTCATTGCCGGTGAGCTGCTCAATAATCAAATCAATGGATTTGTTTTTCAGGCTGTCCTTTTCGGATATTTCATCCTCCTGCTTTGAATGTGCTTCCTTTTTCTCCTGTTCCTTGTCACCGGCTTCTTCACTGGAATCGGAAGTCTCCTTCACCGGTTTGTTTCCAGCTGATTTCTGGTTTTCCTTTTTCTGGTTTTCAATCTGCTGCTCCAACAGCATTGCCAGACTGTTTAATTTTTCTTCTAATTCCTTCGCCTCTTTGGCTTCCTCTGACTCCTTCTTCGTTTCCGGATGAAGCTTTTCATCAATCTGGGCATTAAACTGAGAAGTTACCCTGCTCTCCTGTTTCTGCTCCTGGCTATTTGCCTCATCTACAGCAGCTGTCACTTCCACCTTAGTTTTCCGGAAAATCTTAAACATTCCCTTTGGTTTAATTGTTTTAATATTCATGACAATCGCATCCTTGCCGAGATCCTCTTTGGCAAGCATAATCGCCTCTGTCTCTGTATTTGCCTGAAATTTTTTAATTATCATTAACCGTCACCACCCCAATAGATTGTAATTCCACATCCGATTCTATTTCATTATATGATATCACAATTAAATCTTTAAAATAATCCTTTGTCAGCTTCTTAAAATACATTCGCACAATCGGAGAAGTTATAATAATCGGCGCCTTGCCCTGACTCTCCAGCTTCTTTATCTCTGTTTCCACGGAATTCAATATCTTTTTCGTTACGGCAGGATCTAATGTAATATATGCCCCTTGCTCTGTCTGCTTGATAGAATTCATAATATCCTGTTCTATCTTCGGGTCTAAAGTAACAACGGTTGTCATCTCTCCATCTGAAAAATATGTATTGGAAATAGCACGCTTTAACCGCTGTCTGACATATTCTGTCAATACATCCGTATCCCTTGTCGTAGATGCATAATCTGCCAGTGTCTCAAAGATTGTAACCAAATCCCGGATAGAGATACCCTCCGACAGAAGATTCTGCAATACCTTCTGAATCTCACCAACTCCAAGCAGCTTCGGCACCAACTCGTCTACCAGTGTTGTATTATTTTCCTTCACATTATTAATCAGGTTCTGTACATCCTGTCTGGTTAACAGTTCATCCAGGTGTGCCTTGATAATTTCTGTTAAATGTGTCGCTATGATAGACGGCGGGTCTACAACCGTATATCCCATGGACTCTGCCCGCTCCCGCTGGGCCTCTGTAATCCAGATGGCTGGAAGATGAAAGGAGGGTTCAAAGGTTGGAATACCTGTAATCTCCTCTTCTACATATCCTGGGTTCATAGCCATATAGTGGTCAAATAAAATCTCACCTTCACTAATCTGGATACCCTTTATCTTAATAATGTACTGGTTCGGATTTAACTGTATATTGTCACGTAAACGAATAATTGGTACAACCGCACCCAGTTCCAGTGCAATCTGTCTCCTTATCATTACTACACGGTCCAGCAAATCACCGCCCTGGTTCACATCGGCAAGAGGGATAATACCATAACCAAATTCCAGCTCTATCGGATCCACCTGCAGGAGCGCATTCACATTCTCGTGTCTTCGAATTTCGTCTGCCTGAACCTCTTCCTCCTGAACCTCATCTTCAATTGCTGCAACCTCCTCCGTATGGGCAATAAACCTGCCAAGAACAATAATTCCAAGTCCCATAGCCAGGTATACCAGAATTCTTCCCTCACTTCGAAGAGGTGTGAAAACACCTAAAAAACAAAGGGTTCCGCCCACCATATACAATACCTTAGGTACATGGAACAGCTGGTCAACCATAATATCACCAATATTATCTGCCTTAGATGCTTTAGTAACCAGAATACCGGTTGCCAGAGAAATCAGCATGGAAGGAATCTGGGATACAAGACCGTCACCAATTGTTAAAATAGTATACCGGGACATTGCCTCCGAAATTTCAAGTCCCTGCATCACAACCCCTGTTATAATTCCACCTACCAGGTTGATGACAGTGATAATCAAACCAGCAGCCGCATCTCCCTTTACATACTTGGTGGCACCATCCATGGAACCATAAAAGGCTGACTCCTGTTGGATTTTCTCTCTCCTCTCCATAGCTTCCTTATCTGTAATTGCCCCAGTATTCAAATCTGCATCAATTGCCATCTGTTTACCTGGCATGGCATCCAATGTAAAACGCGCCGTTACCTCAGACACACGCTCAGAACCCTTGTTAATTACAATCATCTGTACAATAACCAGCACAATAAAAATAATGGCACCAATAACCAGATTGCCGCCGCCGACAAAATTACCAAAGGTCTGGACTACGACTCCGGGCGCACCTGTCTGCAGAATCAGACGGGTAGATGATACATTCAGGGAAATTCTGAAGATTGTCGTAAACAGCAAAATAGTTGGAAAGCTTGACATTGCAAGGGTATCCTCTGCATACAGACAATTAAACAGAATAATCAACGCTATCATAATATTAAACGTAATTAATATATCTAAAAGAAGGGAGGGAATTGGAAATATGAAAAAGATAACGGCTGCCAATAAATACAAGCCAACAAATAAATCTGCCTTTTTCATATGAATCCACACCTCCTTATCTTTTTTATCGTATCATATCAAAACAAATTATAAAATAGTAATATCTAACAAAATCTTTAGTATTTCACAAAATCCGTTTATGCCGGATTAACTAACCTGGTTATGCAGCTGGTATACATAGGCAAGTACTTCCGCAACTGCCTGATAAAGCTCCGGCGGTATCTCTGTATCCAAATCCACATTATAATATAACATTCTGGCTAAGGGCTTATTTTCTACGATATCTACATGATTTTCCTTAGCAATCTCCTTTATTCTCCCAGCAAGGAAATCTGCTCCCTTGGCAACCACCACCGGCGCCTGATTCTGACCGGACTTATAGGATAGCGCAACTGCAAAATGGGTGGGATTGGTAATGACCACATCTGCCTCCGGTATTGCCGACATCATACGCCGCTGGGATGCCTGCTGCATTCTCTGCCGCTGTTGTCCCTTAACCTTCGGGTCTCCCTCCTGATTTTTAAATTCATCCTTTACTTCCTGTTTAGTCATTTTATTATCTTCTTTAAATTTCCATTTCTGATACATAAAATCCGCAGCTGCAATGACAAAGAACAGCATGCATATTTTAATAAGCAGTTCCATGATGATATCATACATCAAAAGAATATTCTGGCTTAGGGACATATCATATAAAAGGAACAAATCCTTTGCATGCTCTGAAAACACACTATATGCAAGATAGCCGATAAATACAATTTTTACAAGGGATTTTAACAGCTCCATCAGGGTATTCAGAGAAAAAATTCGTTTAAAACCATTTATGGGATTCATCTTACTAAACTTTGGCTGCAATGGTTTTGCAGTCACTTTAAACTTAAACTGCAAAAAATTTGCCAAAAAAGCAACCAGTCCGCCAATCAAAAGGAAAGGAAGAATTACAAGTCCCAAATTCAGGATTCCCTGGAATAGCAAATAGGAAAACCCAGCCACATCTATACCATCTTCCACATACCGTGGAATTAACGTATAAAAAATAGAAAAAGCTTTTATTAAACGATTGCCCACAAAACCCATTGCAAATTTCATGCATATATATAGGGCAAGCAGTGTTGCCGCAGTAACAATTTCCTTACTTTTTGCAACATTACCCTCTTTTCGGACATCACTTAATTTTTTCGAGGTTGCTTCTTCAGTCTTCTCTCCTCCGGGACCCTCTTTTGCAAACAACTGAAGATCCAGCGGCATTCTGATTTTATAGTCATATTTCATAGGTCTTAACACTCCACCCTAATAAAACACTTGCAGCATATCCATTACAATTTTCTGCATCTGCTCATTTATATATTCTGTAATACTTGTTATAAATGGTATAGTCAGCAGCAAAACGCTGAAGCCAACAAATATCTTTAGCTGAATACCAATTACAAACATATTCATCTGCGGTGCCGTTTTTGCCAAAACTCCCAGTACGACATTCAACAGCATGATTGCAATCATAACAGGAAGGCTGATTCGCAGTGCAATTACAAAATAATCCAACATATATTGAACCATCACGTCATACATCGAACCACTGTCAAGCTTTATGTTCCCTATAGGAATCAGGGTAAAAGAATCCGACAGGGCAGATAAAATATAATAGTGCATATTGGAGCACAACATAATAATCATAACAAGCATGCTGTAAAATTCTGCTGTAATGGTTGTATCTGTATTAAAATTCTGGTCAAAATTGGATACCATGGAAAAGCCCAGCTCCCTGTCAATGAACTGTCCCGCCATATTAATAATCGTAAGCGTGATATTCGCCACAAACCCAAGACTTAAGCCCACCACTAATTCTTTTAACAAAAGCACGGTATATTCCATAAATGTGGTATACGGAAGCGGCTCATAGGGATTTGTTGTAAACATCAAAAATGATACCGCAATTCCCAGCATAATCCGAACTCTTCTTGTCACTGCTATATTACCAAAAATGGGGGCAAAAGCCATTGCTCCCATCACCCTGACTAAAATTGCCAGAAAATATTCCAAATGCAAGATTGAAAATGACTGCTCAATCATACGTCAGCTACCTCACATAAGTGGAAAAATCCTCAAATAAATGCGTCATAAAGGTTACGATATTATCCATAATCCAACCGCCACATAACATTAAGGTAATAAAAATACTTAATATTTTAGGAACAAAAGAAAGGGTCTGCTCCTGTATTGATGTAACCGTCTGAAAAATACTTACTATCAATCCTACCAGTAACGACACCAGCAGAAGCGGTGCAGCACATTTTATAATCAACCACAATGCCTCTCTGGCTATATCAACCACAATATCCGTTGTCATACAATCACATCCAATCTAATAATCCGTCAGTAATTAAAGCTCCTCACCAATTCGCCAATCACTAAATTCCAGCCATCCGCCATTACAAATAGTAAAATTTTGAACGGCATGGAAATCGTTGTAGGCGGCAGCATCATCATACCCATCGCCATCAGGGTAGAGGCCACTACCATATCAATAATAATAAAAGGAATATATATCATAAAGCCTATAATAAATGATTTTCTAAGCTCTCCCATCATAAATGCAGGAATCAGCACAGAACTTGGAACATCTGAAAGCTCTTCTATATTATCAATCTTTGCCATATTCAAAAAGAAATTGATGTCCTTTTCTTCTGTATTACCAAACATGAAATCCCTTAAGGGTTCCATACATGCTTTCAATCCCTCTTCCTGCGTAATCTCGCCCTTTGACAGAGGCTCAATTCCCTCCTTATTGATTCGTTCCATAGTAGGAGCCATGATAAAAAGGGTTAAAAACAACGCTAGCCCTACCAATACATTATTAGGTGGCGCCGATTGTGTACCAAGAGCGGTCCGCAAAAAATGGAACACAACTATAATTCTGGTAAACGACGTCATCATGATAACGATTGATGGAGCTAATGATATAACTGTAATCACCAAAAGCATCTGAAGGGTACCTGCAAGAGTACCTTCATCATTGGAAGTATCCACGGTTACTCCCATAGAAAAAGGCACATCATTTTCCAGGTTCGTCAGACTCTCGGTTTCATTATCAATTGTATTATCCGTAGTTCCCGTTGCTTTCACATGATACCCTACACATAATACAGAAAAAATAATAAAATATGCAATTATGAATTTTTTAATATGAATATGTTCTATTATCCGTCTTTTTGTTTTATTTATCTTTTTTCTGTTTTTCATTTTTCATCTTATCCAATATATTTTTAAAATTAATCGGTTCTAATGATGTTTCCTGTTCCTTAATTTCTGTTTCATCCAGCCTGGTCAGTAAAGTAACATTATCCTTACATACTGCTATGGCAAGATATTGATTGCCAATTTTAACAATCTCAATCACCTTGTTGCCTGATAACCGAAACACCTCGATTACTTTTACATTACTGCGCTTATTCAATACATTAGATTGAAAACTTCCAGTAATCCGTGCCGCCATATATGCTAAAAACAACACAAATACAAACAGCAAAATCAGACAAACTAACTGACCAATGTTTTCCATACTGGAAGTATTACGAATTAAGAACATATTATCCAACAGCCTTCTTCACTGCTTCCAATACCCTGTCTGGCTGAAAAGGCTTAACGATAAAGTCTTTTGCTCCTGACTGGATACTCTCAATAACCATAGCCTGCTGTCCCATAGCAGAACACATTACAATACTGGCATTTGGGTCAGATTCCTTAATTTTTCTCAATGCCTGAATTCCATCCATCTCCGGCATTGTGATATCCATTAATACCAAATCCGGCTGTGTTTCCGCATATTTCTCTACTGCCTTTAGTCCATTTTCTGCTTCCCCTGCAATGTTATAGCCATTCTTCGTCAGAATATCTTTAATCATCATTCTCATAAAAGCTGCATCATCACAAATTAAAATACTCTTTGCCATATTATATTCTCCATTTCATAAATATTTTATTATTTAATGATATCAGTTACCCTGACACCAAAGCTCTCCTCAATAACAACAACTTCACCTTTTGCAACTAGCTTGCCATTTACCAATACATCAATTGGCTCACCAGCTATCTTATCCAACTCAATAATTGTTCCTGGCGCAAATTCTAATATCTCTTTGATGGATTTGCTCGTTCTTCCCAATTCAACAGTAACATCTAACGGAACATCCATAATCAAATCAATATTTTCCTGCTGTGTAACCGGATTAAACGCCGCATTGAATGGCTGGAACTGAACCGGTTGTACATTTACATCCTGTACAGGAGGTGCATAA
>ULOF01008668.1_pt1 | contig 12998 bp, 14 predicted proteins | sample 1952371 | NCBI WGS metagenome assembly ULOF01 (sample SAMEA4835597, study PRJEB28245) | human gut metagenome | biome: gut microbiome; material: fecal sample | place: Denmark | collected 2008 | reverse complement strand
AAAGAGTGTATGTACCTCTAACAAAGAGCTGGTGGCAAAGCATGGGGCTGAACTGCTTGCCATTGCAAAGGAACGAAAGCTTAATTATCTGTTTGAGGCTTCTGTCGGCGGAGGTATTCCGATTATCCGTCCATTAAACAGCTCTCTGACCGCAGACGAGATTACAGAGATTACAGGCATTTTAAATGGTACTACAAATTATATTCTGACAGAAATGGCAGAAAAAGGTTCTGCTTTTGAGGATGTATTAAAGGATGCTCAGGAAAAGGGATACGCTGAGCGTAATCCGGAGGCTGATGTGGAAGGGTATGATGCCTGCCGCAAGATTGCAATTCTTACCTCTTTAGTAGCTGGTGCTCAGGTAGATTATGAGGAAATTCATACAGAGGGAATCACAAAGATTACCAAGGAAGATTTCCAGTATGCTAAGGCTTTAAAAGCGTCAATTAAGCTTCTTGGAACCAGCAAAAAAGTAAATAATACTTTCTACTCTATGGTTGCACCAGTAATGATTGGACAAAATCACCCGTTAATTGGGGTAAATGGTGTGTTTAATGGAATATTTGTACATGGCAACGTATTGGACGATGTGATGTTTTATGGCAGAGGGGCTGGTAAGCTTCCTACTGCAAGTGCAGTGGTTTCAGATGTGGTGGATGCAGTAAAGCATATGCACACTAATATAATGACAATTTGGGAGGAGAGAAAAACCGGACTTGGTGCCTTTGAGGATTTCCAGAATAAATTTTTTGTCCGCATGAAGGATAAAGGGCTGGATGATGACCAGATGTTCAACATTAAAAACGCTTTTGGTGATGTGCTGTATGTAAATGCACCGGATGTAAAGGATGAACTTGCATTTATTACAAAGCCAATGCGTGAGGGAGATTTTGCAGAGCACATTGCAGACTTTGAGGATGTGTATAGTGTTATCCGTGTAGATTTTTAAATGAGGGAGATAAAAGCATGAAATATGTGATTGTTTTAGGCGACGGAATGGCAGATTATCCCATTGAAGAAATCGGGAATGAAACCATAATTGAGCATGCAGATACACCAACCCTGGATGCATTAGCAAAGGAATCGGAGATAGGGATGGTCTTAACGGTACCAGAGGGAATGAGTCCCGGAAGTGACACCGCTAATTTATCCGTAATCGGTTATAATCCCAAAAAATATTATTCGGGACGGTCACCATTGGAAGCATTGTCAATTGGGGTGGATATGAAGCCTACCGATATTTCTTTCCGTTGTAATATTGTAACCGTCAGCGAGGAAGAGACAAATTATAGTGATAAGACCATAATTGACCATAGCTCTTCTGAGATTTCTACAGAAGATGCAGCAGTGCTTTTGAAGGCAGTTAGTGAGGTCTTGGAGAAAGAATATGCTGGATATAAATTCTATGTAGGCACAAGCTACCGCCATCTGACAATATGGGAGAATGGCACGGTTTTACCGCTCACACCGCCGCATGATATTTTAGGGAAAACGATTGGAGAATATCTTCCGGAGGATAAGGTACTCCGTGAAATGATGGAAAAGAGTTATACTGTTCTGGCAAACCATCCGATTAATGAAGAGAGAAAGAAAAAAGGGTTGAATCCTGCCAATTCTTTATGGTTCTGGGGCGCAGGTACCCGTCCTGCTCTTTCCGGTTTTGAGGAAAAAAACGGTAAAAAGGGAGTTATGATTTCGGCGGTTGATTTGTTGAAGGGAATTGCAGTAGGCGCCGGAATGAAGGTAATAGAAGTAGAAGGAGCGAATGGCGGTCTTCACACAAATTATGAGGGAAAAGCCATGGCGGCAGTTAACGCACTTTGTAAGGATGGGTATGATTTTGCATATATTCATGTGGAAGCACCGGACGAGATGGGACATCAAGGAAGCATAGAAAGAAAGCTTTTAGCTGTGGAATCTTTGGATAAGAAGGTAATCCGGGTGGTAAAGGAGCAGTTAGAAGCGGGGGGAGAAGATTTCCGCTTGTTGGTTTTGCCGGACCATCCGACGCCAATTCGGCTTCGCACCCATGTAGGGGAGCCAGTTCCATTTTTATTGTATGACAGCACGGACAAAAAGAGCTCAGATTTGCTTTATAACGAAAGTGATGCAAAAAAATCAGGCATTTATATCGAAAATGGTTATAAAATTATTGACCATTTGTTTGAAAAGTAGTAAATTAGGCTAGGTAACTTAAACAAGTAGGAGGAAGCAAATCAAATGTTAATCGTAAAGAAGTTCGGTGGTACTTCTGTTGCAAATAAAGAGAGAATGTATAATGTTGCAAACAGATGTATCGAAGACTATAAGAAGGGTAACGATGTAGTAGTTGTATTATCTGCTATGGGTAAATACACAGATGAATTGATTGATATGGCAAAAGATATGAATCCCAACCCGCCAAAACGGGAGATGGATATGCTTTATACCATTGGTGAGCAGATGTCAGTTGCTTTGATGGGCATGGCAATGAATAATTTAGGAGTTCCTGCTATTTCCTTAAATGCATTCCAGGTGGCAATGCACACTACCTCCGTGTATGGAAATGCAAGGCTGAAAAGAATTGACAGTGAGAGAATCCGTCATGAACTTGACCAGAGGAAGATTGTAATTGTAACAGGCTTTCAGGGAATTAATAAGTTTGATGATTATACGACCCTGGGGCGTGGTGGCTCGGACACGACAGCAGTGGCCCTTGCTGCAGCATTAAATGCGGATGCCTGTGAAATTTATACAGATGTAGATGGAGTCTTTACAGCGGACCCGCGTAAGGTTCCGAATGCAAGAAAGCTTGACCAAATCACATATGATGAGATGCTAGAGCTTGCAACATTGGGCGCAGGTGTATTGCACAACCGTTCAGTAGAATTGGCAAAGAAGCAGGGTGTACAATTGGTTGTTCGCTCTAGTCTTAATACTTCAGAAGGTACCGTTGTTAAGGAGGATGCAAAAATGGAGAAAATGCTTGTTAGCGGAGTAGCAGCAGATAAGGATGCAGCAAGAGTAGCGTTAATTGGATTAAAGGATGAGCCGGGTGTGGCATTTCGATTGTTTAATCATCTGGCAAGACATAATATCAATGTGGATATGATTTTACAGTCTGTAGGTCGTGACAGTACAAAGGATATTTCCTTTACTGTTGCTGTTGAGAATGCAGATGAGGCAGTTGAGATTATTGAGAGACATTTTCATGAGTATGAAAAAATTGATGTGGAGAAGAACGTGGCAAAGGTTTCAATTGTTGGTGCCGGTATGATGAGCAATGCTGGTGTTGCTGCAAAGATGTTTGAAGCATTATATGATGAGGGAATCAATATTAAGATGATTTCCACTTCTGAAATTCGTGTCTCTGTATTGATTGATGAAAAACATACCGAGAAGGCAATGAATGCAGTACATGAGAAGTTTGGTTTAGGAGATAATTAAGACTGGGTTCTGAATCAGCTTCAGAAGGAATGAAAAGAGAATCAAAAAAACTAGTTGACGAAGAATAGATTTGCGAATACAATAATAATACTAGAGTTCTAATCATAAGCATGAATAGAACGAAAAGGAAAAGGAGGAGAAAATATGGATGAGAATTACAATGTAGTAGAAGAGAAGAAGGAGAGCAAGGCTCTGGAAATCTGTTCTCTGGTGTTTGGTATCCTGGGTATCGTGTGCTGCAGCTGCTACGGTATTTTCGGTATTGTGGGATTGGTACTTAGTATTGTAGCAATGGCAACGGGCAAGAAGTCCGGCTTATCAATCGCAGGTTTAATTTGTTCCATTGTCGGTGTGTTATTGACAATTGTTATGCTTGTAATCGGCTTTAGCAGTCCGGAATACCAGCAGATTATGCAGTCTATTCAGTCTATGTAAATGTTGTCATGTGATTGGTTGATTTATATAGGAATAGGATAAAAATCCAAAGAAGTGCGGGAGGTATCCCGTATACTTTGGATTTTTTTAATTAGAATGTTTACGCAGACTATTATTTTGTGGTATGATAAAAAATATGCTTGAAAATGAAACGGTACGAGTATTTAAGACAGGCACATTCGTGCGCTTGCTATATTTAAAGGAAATTGGGAGGTACACAGGATGAAGAGGGAAGATTATTTGAGCTGGGACCAGTATTTTATGGGGATTGCCCTGCTTTCAGCAGAACGCAGCAAGGACCCGAATACGCAGGTAGGAGCTTGCATAGTAGGGGAGAATAATAAGATTTTATCGGTTGGTTATAACGGCATGCCATCTGGATGCAATGATGATGAGATGCCATGGGGAAGAGTTGGAAAGCCATTGGAAAATAAATATTTCTTTGTCTGTCATGCAGAGCTGAATGCCATACTGAACTACGGCGGCGGTTCTCTGGCTGGAGCAACCTGTTATTCCACTCTGTTTCCGTGTAATGAGTGTGCAAAAGCAATTATTCAAAGTGGAATTAAGGAGATTGTGTATTTATCAGATAAATATTCTGACACGGAGGCAACCATTGCTTCCAAAATGATGTTTAATATGGCAGGTGTGACATACCGTGCGTTTGAGCCTAAGAATCAAAGGATAGAATTGAGCCTATAGTCCGCCTAATAGGACAGGTAAAGTGATAGAATAAATACAATAAGAAAGACAGAGGTTTTGAAAATATGGATATTGCAAAAGTAATCGCAAAGGAATTAGGAATTAAGGTAAGCCAGGTGGAGGCGACTGTTCAGTTGATTGATGAGGGCTCCACTATTCCATTTATAGCCAGATACCGTAAGGAGGTTACCGGTTCCCTGAACGATGAAATTTTGCGTGATTTATATGAGCGATTGAATTACCTGAGAAATCTTGAGGAACGCAAGGAGACGGTTATTGCAAGCATTACAGAGCAGGATAAGCTTACCCCGGAGCTGGAGCAGCAGATTCGTGAGGCTATGACTCTGGTTGCTGTTGAAGATTTATACCGTCCCTATAAGCAGAAGAGAAGAACCCGGGCGACCATCGCAAAGGAAAAGGGGTTAGAGGGGCTTGCCAACATAATCTATCTTCAGATGGTAAACCAGTCAATAGACAAAGAGGCAGAGGCTTATTTATCCGAGGAAAAAGAAGTCTGTTCAGTGGAGGATGCCATTGCGGGTGCTTTGGATATTATTGCAGAGAATATATCAGATGATGCGGAGTATAGAACGTATATACGTGATATTACAGTAAAGGAAGGAAAACTGGTTACAACAGCAAAGGATACAGAGGCAAAGTCTGTATATGAAATGTATTATGAGTTTGAAGAGCCAGTTAGCAAGGCGGCAGGATACAGGGTGCTGGCAATCAATCGAGGAGAAAAGGAAAAGTTTTTGTCCGTTAAGATAACGGCTCCGGAGGAGCGGATATTAGGATATTTGGAAAAGAAAATCATTATAAAGGATAATCCATATACTACAGATTTGTTAAAGGCAGCCATTGAGGACAGTTATAAGAGATTGATTGCTGGTGCCATAGAAAGAGAAATTAGAAGTGAATTGACAGAAAAAGCAGAGGATGGGGCTATTTCGGTGTTTGGAAAGAACCTTACACAGCTTTTGATGCAGCCACCTATAACCGGACAGGTGGTGCTGGGCTGGGATCCTGCATTTCGTACCGGCTGTAAGCTTGCTGTTGTGGATGCTACAGGCAAGGTACTGGATACAGTTGTAATATTTCCAACAGAGCCCCAGAAGAAGATTGCAGAATCCAAAAGAATTGTCCATAATCTTATAAAGAAGTATAATGTAACTTTAATTTCGGTGGGGAATGGCACGGCTTCTCGCGAGTCAGAGCAGGTGATTGTTGAACTGCTGAAAGAGATACCGGAAAAGGTACAGTATGTTATTGTAAATGAAGCGGGTGCTTCTGTATATTCTGCCAGTAAGCTGGCAACAGAAGAATTTCCTAATTTTGATGTGGGACAGAGAAGTGCGGCATCCATTGCAAGAAGATTACAGGATCCTTTGGCAGAACTGGTAAAGATAGATCCGAAATCCATCGGAGTAGGGCAGTACCAGCATGATATGAATCAAAAGAAGTTAGGGGAGGCTTTAACCGGGGTTGTTGAAGACTGTGTGAATAAAGTAGGGGTGGACTTGAACACAGCATCGGCTTCCTTGTTGGAATATGTTTCAGGTATCAGTAAAGTGATTGCAAAGAATATAGTTACTTACAGGGAGGAGAATGGGAAATTTACAAACCGTAAGCAGCTTTTAAAAGTTGCAAAGCTTGGACCGAAAGCCTTTGAGCAGTGTGCAGGTTTTATGAGGATTCAAGAGGGCGAGAATCCGTTAGATGCCACCAGCGTCCATCCGGAAAGTTATGAGGCTGCTACTCATTTATTGAAGAAGCTGGGATATTCTCTGGCTGACATTTCCAGTCAGGGACTGGTTGGATTATCACTTCTCACCAAAAACCGCAGCCAGCTGGCAGCAGAGCTGGGAATCGGTGAAGTGACTCTGGATGATATTATCAAGGAGCTGGAAAAGCCGGCGCGGGACCCACGAGATGAGATGCCAAAACCGATTTTGCGAACAGATGTGCTGGAGATGAAGGATTTGACAGAAGGAATGATTTTAAAGGGTACTGTGCGTAATGTAATTGACTTTGGAGTATTTGTGGATATTGGAGTGCACCAGGATGGTCTGGTTCACATTTCCCAGATTACAGATAAGAAGTTTATTAAACATCCGCTAGAAGTAGTGAGTGTTGGGGATGTGATAGAGGTAAAAGTATTGAGCGTAGATTTGGACAGGAAGAGGATTCAGCTTTCCATGATTTTATAAATATGATTTTAGAAAAGAGGCAGGAACTATGGAAAAGGATGAGGTTGCATTTTCAGTGCAGATGACCCCGATGGAGATTTATAAGTTCACAATTTATCACAGTTATCACAAGGTTTCCGGACTGATTGGAGTGTGTCTTTCTATAGTCGCACTCATTATGCTGATAGTGTCATTTAACGAGCTGACAGACCGTGACAAAACGGTGTTAACATTTGTGGCAGCATGGTTTTTGATATTAGAACCAGTTACTATGTTCTTTCGGGCGAGAAGCCAGGTCAAAAGGAACAAATCTTATCAGAAACCGCTTGATTATCAAATGAACCAGGAAGGAATCACAGTGTCACAGGGAGAGGAGCAGCAGACAATTGCATGGGAGAACCTCATGAAAATTGTAGCAACTAAATCCCAATATCTGATATATAGCAGTAAGATACATGCCTTTATTTTCCCTAGAAAAGCCCTTGGGCAGGATTGTGAAAAAGCCGAGGCAATCATGTTGAAATATACGAAAGGAACAGGAGTGCGGCTGTCCGGAAAGATAAAAAAAAATGTGGACAGATTGGTGGAATAGTGTATCTGAACAAGAGCCGCTGGCAGACAGCATAAAGGAACAGAATGGAGACGGATATGGAATATGATAGTTTAAGCACAAAAGATACCTATGATATTGCGAGGAAGCTTGGTGAACAAGCCTGTGCAGGAGATGTGGTCTGCCTGATTGGTGATTTGGGAGTGGGAAAGACATTATTTTCCCAGGGCTTTGCAAAGGGGCTTGGAATAGAAGAAATTGTTAGCAGCCCTACTTTTACCATTGTACAGGTGTATGAAGAGGGCAGACTTCCGTTTTATCATTTTGATGTCTACCGAATTGAAGATTCAGAAGAGATGGAAGAGGTAGGGTTTTCGGATATGGTATATGGAGAGGGCGTCTGTCTGATTGAATGGGCGGATATAATATCCGATATATTACCGGAGCATTATATAAATATTGTAATTGAGAAAGATATACAAAAAGGATTTGACTATAGACATATTGTAATGGAATACAGATAGTGGATGGAAATAGAAGGGATAAAGGATGAAAATATTAGCAGTAGATAGTTCGGGTTTGGTGGCATCTGTGGCTATTGTTGAAGATGATAATCTGATTGCAGAGTATACTGTAAATTACAAAAAGACGCATTCACAGACTTTGCTTCCTATGCTTGATGAGATAGTGAAAATGACGGATACAGATTTAAATAGTATAGATGCGATTGCGGTGGCAAAGGGTCCGGGTTCTTTTACTGGTTTACGGATTGGAGCTGCCACAGTTAAGGGTTTAGGGTTTGCACTTAAAAAACCGGTAATTGGGATTCCAACAGTAGAGGGTCTGGCAGCAAATCTCTATGGCAGCAGTGCTTTAGTCTGTCCCCTGATGGATGCAAGAAGAAACCAGGTGTATACTGGAATCTACCGTTTCCGGCAGGGGGGGATGGAGGTAGTAAAAGCTCAGGTAGCTGTTAGCATCGAAGAGATAATCAATGCCCTTAATCTGATTGGGGAAGAGGTTGTATTTCTGGGAGATGGAGTTCCTGTATATAGGGAGATTATTGAGACAAAGATACAGATACCCTATACCTTTGCGCCAGCTCATGTAAATAAACAACGTGCAGCAGCGGTTGCAGTACGTGCAATAGAATACTGGAAGCAGGGACTGTATGAGGATGCAGATACCTTTGAACCGGAGTATCTGCGTTTATCCCAGGCAGAAAGAGAACGTCTGGAGAAAAATAAAGAGGAAAAGAATGGATAAAATAGAACTATTGCCATTGCAAAGTGAGTACTGTGAAGCTGTTGAGGAAATTGCCAGAAAAACTCTTCCGGAACACTGGTCATTAGAGAGTATCCGGGATGTTTTACATTATGACAATAATATATTTTATGTGGCATATAGTACAAGGGATAGTCAGATTGTAGGCTTTGCAGGTATCATGGTAATTGTAGATGAAGCAGAGCTGCTAAATATTGCAATTCATCCCGCTTTTCACAGAATGGGAATTGGTAAAATGCTGCTGGAATGGATGATACAGGAAGCTGTCAGGCATGGAGCCCGGCGGCTGCTTTTGGAGGTACGCCAGAGTAACCGTGCCGCTATAGATTTATATAGCAAATTTGGATTTATCGAGTTTTCTCAACGCAGAAATTATTATAAAAATCCTGTAGAGGATGCGATTATTATGGAGAAGCTGTTAGTGTAGAGCGGAAGGTTCCGTAACAGGGCTGTAAATGAACAATTATTACCACTGGATTTTATAAACGAATTAAGCTACCATAGAGAATATAGATTAGGCTGTTTGTAAGAAATGAACGGTTATAATATTTTTAACTTGGGATGGAAAAAGTATGGAGGCTAATATGGAATATTTAGTTTGTAACAAATGTGGTAGACAATTACGGGTAGAAAATGGAATTGCAAAGGAAGATTATTTACACGTTTGCAAATCCTGGGGATATTTTTCAAAAAAGGATGGCAGGACACAGGAATTTATTTTGTGTGAGGAATGTGTGGAAGCAATGACCGAACAGTTTGTAATTCCTGCGAAATTTAGGGAAACAATAGAAATGCTTTAATATGGATATAAGGGGAGAGTAAATAGAAGCCGGTATCCATGTCTGAAGCAGATTAGAAAGAGGGAATTTAATGATAGACGTATGCTTACTGGGTACTGGCGGAATGATGCCGTTACCATATCGTGCATTGACATCATTGATGGTGCGTTATAATGGAATGAATGTCCTGATAGATTGTGGTGAAGGTACACAGGTTTCGATTAAACAACAGGGGTGGAGTGTAAAACCTATCGATGTGATTTGTTTTACGCATTTTCATGCTGATCACATAAGCGGACTTCCGGGGCTGCTGCTTACTTTGGGTAATGCTGACCGGACAGAACCGATAACAATGATAGGACCGAAAAGACTGGAGAAAATTGTGAATGCTTTGAGAATGATTGCTCCGGAGCTTCCTTTTCCGATTCATTTTATTGAATTGGAAAAGGAAGAAGAAAGCTTTACGTTTAATGGCCTTCGAATTAATGCCTTTAAAGTAAATCATAACATTACCTGCTATGGATATAGTTTAGAACTTGACCGAGCAGGGCGTTTTGATGTAAACAGGGCGAAGGAATTACAGATTCCTGTGCCATTTTGGAGCCGCCTGCAAAAGGGAGAAACGATAGAGCAGGAAGGAAAGATTATTTCTCCGGATATGGTTTTAGGCAGTGCAAGAAAGGGAATTAAACTAACTTATTGTACGGATTCCCGACCGACAAAAAGCATTGTGAAAAATGCAAAAAACTCCGATTTGTTCATATGCGAAGGAATGTATGGTGAGCTTGATAAAGAGCAAAAGGCAAAGGAATATAAGCATATGACATTTTATGAGGCGGCAGAGATGGCAAAAGATGCAGATGTAAAGGAAATGTGGCTTACCCATTACTCTCCGTCCCTTGTGCGTCCTCAGGAATATGAAGAAAAGGTCAGAAAAATTTTCCCTAATACGGTTGTGGCAAAGGACAGAAGAACGACAACGCTATTGTTTAAGGAGGAAGGTCTATGAAAAAAATAGGAACGAGAGGGTTTACCACCATAGTACTGCTGCTTGTAATAGTGGGGCTGATTTATTATACTTATCTGAATAATAATGCCAGCAACAGAAAGAAAGTTGATGAAAGTTCAGAGGTCCAGCAGCTTTTGGAGTATGATTTTGTGAATAACTATCCAAAGACAGTTCGGGAAACGGTAAAGCTTCATCTTAATTATTTAAAAAATACCTACAATGATAAATTTACGGAAGACGAGTTGTTTACAGTTAATAGGCAGATTCGCCAACTCTTTGATGAAAATTTATTGGAAATTAATACAGAAGATAAACAATTACAAGGGCTAAAGGATGAGATGCAGTTATATAAGGAGAACAAGCAGAAATTTGTCAGCTTTTCACTGGCAGAGGGCAGCCAGGTGCAGTATAACACAGAGGATGATATAGAATATGCAAAAATAAGAGCTTCTCTTGTTATTAAAGTCAGTTCCGCATCTACTTCTGTGGATGAGGAGTACATATTAAGAAAAGATTCTGAGGGCAAATGGAAAATACTCGGATGGCAAAGGACCGATAATTCTTCATCTGCGGATAAAGGAGATACAGATTAATGAAAAAGGATATCTATATTTTAGGAATTGAATCTTCCTGTGATGAGACGGCAGCAGCCGTTATTAAAAATGGCAGAGAAGTATGCTCAAATATCATTTTTTCTCAGATTGAACTACATAAATTATATGGCGGCGTGGTTCCGGAAATTGCTTCAAGAAAACATATTGAGAAGATAAACCAGGTTATAAAAGAAGCACTTTCAAAAGCTTCTATGGAACTGAAAGATGTGGATGCTATTGCAGTAACCTATGGACCGGGTCTTGTGGGAGCACTTCTTGTAGGAGTAGCAGAGGCGAAAGCCATTGCATATGCTGCCAACAAGCCTTTGGTTGGGGTACATCATATTGAGGGTCATATAGCAGCAAATTATATAGAAAATCCAGATTTAGAGCCGCCGTTTATGTGTCTGGTAGTGTCAGGCGGTCATACCCATCTTGTAAAAATACTGGACTATGAAAAATTTGAAATTATAGGAAAAACAAGGGATGATGCGGCAGGTGAAGCTTTTGACAAAGTGGCAAGAGCGATAGGTCTCGGGTATCCTGGGGGACCGAAAATTGATAAGCTTGCAAGAGAGGGAAACAAAGAGGCTATTGCATTTCCGAGAGCTAAGGTAGAAGACAATGCCTTTGATTTCAGCTTTAGCGGCTTGAAATCATCTGTGTTAAATTATTTAAATCAGTGTGAAATGAAGCAGATTGAAGTGAATCCGGCCGATGTAGCCGCATCTTTTCAATATGCAGTTATTGATGTTTTGACGAACCATGCAATTTCTGCAGTGAAAGAAATGGGTATGGATAAGCTCGCTATTGCAGGTGGGGTGGCATCCAACTCATCTTTGCGGGAAAGCTTGCAGCAAGCCTGTGATAGGGAAGGAATTCATTTTTATCATCCGTCTCCTGTTTTTTGTACAGACAATGCAGCAATGATTGGCGTGGCGGGATATTATGCCTTTCAAAATGGGGTTCGCCACGGCTTGGATTTAAATGCAGTGCCGAATTTGAAAATTGGACAAAGACAGTAATGCGGTTGTTATAAAATGGATTTACATATTTGGATAAGAATGGTAAAGGGGAAATAGAGGATGGGAAAAGTCACAGCTATTATTTTGGCGGCAGGAAAGGGAAACCGGATGCATTCAGATATTCCGAAGCAGTTTTTAGATTTGTGTGGGAAGCCTGTTCTGTACTATTCTTTAAAAGCATTTCAGGATAGTAGTGTTGATGATATTATTTTAGTTACAAGTAAAGATGATATTGCATACTGTGAGAATACTATTATAAAAAAGTATCATATTAATAAAGTGAAGGCTGTGATAGAAGGCGGAGCAGAACGGTATTGGTCTGTTAAAAATGGGCTGATGGCTGCCAAAGGGACAGAGTATGTTTTGATTCATGATGCAGCCAGACCCTGTATGACCGTGGAAATGATAGAACACTCTATAGCAGCAGTGAGGCGGTTCAATGCATGTACAATAGGTGTTCCGGTGAAGGATACAATCAAAGTGGTAGATTGTGAAAACATAGGAATTGATACACCGATGCGTGATACTTTGTGGCAGATTCAGACGCCCCAGAGTTTTTGTTATGATGATATAGTGAAAGCTTATTGGAAAATGGAACAGTCGCGAGATACGGATATTACAGATGATACCATGGTTCTGGAACGCTATTTAGGGCAAAAAACAAAGGTGATTTTGGGTGATTATCGCAACATTAAAATTACAACACCAGAGGATTTATTAGTGGCTCAAATTTTTTTGGAAAATTTAGAAAAAAGTTGTTGACACAGGTAAAAGTTAGTGTTAATATAGTCAATGTCGCTGACGGAAAGAAAGAAGTCAGAAAGCACGGAGAGGTATCGAAGTGGTCATAACGAGGCGGTCTTGAAAACCGTTTGTCCGCAAGGGCGCGTGGGTTCGAATCCCACCCTCTCCGCTGTTCTTAAATTTCATATTAAGAATGCGATTAACTTGCAGCTTGGAGAAGTACCCAAGCGGCTGAAGGGGCTCCCCTGGAAAGGGAGTAGGT
>ULOF01024284.1_pt1 | contig 13066 bp, 11 predicted proteins | sample 1952371 | NCBI WGS metagenome assembly ULOF01 (sample SAMEA4835597, study PRJEB28245) | human gut metagenome | biome: gut microbiome; material: fecal sample | place: Denmark | collected 2008 | reverse complement strand
CCCCCCCCCGCCGGTACTGTCTTTCCTACAATTTCATACTGCATAAATTTTCCCTCCTCATATATAACGATTATTAGGTAATTGCGAAACCCTCTACATTCCTCTCGCTTTTCGGGTACATGCCTTCATTGCTTCAAATATGGCACTGCGCATTCCTTTTTCCTCCAAAACACGGACTGCTTCAATCGTTGTTCCCCCCGGTGAACATACCATATCCTTTAATTCGCCCGGGTGCTTTCCCGTCTCTAACACCATCTTTGCACTTCCAAGCACTGCCTGTGCCGCAAATTCATATGCCTGCGCTCTTGGCATACCATCTGCCACTGCCGCATCTGCCATCGCCTCTATAAACATAAATACATACGCCGGAGAACTGCCACTGACAGAGGTCACTACATCCATCAGGTGCTCCGGCACCACTTCACATTTGCCAAAGCTTGTAAGTATATTTACTGCCTTATCCAAATCTGCCTTGGACACATTGTCATTATAGCATACCGCCGTAATACCCTCCCCCACAAGAGCCGGCGTATTCGGCATTGTGCGCACAATTTTTAACGGTTTCCCAAACTGTTTATCCAGCCAGTCCAGGGTCTTTCCCGGTGCAATGGTTATAATCAGCTGTGCATCCGTCACAACATCCTTTACTTCACCAATCACTGTCTCGTAAAACTGTGGTTTCACTGACAGGAAAAGAACCTCTGCCTTTGCTGCCGCTTCCTTATTGTCTGTGGTAACCTGGATACCCAAATCCCCATTAATCTTATTGCGTACCGCCTCCGACAAATCTGCTCCGATTATATCGTCCTTTCCTGCAATTCCATTATTAATAATCCCTTTTATAATTGCTGTAGCCATATTCCCACAGCCAATAAATCCTAATTTCATCTATGTATTTACCTCCCATCTTTCTGTCTTACCGGATAAACCGTCCTGACACAATTAAACTTACCCTTTTCCCGGCTGCCTGTCAAGTCTATACTACAGGCAAAATCATAACCACCGTTTGTGATTTGTTCTGGTCATATTCAAAATCTTCTTTTAATTGAATTGATTTGTTTATTACTTTTTCGCTGTTAAAACTTTAATAATATTATTTGTATCGGATTCCTTGTAAAAAGGTATACCATTCATTACAATAAAGCATACTCCTATAATAAAATTCAAAAATCTATACAATGGGTTCAATACAATTTCACCTGTAAGAATTACAATCAAATTTCCAATTATTCCTGCCAAAAAGAAAAAAACTATTTCCCTCCTTGATTTGTTAACGATATCTTCCTGATAAACCTCCACATATCCTCCTCCACAAATTAACGAAATATCCCATTTCCCAATTGATATTTGACCTAACCTGCTTCCAATTTTTATTCTTCCTACTCTGATATTTATTATTTGAGCTGAAATATAATGACTCAGCTCATGAACAAAAACATGTAAATATATGATAAAATACAGCTTTATCAAAAAAAACATCTCAAAACGCCTTTCTTATTTTAAATATAGCATTTATACACCAAACCAAAACGATTATACCCCCATCTAAAAGTAAAAATAACCATTCGGAAGAACAAACATTTATAACAACAGAAACACAAACAATCTCTGCCAGTATCACAAAAACAATTTTAATAATACGGTTAATCAAATATGATTTTATTATTCGCTTATTTTCAAGGTAATAATTTATATAATCTTTTATCCTCAAAATATCCTCATCAATCGTACTCTTTATAAAAAACGAAATAATAGTACAAAGTAATATAACAACTCCCAAATCGATTATTAACAGTTTCAAATAAAACCCTTTGTTGTATTCATTTATCCAATTTTTTGAATAAATATAGGAATCATAATTGTTCGCAGAATAATTTTTCATCAAATAATTTAAAACATCCTTTTCGGATTTATTTTCTACTAAAAGAACCGCACAATCTATTTCTGTGACATAGGAATACTCTAACAATTCCTTTCCCTTTATCTGAGACTTCACAAAATCATCATATGAGTTCTCATCGTATAAATAAAATAACAAATTATCATTTACCGAATAAGATACCCAAGCTATATCAAAGGGAGTTATTCCAACCAATTTATACTCCATTCCCTCGTAATTTATCATTTGTCCTACCAAATCATCCACATCATCCACATTATATAATTTTTGAATCATTCCTTCAGACATTACAATTTCATTTTCACCATCTCTTGGATATTTTCCTTTTTTCAAAGTGAACAGTTCCCACAGACCTGTCTGATTAAGATAATTCTTATATATTATTTCCGGAACAGAAACTAAAGTAATTTGTTCTATGCCATTTATATTTTCCATGATTTTGTCATATTTACATTCGTCTAAAATAAATATATTGTTTATCCCGGATAAATCTGCTATTTCATAAATATCATTATACTGAATCATCGAATAATAATCATCTACAACAAAGTTCTGGCTCCGGACATACATTTCATTTAATTCACCATAAACATAATCTGCCTGGTAAATAAGAATATTTCCCGGGGCCGGCAGTGTATCTTTGCAATAATTTGTACTATACTCTAAATGATTAAAAAATGCCAATCCTGCAATACAGAGTATACAGACGAAATATGCTATATAATCCATCACACCACTTTTTATTCTTCCACTTAAAAAGAATCTGTGTTTTTCTTTTATCTCCTGAGGTAATAAATCATTTTTTTCTCCATCATTTTGACAAACTATTTTATTATCTTGAATTAATATATTATGTGCTGATTTAAAAATCATACGTTCATCATGGGAAATAATAACTACCGTTTTTTTCTTTCCTAAATCATTTATAACATTCTTTAACGTATTTACTGAACCATTATCCAAATTATTGGTAGGCTCATCCATAAAAATATATGGCGTGTCTTTTAATATGGCTGAAATAATACACAGCTTTGTTCTCTCTCCTCCACTCAATTTTTTAATAAGCGTTTTAAAAGAAATATCCTGCATATGGAATCGGTCTAACCAAATCCTGACATCATCATTGATTATATTTTTATTTTCTTTTTTTACATATTCTAATACCGTCATATTATAAGGGGCTGCTATATTTTGTGGAACATACGCAATTAGTCCCCCTCTATTATGATAATATGCATTTTTTTGTTCTTCCGTATTAAAAATAACATTATTTTTATCAAACACAATCTGACGAATAATGCTGCTTTTTCCAACACCATTCTTTCCTCTGATAATATATATACCAATATGATTCAATTCCATTTTCTGGTTTTCAAAATGTATAAATTTATTTTTTACACTTAGATTTTCTATAATCATCTGTATCTCCAATCCCACACTTTTTCTACAAACCTTTTACCGATTTGCTTTCTAATCTTTGAGTCCAATCTCAACAAAAAAGTAAACACCAGCACATTCATATATGCCCCAATCAACATAGGATTCCCCTTCCATGCCAACAAAACCAGCGTTACAACTAAAACACCTGTCAGCATTATAATCTTTATTTTCGTATTATTGTACTTTTCCTGTATAATCTGGATTGCAGTATTTTTCTTCTTCCCTATATTTTTATAACACATTAGTTTTTTTCTATTAGCAAATAACAAAACATAATATGACAAACTGCTAATCAATAAGAAAAAGGTTCCAAAAACCATCATATTAATAATCAGCATACGATTTCCCTGAAAAGACATTATTTGATTATAAAACTCAATTGTTTCATTTGAACGAATGTAAAAATTTCCGTTAACTATTTCATTCAAATTTCCCTTTTGAATAAAAGAAATAAAATCTTCCGATTTGTCCAAACAAAGAACTACAAAACTGCATTCAAGTAAACCTTCCGTCTCTTCAAGCATTTTTAACCTGCACTTTTCAAAAGCTTCTATAGAAAATGCCAATCCATCTTCTTTCGTTATTTCATCTAATAAAAAATATTCACTTGTATCAACATCATTACTTTCTTCATTTCCATAGTATGTTTTAAAGTACTCTAAAGTTGAATAATAGACAGAATTTTTCAGGTCATAATATTCTAATTCGAATTTCTTATTCTCTTGACAATCCAGTTGGTCTAATCCAAAATTTATTGGTTGAACTTTACTCATTTCCAAACACGAATTCAAAATATTCAATTGTTCTTTTTTTGTCAGTGTATTGTCGAAACAACTAACTGCCGATATTGGAATTGCACCTTCCGTTAACAAAGCATTTCCTATCTCAGAATCTGGAATAAAGACCTGTATTTCATTATCTGCCACATAACTTAGCACTTGATTTTGCGATGGTAAATAGGTATACAACATATATATACATAATAACGACATGATAAAGAGAATCACGATTGAACTTATATCAAAAGACAAAATGTTCTTTAAAAACAAATCATTGTGTCCTCCGCTAAGACACTTTTTTGATATTTTCTTTAATAGAATTATATTCTTATTTTTATCACAAACTACATTTTGATCTTTTATTGTCCAAATATCAGTTGCAATTTCCTCCATTCTATCATCATGGGTAATCATTACTATCGTACAGTATTGCTGGATATCCAAAAAAATGTCTTGTACTTTTTTTACCATATTATAATCAAGATCATTGGTGGGTTCATCAACAAATATTATTTCTGCCTGTTGGAAAATTGCACGCAGCAAACAAATAATTCTTTTTTCTCCGCCGCTTAATTCTGTTACATTATGCTGTAATAAATATTCAAGATTATATTTTTTTACTAACTCCTTTGCTTTTTCACAGATATTCTGATCCTTTGTCATTGCAATATTTTCCAACAAAGAACACTTTTTAATCATGCAATCATTATCCTGCTCAATATAGCTGGCACAACAATCATTGTTCAAACATTCCTGAAATAACCGTTTCAACAATAATGTCTTTCCCACACCGTTTGCACCGAAAACAGCATAAATCCGTTTTTTCTCCAATTCAATTTTTCCACCATAAATCAAAATATTATTTTTTATTAAAATATCATCAAATTGAACTATCATAATTATGTTTTCTCTCTCTTATATTACCTACTTGACTTATGCCTTTCACACTCAGAAAAGGTCCACCGGACCTTTTCCTCATATGCATGGCAACAAATAAAAGTTGCCATACTCACAAAATCCTCCGTATGACAACTTAATTACGTCACCTTATTTAATTAACCAATCAATATTGACGGTAGATTTCGTGTTTATCCCTGCTACCTTAACACATTTCATATTATAATTTGTTTTACCGTTAACCTTATCAATCTTATAGTCACCAAAATAAGTATTATTTTTAGCAAAATTCTTTTTCAACCGTAATGTTTTATAACTTTTGGAGGATACCTTCTTGTACGACAACGTATATCTACATGTTTTACTTCCAACAGTTTGTGCCCAGCCATAATATAAGGTGCCTTTTGATGGTTTTAATGTTCCTGTCGCTGTATTAGACTTAGACTTTGAATAATTACACTGAATAGTCGATCCTGCACTAATATTGTAAGATTTGTATCTTGCTTGATATATTCCTACTGCTAAAGCTAATATTGCTGCAATTGCTGCTACCATAGCCCAATCAATTGCTCTCACCTTTAATTTTTTTCCCTCCATGTTTCTTTATTCCTCTCTTAATCGCTGTTATTCTGTAAATAAAAACAGTTGTATCCGTTGTTTTCCTATTTAATGCCTATATACGATATCTAAACAGATTACAAAAGAACCTTTTTCAACTATAGTACATATTATACATGTTTTCTTTTTTTGTCAACCTTAAATTGTCTTTTCCAGGACTAAATAATAACTAATATTATGCATAAAACGGATAAGAGGATATATGCTACTTTTGTGTCATTTAATAAATGGAGCGATTAATTCTCTGGAAAGGAGGCACTCAAAAATAATTCACCAAACCATTTTTTCATGTACTTGGTAACAAAAGAAAAGCACCGAATCGGTTCTCTCACGATTCGATGCTTCCCATCTATTCCGTCTCTATAACATAAGAAAAATTTCTTATAATGCTATGCTGCCCTGCTCACCATCAGCTGTATAATAAATCATACCTTCCTCTGGCTTTACATAAATGTTAATTTCTTTTACGGACTTCTTACCAACTGCAGCTACAACCTTTGCTGTGATATCTTCTGTTGAAACCTCATAACCAAAGCACTGGATATATACAGTCTGAGCCATCTTAGCCGGAGCCTTTTTTGCAGCTGTCTTTGCTGGAGCTTTCTTTGCAGGCGCCTTCTTTGCTGTTGTTGTTGTCTTCTTTGCTGCGGTTTTCTTCTCTGCTGCTACAGTCGTTGTTGCTGTTGCCTTTGCTGCGGTCGTCTTCTTCTCTGCTACCTTTGTTGTTGTCTTCTTTGCCGCCGGGGTCTTCTTCTCTGCTGTTGCCTTTGTTGCTGTGGTCTTCTTCTCTGCTGCCGCTTTTGCATCTACCTTTGCTGCCTCTGCCGCCTTAGCTGCCTCCACTTTTGCCATAGCTGCCTTGACCTGATCAGCTGTCTTCTTTGTTGTTGCCATTTTACATTTCCTCCATTTTTTCAATAAATATGTATGTAAAAATTCCTCAAGTTACTTAACTACAATGCTCATACTACCCCAAAAAGGGAAGTTTTGCAACTTTTTGAAACATTTTCTCTAGTATTTACAACCATTTCCCAATTTTAATAAGGTTTCATGACAAAATGCACAAAAAATTCCATAAAAAATTCATAGCCGCCCATGTAAAAACAGGAGTGTATCAGATTGCTCCAACACACTCCTAAAAATTCTCTGTCTATATTTCTTCTATATTTGTATTATCCGAAATATCTCTTTAACAGACCTTCAAATGCCTTACCATGTCTAGCCTCATCTCTTGCCATCTCATGAACTGTATCATGGATTGCATCAAGGTTTGCAGCCTTTGCACGCTTAGCAAGATCAAACTTACCAGCTGTAGCACCATTCTCAGCCTCAACTCTCATTTCAAGATTCTTCTTTGTAGAATCCGTTACAACCTCACCTAAAAGCTCTGCAAACTTAGCAGCATGCTCTGCCTCTTCATAAGCAGCCTTCTCCCAATATAAACCAATCTCTGGATATCCTTCTCTATGTGCCACTCTGGCCATTGCAAGATACATACCAACCTCTGTACACTCACCATTGAAATTCGCTCTTAAATCCTCAAGAATATCTTCGCTGACACCCTGTGCAACACCTACAACATGCTCTGCTGCCCATTCTCTCTCACCTGACTGTGCTGTAAACTTAGAAGCAGGAGCCTTACACTGTGGGCACTGCTCTGGTGCCTGTTCTCCTTCATAAACATAACCACATACCTGACATACAAATTTCATAATCTTTTCTCCTTTTCTTTAAAGTTTATCCTTAGAATTGCTGTATTATTGAAAAAGGCAATTCTTTGATTTTTATTATATTAGCAATCAACAAAAACAGTAATGATTACTGATTTGAATCATACCATTATTGATAAAAAGTGTCAAGTAACATTTTATAAGAGTCACAATTACTTCACAATTTTAAAAAACAGCTGTTACCTATTCAGATAATAAGATATTCACAATCTCTTTTAAATTCATACCATTGGATGCTTTAACCAACACCACATCTTCCGGTCGCAACGTAGCCATCAGATAGATAGATGCCTCCTCATTATCAGAAAAGGTATAAACCTTAATCCTGCTGTCGCTCTCTTCAATTACCTGCTTGATATTCTGGGAAAGCTCTCCTAACACCACCACCTCGTCAAGGGGTTTATCCACTAGGAATTTACCGATATCCCTGTGGTATTTCACTTCATTTTCACCTAATTCAAACATATCTCCAAGTACTGCAATCCTGCGCCCCTTACAAGGCATATCGCAGAGCACATTGATACTAGCCTTCATGGAATCCGGACTTGCGTTGTATGTGTCATCAATCAATGTAAACTTATTTTCCAATTGAAATACGCGCTGGCGCTGTCCCTCAAAGCCTGCAAATTCCCCTGCTGCCGCCGCCATAGGAACTCCATTCTCATTTGCCACGGCAAGGGCGGCCACACAATTTCCCACATTATGCTTTCCCAGCGTATTCAATAAGACAGCCACCTCCTGTGTTCCATGAACACAGGTAAACGTGGTATAGGAATCGTGATATACAATATCCTTTGCATAGTAATCACACCAGTCCTCCGTCCCATAAAAAAGCGTTCTGCAGGTAAGCCCTTCTGTGGTTACCGCATCCCTCAAAAGCTGGTCATCACCATTTAAAAAAAGGGTTCCGCCTTCTTTCATAAAATGTACAATGGAAAGCTTCTCTTTCCGGATATTTTCCTGGGTTTTCATAAATTCAATATGCGCCACTCCAATCGTGGTAACCACCGCCATATCCGGCTTTACCATCTGGGATAATATGTCCATCTGTCCCGCTTCACTGATTCCCAGCTCCAGCACTGCAATTTCATCCCGGCTACTCATTTTAGACAGCGTAATGGGTACTCCAATCTGGGAATTAAAATTCTTATCAGTATGGAAGGTTTTTCTGGCAGCAGAAAGCGCCCTGGTTATCATTTCCCTGGTGGTGGTTTTCCCCACACTTCCGGTCACTGCAATTACTGGCATGGTAAACCGGTTCCGGATTGCCTCTCCAATCCTCTGCAAGGCATCCTTTGTATTATCCACCCGGATATAGGGCTTTTCCGCCACCACCACCCCGTTATGCTGTGAAGTAAGAGTTGCAGCTCCCTTTTCCAGTGCCGACTCAATAAAACGGTGAGCGTCTACTTTTTCTCCGATAATAGGGATAAATAAATCACCCTCTTTAATTTCTTTTGAATTAATACAGATATCTGTCACCGGTGTATTCTCATCTCCACACATCAATACACCACCGGTCATTTCCACAATATCCTTTACTGTTATATTTTCCATAGCAACTCCATTCTGCATTTATTCCTTTTCCTGTTTTATCATCTGTTCAATAAAACGTGCCACTCCATCCTCATCATTTGACGGAATTACCGAATCTGCCATATTCTGAATCTCAGGATGGGCATTGGACACCGCATAGAAATAGTCACTTGCCTCCAACAATGCTTTATCATTCAAATTATCACCAAAACAAATAACACTGTCATAATGTCTGGTAGTACGAAGATATGACAACGCCTCCTTTTTGGATGCCTGTTCACTGTAAATCTCCAGCATATAATACGTATCATTGTAAACATCCGGATAAAACTCAGCCTTTACACCCTTTACCACAGACAATTCCCGGTAAAGTCCCTCCAGCCTCTCCTTTGGTTCCCGAAGCACGCAATATATAATGTCATTTCCGGCAATCAGGCTTAAGTCCTCCACCTCGGTAAACTTCTTATTATATTTCATAATACGCTCATTTCTGAAATAATTGAGTGATGTAGATTCGACACTGTCATAATATGCCCTGAACTGTCCATCCTCCAGCGCATATAAAAAACAGCTTAAACCCTTTAATTTAATCAGTCCCAGCAATACCATAACCACAGTTTCATCCAAAACTGCTTTTTGAAGATATCTGCCGGATGCCATATCGTATATCAGCACCCCATTCATCAACATTACCGGGAGCTTGATATTTAATTTCTCCACAATCTTAAGTGCCGTTGTAGGAGTCCTTGCTGTGGATATGGTAAAATCCATCCCACTGGCAATTCCCTGATTAATAATCCGTGCTGTGGTATCACTGATTTCCGCCTTACTATTCAATAAGGTTCCGTCCAAATCACTTACAAATAATCTCTTCATTTGTTCTCCTCTATCTTTTCCTCTAATGGTATATTATACCTCTTTTTTTAGTGCGGTGCAATTATTTTACCTCTTCCAGAAATCTGAAAACCTCTCTTCCACCGTATCAAGAGTCACCACCTGGTAATCTTCCCATTCCGCAGGAAATGTTTCCACCACCTGACGGGTTACAAATCTCTCATCCAATAAAAGAATTATACCCTTATCCTCCATGGTACGGATTACCCTTCCAGCCGCCTGCTGCACCTTATTCATTCCCGGATAGAGATAGGCATACTCAAAGCCCCTGCCCTCCCTGTCAGCAAAGTACTGTTGTTTAATTTCTCTTTCGTTACACACCATAGGAAGCCCTGTCCCAATTACAGCAACACCAATCAGATAATCTCCCACCAAATCGATTCCCTCCGAGAATATTCCTCCCAGAATGCAAAATCCCAGCACAGAATGGTCTGCATTGCGAAAACGGGTCAAAAATTCCTCCCTCTCCTCCTCGGTCAAATGCGGTTTCTGGCAGATTACTTCGGTTTCCGACAACAGCCCGGATTGCATCGCTGTGTCATAAACATCCTGAAGCATCTTATAAGACGGAAAGAATGCCATATAATTTCCTTCCCTGCTGTTTACAAGAATATCCAGATATCCTGCCATTTTTTCATACTGTGCAGGTCCCCTCAACCGGTATCTGCTGCTGACATCCACACCGGCAAACAGCCCCCGGTTCTCCCGTGGAAATGGAGATGGTATATAGATGGCATAATCCTCCTCACTGTTATGCAGCAGCTCTTTATAATAGGCTATGGGCAGCATTGTAGCGGAAAAGAAAACAGTGGCATTTCCCTTTTCAATGCAATCTGTGAGATTTTTCGCCGGATGAATACAGTAAAGCTTTATCATAAAGGATATACTGCTTAACTGTTCTCCATATATTTCGTAGCTCTCATCCAAAAGCTCATATATGTTTAAAAACTGATTAATCTGGAAATAAAAATCTAGTATTTCATCTCTGTGGGGCTTTAGTGCCGGAATTTCCTTACTCTCCTCCATAAAAGCTTCCATCTGGGCATGAAGCCGTAACAGCTTCCCATAGAGGGAATCCAAATCCGAAATCATAATATATCCCTTATCGTTGTCACATTCCTTTTTAAATTGCAGCATTTCCCGGTTGCAGCTTCCCAGCAGTCTGCCAAGCTTAGCGTTATAGGGAAGCAGCAGTTTTCGCAGCTTTAAGAAATCCTCTTTATAAATGGCGGCGCTATACATGGAGGAAGCCCGCTCCACCAGATTATGCGCTTCATCCACCAAAAAAAGAAACTCTCCCTTTGCTCCTTCTGCAAAATATCTTTTAAGCTTTACCCTCGGGTCAAATACATAATTGTAATCACAGATAATTCCATCCACAAAAAGACTCACATCCAGCCCAAGTTCAAAGGGACAAACCATATGCTTATCGGCATATTCCAGCAATGTCTCTCTCGTAACATTCACCTCATTGGTAATGCAGTCATATATCGCCTTATTTATGCGGTCATAATGCCCCTTTGCATGGGGACAATGCTCCGGTTCACAGTTCATTTCCTCCATAGGGCATATTTTTTCCTTTGCCGTAAGCAAAACGCTCCGGAAATACAGTCCGTTGCTCCTGAGAATTTCCAGTCCATCCAAAGCGACTCCTCTGGCAATGGTTTTTGCCGTGAGATAAAACAGCTTTTCCCCATAGCCATCTCCCATTGCCTTAATTGCCGGATACAAGGCTGCCATGGTTTTGCCAATCCCGGTAGGTGCCTGTACAAAAAGATTCTTTCTCCGCTTTATGGACAGATAGACCGTTCCCGCCATATCCCGCTGTCCTTCCCGGTAGGCATAGGGAAATGCCAGCTCTTCAATGGAATCATTTCGCAGTCTTCTGTTATCCACCTCAAACTGGGTCCATTTGCAATATTCCTCCACAAGGTTATGAAACCACTCCTGCAGGTCCTCAAAAGAAAATGTCTCATGAAATCTTTTAATTTCCTCTGAATCCAGATTGCAATAGGTCATCTGTACCGTAATCTCATCCAGCTCTTTATCCAGTGCATATATGTAGGCATAGCACATAGCCTGCGCCTTATGCACAAAAACAGGACATTCCATATGGTCAAGCTTTTTATAAACCCCTTTAATCTCATCAATGGTAACACCCTTTTTCTCCGTAAGGATGCCATCTGCCCTGCCCTCTATGGTCAGTACAAAATCGGGTCTTATAATATCAATTTTAAGCGGTACCTCCGCCTCATAGTTCAAGCCCATCCTTCCCTGAAGCTTGCGATGGATTCTGCTGCCCTCCGCCATAGCCTCCTTGGAAAAAGTTCCGTCTCCACTGGCAATATCTCCACTGCGGAAAATAAACTCCACTAATCCCCTGACTGATATTTTTACCTGATACATATGCATGTCCTCTGTTATTTTTACATTCTGTCAATGCAGCCATTGCTTCCGAATACAAATTTATCAAACATAGTAAACAATTTTCTGTCCTATGGTCTGTGCATTTGCCTCATCTGTAAGCTTTGCAAGAAGCGTAAGTCCAAAATCAATACAGGTTCCCATTCCACGACTGGTAATAAACTGACCGTCGCATACAACCTTATCCTCTCTGTGCTCCGCTCCGACAAGACCACTCTCCATTCCCGGAAAACAGGTAGCTTTTCTGCCCTGTAAAAGTCCTTTTTCGCCATAAACAGTAGGTGCTGCGCAGACTGCCGCTAAATATTTGCCGGCTTCATGATACTGACGGATTAGCTTATCCAGCCCTGCATGTGCCTTAAGATTTGGCGTGCCCGGAATTCCTCCCGGCAATATCAACATATCCCCATCCTTCAGGCCCTGTTCCTCAAACAGCAAATCTGCCCGAACTGTAACAGCATGGGAGCTGGTCACGTCATAATCTCCTGTAACGGATACGGTCTTACAATCCACACCGCCTCTTCTTAAAATATCCACAACAGTTAACGCCTCTACCTCTTCAAATCCGGTAGCAAAAAATAAATATGCTTTTTTCATAACTCTTTCCCTCCTGTCTGCTATTCCTTATCGGTATATAACCCTTTTTCCATCTTCTCTTCTTAAAACACAACTAATAATATTTTAGTTTATTACTTAATATTTGTCAATTCCGGCAAACTATGATAGGATTTAAAGGTAATTGCGAAACTCCCTATTTTCAAAATCTAGTTGTGCAATATAAACAATATCATAAGCAGGGTGCTTTGGAGTCGTTGGTACTTCGCATTGAACACTTAGTAAGTGCCTTG
>ULOF01055718.1_pt1 | contig 13378 bp, 9 predicted proteins | sample 1952371 | NCBI WGS metagenome assembly ULOF01 (sample SAMEA4835597, study PRJEB28245) | human gut metagenome | biome: gut microbiome; material: fecal sample | place: Denmark | collected 2008 | reverse complement strand
TCCGCAGGAAGTGGTCAGGGAAGCATATCGGCTTTCAGAGGAGGATGTCCTATAATTTTATTGCTTGTTTTTACGGGGTGGGTGGTTTGCTATACCTCCTTCCTGATACCTTCTGAGAGGGGGTGCAATGACTCAAGGACTGAATGGCATTCAGTCCCTGAGTGAAAGGCTTTCAGTCCCTGACTGAATCCGGTTCGTTCAGTGAGTGAGATGAAAAGGCATGGGAATGCAGGCAGATTGTACTTATATTTGTAATATAATATAAATGGGTACGAGGGCCGGGTCTCTTTTTCCCTTTCAATTATCCAATCAGGAGATTTATGTTTTTCCCCTTCATTTTCTCAATATTCTCTTTCGAGATATGATTGTCTGTGATGAAGGAGTTCACCATAGTTATCGACCCTAAACTTGCGAATGCGCTTATCCCGATTTTGGAAGAATCGGCTACCAGGATGACTTCTTCGGCAGCCTTTATCATGGCCGATTTTACCATCAGGTCGCTGAGGCTTGGATAAGTCAGGCTCATGTCCGGAGATATTCCTGCTGTGGCGAGGAATAATTTGTTGGCATGGAAACCTTTGAGTGAGTCGGCTGCCATCTTTCCGGTCAGTGAAAGGGTAGGCGCTTTGAACTCTCCTCCCGTCACGATGAGGGTGATACCGGGATTCTCGCCCAATATCAACGCTATGTTCAGTGCATTGGTGATGACAGTGAGCTCTTTGTATTGCGTAAGTAGTTTGGCTATTTCTGTAGTGGTGGAACCTGAATCGAGAATGATGCATTCGCCTTCGCGGATAAACGATACCGCTTTTCGGGCTATTTCTCTTTTTTCTTCAATATGGTTTTGGTTGAAGACCTTTCCGGTCTTTGCAAATGAGCCTACGTCTTTTAGGAAAGCTCCACCATGTTCTCTTTGGATATACCCTAATTTTTCAAGGGCTTCCAAGTCTTGTCTGATTGTAACATCCGTAACATTGAAAATCCTGCTTAATTCTTGAACTTTTGCATGTCCGTCTTCGCGGATTAGGTCCAAAATCTTGACTCTTCTTTGGTTTAGTGCCATATCTACTTTATATATTGTTATATCTTGTTGTTCCTGCGATACTCTTGGATATCTTTGATAGCTATAATTTTCAGCTGGAACTTTTCTGCTATTTCTAGTAATTGAGGCAAACGGGCCATTGTTCCATCCTGGTTCAGTATCTCAATGAGGGCGCCACCGGGTGTCAATCCTGCCATTCTTGTCAGGTCTAGCAAGGCTTCCGTATGTCCGTCGCGTCCTAATACTCCATTCTCATGTCCGTAGAGAGGAAAAATATGCCCGGGACGTGCCAATTCCGACGGTTTTATATTGCCAGTAACCAAAGCGCGTATGGTAGCAGAACGGTCATAGGCGGAAACCCCCGTTGTACAACCGTAGCCCTTCAGGTCGACAGACATGGTGAACGGAGTGCCTAAAAGAGAAGTGTTGTCTTCCGACATCGGGTATAGTTGAAGCTCTTCACAACGCGAACGAGGTAATGGTACACAAAGAAGCCCTTTTCCATGTGTAATCATGAAATTGACAATATCAGGGGTGATTTTTTCACCAGATACGATAAAATCACCTTCATTTTCTCTATTTTCATCATCGACAACTATCACTATTTTTCCTTGCCGAACCGCTTTGATTCCTTCGTCTATAGTATTGAGCATTGTGTAATCATTTAATTTTTTCGCAAAGGTAGTCAAAAAAAGTCAAATGAAAGTTCGTTTTTACTGTTTTTCTTCTTTTTTATTCTAATAATTATCTTTTATTTTATCGATTGCTTTTGTTTTATATTTTATTTATTTGCTTTTTCCTTCTTGTTAATCGTAAAATATGTTAATATAAGGTGAAAATCTTTCGTTTTCTTTCGATTTATACTTTTCTTTTGTTTTATTTGCAAAGGAAACGAAAGTGTATAAGCTATGAAAACAAAAGAATTAATTCTTCAATCAGAAAGAAATCGAAAAAGATTAATTGAAATTATCTATAAAGCAAAAGCCGGACATATCGGTGGAGACTTGTCTTGCCTCAATGTTCTTACTGCTCTTTACTTTGATGTGATGAATGTAGATGCAGGTAACCCTAAGGATAATTTGCGGGATCGTTTCATTTTGAGTAAGGGACATTGTGTGGAGGCTTTGTATGTGACGCTGGAATCCAGAGGGTTCATGGCTAAAGGCATTTTGGACACATTGGGGCAATATGGTTCCATTCTTTCGGGGCACCCCACTATCGGAGTTCCGGGTATTGAAGTGAATACTGGAGCCTTGGGGCATGGCTTGTCTGTCGGGGTGGGTATAGCCATGGCTGCTAAAATGGATAAGAGGAATTATAAAACCTATGTGCTGATGGGAGACGGTGAGCAGGGTGAAGGTTCCATATACGAGGCTGCAATGGCTGCCCGGCAGTACAAGCTGGATAATCTGGTAGCTGTAATAGATCGTAATCATTTGCAGATTAGTGGAGATACGGAAGATGTGATGGGGATTGATGACATCCGTGACCGTTGGACGGCATTTGGTTGGGAGGTAAAGGATATGAATGGTGACGATATGGAAGACATTATCCGGACTTTCCGTTCCATTGATTATGCAAATCACCATCCTCATTTGCTGGTGGCTCATACAACAAAAGGCAAGGGAGTGTCTTTTATGGAGGGAGTGGCCAAATGGCATCATGGGGTTCCGAACAACGAGCAGTATGAACTGGCTATTCGGGAAATTTCAGAAAGGATAAAAAATTTAGAATATAATTGATATGATAGCTTGCAGAAAAAGTTTCACCGACACTTTGTTGTCATTGGCCCGGATGGACAAAGATATCATTGCTGTGACAACGGATGCACGTGGTTCGGTGACGTTAAATGATTTTGCCAAAGAATTGCCACAGCAATTCGTGGAGTGTGGTATTGCGGAGCAGGATGCTGTGGGTATTTCAGCCGGGTTGGCTCATAGCGGAAAGAAAGTGTTTGTGTGTGGCCCGGCATGTTTTTATGTGGCTCGCAGTCTGGAACAGGTAAAGGTTGACTTGGCTTATAGTCAGAACAACGTAAAGATATTGGGAGTAAGTGGAGGAGTAGCTTACGGAGCTTTGGGGGCTACCCATCATAGCTTGCATGATATTGCCGTGTTACGTACTTTCCCCGGTATGAATATTGTGTTGCCTTGTGATGCCCGACAGACAAAAAAACTGGTTGAGTTTTTGATTGACTATCCTGAACCGGTTTATGTTCGTGTAGGACGTGCAGCAGTTCCTGATGTCTATGAGAACGATGATTTTGATTTTGCCATAGGTAAGGCAAATAGGTTATTGGACGGGACCGACTTGACAATCATTGGAACCGGTGAAACCGTATACCATGCACATCAAGCGGCTTTGGAGTTGCGTAAATATGGTATTTCAGTCCGGGTACTGGATATGTCCTTTATTAAACCTTGTGATGAGGAGGCTGTTTTGAAAGCTGCTTCTGAAACCGGTCGTATTATCACGGTTGAGGAGCATAGTCAGTATGGAGGCCTTGGAGCGATGGTGACTGAAATCATTTCCGAAAATCCCGTACCCGTGAAAATTTTGGGGATTCCTGACGAGAATGTGGTGCATGGGAGTTCTTCCGAAATTTTTGCCCATTATGGGTTGGATGCACCTGGTATCGTGAAAACTACCCTTGACTTCCTTAAGTAAGAAATAATCAGCCTTTAATAATACCTAAAATGAAAAACTTGATAATTGCAATAGACCAAAGCACCTCGGCCACCAAGGCTATGCTGTTCAATGAGAGGTGTGAAATGCTGAAGCGTGTCAATGTCACTCACGAGCAATATTATCCCCGAACTGGATGGGTGGAGCATGATGTTGAAGAAATTTATCGGAATGTGCTGAAAAGCATTGCTGAGTTGATTGAAGAGGAAACGGCAGACAATATGTATTCGTTGGCTATCACTAATCAACGCGAGACGGTGGTTGTATGGAATAAACATACGGGTAAACCGGTATACAATGCTGTGGTATGGCAATGTATGCGTGGTGCTGATATCTGTAATGACTTGAAAAATAGAGGATACAGTGAGTTTGTACAGGTAAGAAGTGGCTTGTTGTTAGACCCCTATTTCTCGGCGAGCGGTGTGAAGTGGATACTTGACAATGTGGAGGGAGTCCGTCGGGCTGCTGATAATGGAGACTTATTGATGGGGACTATTGATACGTGGCTGATTTGGAAGTTGACTGATGGTAAACGCCATGTGACGGATTATACGAATGCTTCCAGAACCCTTTTATTGAATATTCATACGATGCTATGGGATAATGACTTGCTGGAATTGTTCACCATACCCAAAACCATGATGCCCGAGTTGTTGCCTTGTGATGCTGTTTTTGGAAAGACTACGGTGGGTGGACTGTTCAAGAACCCTATTGTCATTGCCGGTGTATTGGGCGATTCGCATGGGGCACTGACTGGGCAGATGTGTTTTGAAGAGGGATTAGGTAAGGTCACTTATGGTACCGGCTCCTCAGTAATGGTGAATATTGGCGAAAAGGTTGCTACAGCTCCTCGGGGATTGGTCACTTCCATAGGTTTTGCCGCACTTGGGAAAGTGTTCTATGCTTTTGAGGGGAATATCCATTGTACTGGCGGTACTATCAAGTGGTTGGAACAGAGATTGCAGATGATCGGTTCGCCCGATGAAGCAGAAGAACTGGCCGTTACTGTGGAAGACAATGGAGGTGTATATGTTGTACCGGCTTTTGCCGGACTGGGTGCTCCTTGGTGGCAAGGGGATATAAAGGCGGCCATTTTAGGGATGACTTTAGGTACCGGGAAGCCACATGTTCTTAGGGCGGCGCTTGAATCCATAGCTTATCAAGTCAATGATTTAGTCAAAGCGATGACCACTCAGGCAGGTATAAAACTGAAAGAAATCAGGGTTGACGGAGGACCTACAAAAAATAAATTTTTAATGCAGTTCCAGGCTGACTGTTTACGTGTACCGATCAATTGTTCGGATGTTGAGGAGGCCTCGGCTTTGGGAGCTGTTGTGATGAATGGAATGGCCCGCAAGATATGGACGAGCTTTGAACAAGTGGCCGTATTACGCCGGAGCCGCTACCGAATAGAACCGCAGGGCAACTTACCACTGATGGAGAAATGGTGTGAAGGCTGGCTGAAAGCAGTAAATCAATTAATCGGATAAATATCTTCTAAGTATAATTTTAACACCAACTATTTACGATGAAAAACAAGGAAAGAATGTGCTTCGGTATAATTATCGGCACCCGTGCTTATTTTAATTCAGAATTGGCCAAAGATGTTCGCAAACAGCTGTTGAGAACACTTGCAGACGAAGGCTATGACTATGTAATTTTACCTGAAGATGCTACTCCTACTGGCAGTAGCAGTATTGAAACCCGTGAAGACGGATTGAAGTGTGCCGAACTGTTCCGTCAAAATCGTGACCGTATTGACGGCATTATAGTCTCTTTACCCAACTTTGGCTTTGAGATTGGAATAATCAATGCTATCAGTGTGGCTGATTTGAATGTTCCCATTTTGGTACAAGCTTGTGACGACGAGAATGACAAGGTGGACTTGGACAGCCGCCGTGATGCTTTCTGTGGTAAAATTTCTGTTTGCAATAATTTGTATCAATATGGTATTCCTTTTACAGATACTACGCTGCATACCTATTCTATATACTCTGAACTATTGGCTAAGGATATTAATAAGTTCGCCGGTATCTGTCGTGTGGTCAATGGTTTGCGCCATGCACGTATCGGGGCTATCGGTGCCCGACCAGCCGGTTTTCAGACGGTACGTGCCAGTGAAAAACTGTTGCAGAAGAGTGGTATTACAGTCGTTCCTGTCGATCTTTCTGAAATACTCGGTGCTGCCCGTAAGATTGAGGATACAGATGTGGAACTGCTGAAGAAACTTGAAGAGATTAAGTGCTACGCAGTAGTTCCTAAAGAATACAATGACAAGCTAGTGCTTCAGGCAAAGTTTGGCGTGGCTGTAGAACGGTGGATTGAAGCCAATCAGATTGATGCTGTGGCTGTGCAGTGCTGGGACTCTTTGGAACAGAACTATGGTTGTGCAGCTTGTGTGACAATGAGTATGCTGGGTGAAAAACTACTACCTGCCGCTTGTGAGGTTGATATTGCCGGTGCTGTATCCATGTATGCTTTGACATTGGCAGCGCAATGTCAATCGGCATTACTTGACTGGAACAATAATTTTGCGGAAGACCGGAATAAATGTGTGTGTACTCATTGCGGTAATTTCCCGAAATCGTTTGTCAGAAATGACTTAAAGCTTGGTACACTTGGCGTTCTGGGACGTACGCTAGGTAAGGTCAATACATTCGGTGCTGTATATGGCAAAGTGACTAAAGGTGATTTCACATTCTTCCGTATTTCCACTGATGATACTAAAGGCGTTATCAAGGCTTATTTGGGTACTGGTGAAATCACGGATGATCCGTATGGAATGGATGGATGTATAGCTGTTACCAAAGTGGATAACTTACAGATTTTGATGAAACATATTTGCAAGAATGGTTTTGAACATCATGTGGCTATGGTTCGTAATGATGTAAAGGATATTCTGAATGAGGCCATCGAGGGTTATTTGGGGTGGAATCTGTATGTGCATGAATAAATAGGTAAACACACGGTAAACAACAGAAAATAAATTATGATACTTGTTGACAACTATATTGGGGCCATTCTGTGTTGTGTCTATTGTTGCCTCTGTTGGGGCTCTTGGGCGAATACGCAGAAGATGGTGACATCGAAAAGCTGGAGTTTTGAGCTTTTCTACTGGGATTTGACTTTCGGTTTATTTTTCACAGCTCTGTTAGGTGCCCTGACATTGGGTAACTTGGGAAGTGAAGGTCGTACTTTCTTTGAGGATTTGGCAGTAATGGACTGGAATAGTATGAAGTATGCGCTCCTGGGCGGTATTGTATGGAATTTCGGTAATATCTTTCTGACAGCAGCCATTGCTGTAGCTGGGATGTCGGTAGGTTTTCCCATTGGTGGGGGCTTAGCTTGGATAGGCGGTATAATTTTTAATTATCTACTGATATCTTTAGCTGGCGAAGTATACCCTGGAAACCAGACATTGCTTTGGATAGGAGTAGCTGTTATTGTGATAGCCATCTGCATTTGTGGCAAGGCTTATGGAAAGATGTCGGCAAGTCAGGCGTCTACTCCTAAAAAAGGTATCTTATTGGCTATTGTAGCGGGGTTGGCCATTATGTTCTTCTATGGCTTGGTTGTAAAATCACTAAATCCTCAGTATGTAATGGGTGGTACGGGAACACTGACTCCCTATACCGGTGTATTTTGTTTTGCTGCCGGTGTCCTTATCACGACTCCTGTCTTTAATACGTTTGCTATGAGTCATCCGGCTCAGGGAAACAAGGTGACAATGAAGGATTATCTGAAAGGTGACACCCGTACACATCTGATTGGTATGTTGGGAGGTTTTATTTGGATGAGTGGTATGGTAGTCAGCTTTATGGGAGCTGGTTCTGCCAATCCGGCTATAGCCTATGCATTGAGCAATGCCGCACCGGTGGGAGCCATGATTTGGGGATTCTTTGTATGGAAGGAGTTCAAAGGCGCTCCAAAGGGGACTGTACCTATGATTGCAACCATGTTTGTGCTCTTTGTTGTGGGGCTGGTACTGATTACTCTTTCAAACTGATATTTTAAATTCATTGTTAACCCAAAATAATATTAAATGAAAACGATTGTAACACAAATTAGACAGAAAAGATTAATGGCCTTAGTGCTGTTCCTTTTGGTAGGTATGACATCTGTTTTTGCACAGAAACAAGTAAATGTATTTGGCAGAATTACTGATGAGCTTAATGAACCGATGATTGGTGTAAGTGTATTGGAAAAAGGAACGACAAATGGTGTTATAACTGATTTGGATGGTAATTATACCTTATCAGCGAGCGAGGGTTCCACTATTGTCTTTTCGTATATCGGGTATGTGACCCAGGAAAAGAAAGCCGTTGCAGGTACTATGAATATTATACTGAAGGAAGATAGCAAGACTTTGGATGAAGTGGTTGTTGTAGGATATGGTGTACAGAAGAAAAGTTCCGTAACAGGGGCGATTTCTTCCGTAAAAGCAGAAGATTTTGAAAATCGTACCATAACCAATGCTGAGCAGGCCCTGCAGGGTAAAACAGCCGGTGTGCAAATTATTTCTGCATCTGCGGCTCCTGGTTCGAATCCCGCCATTCGTATCCGTGGATATAGCAGTAATGCCAGTTCAGATCCTTTGTATGTAGTCGATGGCTTGCGTACGAAAGACATCAGTAACCTCGATCCGAATGATATTGAGAGTATGGAGGTGTTGAAGGATGCTGCTTCTGCTGCTATCTATGGTGCCCAGGCTGGTAATGGTGTTGTCTTGATTACCACCCGGAAGGCAAAAAAAGGAGTTCGTCGTATTTCTTATGATTTCCAGTTGTCCTCTCAGTCTTTAGGTCGTACTCCTGATATTCTGAATGCTCAGGAATATGTCAATTATATGACTGAAGGTAATCTTATTCCCAGAGAAACAATAGATAGGTATTGGGATGGAAAGACAAATACCGATTGGGTAGAAGAGACATTTGAATCATCCATGATGCAGCGTCACAATGTCAATTTTCAAGGTGCCAATGATAATGGCTCATTATTCGCTTCACTCTCTTATTTAAGTAATAATGGTCCCATTGTTGGCAATAAGGATGTTTTTGACCGCATTACCGGTACTGTCAATGCAGATTATAAAGTAAAGGATTGGTTGAAGTTCACGACAAACAATTCATTTTCCCGTTATCATGTACAGTCTGTAAGCGAAGGCTCAGCAACCGGTTCTTTGATGCTGTCTGCCATTCAGCTTGACCCTCTTACTCCAGTTACCTATACACCGGATAAACTGCCTGACACTATGATTAATTATATGAACCAAGGGCATACCTTGCTTCAGAATGCCAATGGTGATTATTATTCTATTTCCCCTTATGGTGACTCCAATAATATCAATCCGTATATTATGCGTGACCGTGGTACAACGAAAAGAGATGGTTTTGTGTTCAGCGGTTCCACTTATCTGGATTTTACTCCGATTAAAGAACTTGTCATCACTTCACGTTTGGGATATCGCTATACTTATAGCAACTCCTATGGCTATACTATGCCTAACATTACCTGTTCTGATCTTTATCAAGATTATGTATCGGTAAATGCTACAAGCTCTAATACAACGTATTGGCAATGGGAAAACTTTGCTAACTACACTAAGACATTTGCAGATAAGCACAATGTAAATGTGATGCTTGGTATGTCTTATTCTTCCAATACCTCTTTTGGAGTGACAGGAGGAATCAATGGTAGCCGTTCTGGTGACAAGGTTGATTTAGGTATTACCAAGTTGGATCCCAACTATGCCTATTTTGCGTTCCAAACTGGTACTGCCACCCGTACGGTAAGTGGTGGAGAGAAAAGGAGATATGCAAATCTTTCTTACTTTGGTCGGGCTTCTTATGACTATGCGGGTAAATATTTTGCTCAGTTCACTCTTCGTGCGGATGCTGCCGACTTGTCTATTCTTCCTTTGCAGAAACGTTGGGGCTATTTTCCGGCTGTATCTGTTGGCTGGGTGCTTTCCAATGAGAAGTTTATGGAGAATCTCAAGTCGATTTCTCATTTGAAATTACGTGCAAGTTGGGGACAGAATGGTAGTATTGCTGGTTTGGCAGACTATATGTATGATGCTACAATTCTGTCTGAAATCAATTATCCAATGTCCGGAGATGTGTCTTATGAAACGGGTTCACTGCCCTCTGCAACAGGCAACTATGATTTGAAGTGGGAAACTTCCGAACAAATCGATTTAGGTATTGATCTTCGGATGCTGAACGACCGGTTGAGTTTCGGATTTGACTATTATGAGAAAAAAACTAAGGATTTAATTGTAACCGGTATTACTCCTTCGCTGATTGTGGGTAACACGACTTCACCTATGAATGCAGGAAATGTCAAGAACAGCGGATTTGAGTTTGAACTTTCATGGCGTGATAATATTAAGGATTTCAACTATAGCATAAAAGGAAATATTGCTACTTTAAAGAATAAAGTTACTTATCTGCATGAAACTTTGGAACGCATTGAGAGTACGACAAGTGCAGGCATCGGTGTTATGAATTATTTTGAAGAAGGGCACCCCATTTGGTACATGCGTGGTTATGAGTGTACGGGCATTGACTCACAAACGGGTGACCCGATATTCAAGGATATGAATGACGATGGCATTATTGGAGATGCTGATCAAACGGAAATAGGTTCAGCCATTCCCGACTTTACTTATGGTATTACTTTGACTGCTGCATGGAAAGGTTTCGATTTGACGATATTTGGTTCCGGTTCTCATGGCAATGATGTGTTTGCCGGTTATAACCGTACTTCCCGTATGAAAGCGAATACCTTGAAGGAATTCTACGATGGGCGTTGGACAACTGCAGGAGACAATGCAAAATATGCCCGTTCCAATCCTAGTAATTATGATAAGTACTTGAAAAGCTCCAAGTTTGTATTCGACGGTTCTTACTTTAAAATCAAGCAGATACAGTTGGGTTATAATTTACCAAAGAATTTGTTGAAGCAGATTGGTTTGAGTAACCTTCGTTTGTATTGTTCTTTAGACGACTTCTTTACATTTACCAAGTATCCTGGATTTGATCCTGAATTTACAAGTACAGGTAGTGCAATGGGGTTGGATATGGGGTCTTATCCGTCCAGCAAGAAAGTCGTGTTCGGTCTTAATGTAGCATTTTAATCTTTAATTCAATACGAAATATGAAAGCAAAATATATTTTATCAAGTTTGTTGCTTGCCAGTTGCACTTTCTTTTCCTCTTGTGTGGACAATCTGGATATCTCGCAGCATGGAGTAAGCACTTTCGAAAGTTTCTATAAAACGGATGCTGATGCGGAAGAAGCCATTATAGCCTGCTATAGTAATTGGAAGGATACTTATGCACCTGCATTCTGGCTGAAGAATCTTCTTTCGGATGATTGCTATTCGGCAGGGGAGAGTTGGACGGCTGCTAGTGCGCAATTGCTGTCGACTTATACATTCGACTCTGATTTTTCTCATATTAAAACGTTGTATACGAATCTTTATAAGGTAATTTATGCCGCCAATATTGTTTTGCAGTATGTAGGGGATGATTCTGCAATTAAACTTCGTGCACGTGCAGAGGCAAAGGTTTTCCGCGCGATGTCCTACATCGAATTAATTAGTCTTTGGGGGACTCCGCCATTGGTGGATCATCCGTTAACGCCAAATGAATATTCCCAGGCCAATGGTGATACTGAGGCGCTATGGGCATTGGTGAACCAAGACCTTACTGAGGCTGTCAACAGTGGCGATCTGGAGGAAAAGACAAGTTTGGATGACTTTACCTATCGCATCACCAAACAATTTGCACAAGCTCTGTTAGGTAAGGCATATGTATTCCAGAAGAATTATGGTGCTGCCGCCGCTGCCTTGGATGAGGTGATTAATAGCGGAAAGTACGACCTTTACAATGATTATGAAAATATTCAGACTACTAAAGGAGAGGCAAATTGCGAAAGCTTATTTGAAAGTAACTATGTCTACGATGCCAATAATGCTACTGGTATTATGAGTAACATGATTTGGGTATATGTACATTGGCGCGGAGATATGCTTGCATTTAATGAGCCTACTCAAATCTATTCTCACGGAGGTTGGGGATTTTTTAATCCGACCAAGGAAAGCTATGATGCATTTGTTGAGATGGGAGATACGTATCGCTTGAATGCTTCCATAAAGACATACCAGCAGATGGAAAGCACCGGTATATCTTTGAGTGATGCCATTGCATATATGCCTGACAATGCCGGTTACTTTAGTTGGAAATACCGTGTTTATGAAGCCGATGTCATTAATTATTATTGGTTGCGTTGCCCTAACAATACTCGTGCTATGCGGTATGCTGAGGTCTTGTTACTTGCTGCTGAGGCGAGTCTCCAGTCTGGAAATGCAGGTAAAGCTGTCGACTATGTAAATAGAGTGCGTAACCGTGCTCAGTTGCCTGCATTGGGTAGCGTTTCTATGGATGATATCAAGAAAGAAAAGCGTTTGGAACTCTGGATGGAAGGTTGTCGTTATCAGGATTTGATTCGGTGGGGCGATGCTGCTACGGTACTTGCCAAAAGAGGACAGGAAAGGCCGGCTCTTTATAAAGACGGTCGTGTCAGTTGGAATGAACAGAAAAATGCTTCTGCTGGCTTCAAAAGTGGTAAGCATGAATTGCTCCCATTCCCTGCAACTGAAATGAATGTCAATAAGAATATGACCCAGAATCCGGGTTGGTAGTTAATCAATAAAATTTAGTGTATGAATAAATTTAAATGCTTATTCTTCTCAGGCCTTATGGCTGTGATGCCGGCTTGTATGAATGGACAGCAGACGTCCAGTGAAGATTCGTCAAAACCTCGTGTTATTATTACTTGTGATCCGGAACTTGATGACCTGAACTCTTTGATACGTTTCTTACTTTTCAGTACGGATTTCCGCGTGGAAGGTTTGATTTATGCCAGCAGTCAGTTTCATTGGAAAGGTGATGGGCACGGTACTAAGTGGTATGTACCTGGACGGGAATATTCTCGCAATGGTATAGACTACGGGCCTATGGAAAGTTGGCGTTGGGATCCGGAAGAACGTTTCATTGACGATGCTGTGGAAGCTTATGAGGAGGTATATCCCAATCTGAGGGTACATGATCCTTCTTATCCGACTCCCGAATATCTGAAATCCAAAATACGCATCGGTAATATAGAGTTCGATGGTGATATTTCCAAGGATACTCCGGGATCGGAGCTGATTAAAGCCGTACTGCTTGATGATTGTACAGATCCGGTATTTATCAATGCTTGGGGAGGTGCCAGCACCATAGCTCGTGCTTTGAAGTCCATTCAGGATATTTATGAGCATACTGATGCCTGGAAAGGCATTCGGGAAAAGATAATAAAAAAAGTGGTTCTTTCCCTTTCTGGTGATCAGGATGATACGTATGCACGGTATATCAAACCTTTCTGGCCGGAACTTAGACAAATGGAGATGGGCGGCATGACAGTCGGGCTGGCTTATAATGCCCAGTTGAGGGCTTCCAAAGAAAACCAGGTTTTCTATTCTCCGGAATGGATGCAGGAGAATATCCGTAGTAAAGGGCCTTTCGGTGAAATGTATCGTGTCTGGGGGGATGGAAAACAGATGGTGAAAGATGATAAGTTCGATTTCTTCGGCTTGTCGGGCTATACA
>ULOF01036015.1_pt1 | contig 13471 bp, 6 predicted proteins | sample 1952371 | NCBI WGS metagenome assembly ULOF01 (sample SAMEA4835597, study PRJEB28245) | human gut metagenome | biome: gut microbiome; material: fecal sample | place: Denmark | collected 2008 | reverse complement strand
TTAATACTGGGAACTAATTTTTAGAGGTTCCCAGCAGTTAATCTAAATGATGTTTTTCTCAGGAGGTGTCTTCATGGAATCATTCAATATTCTCGCCGGTGACAGGATAAACCGAGAGATGATTTCTGAGGCGATACAATTAGACAGAATATCTTATGATGACGTGTATCAGCTTCAAGTCGATACCTGTTTTGATTACTTTGAAAAGAATAATGATATCTACATCATGGCTGTAGATAATGAATCCGGCCATGTCATTGGATATATAAATTACAGTCCGATAAAAGAAGAAATATATGCGGAATTGGCTTCCGGAAATGTAATCGATACAGTAATTACAGGTGATGATGTGTTGCCTTATGAAGATGGAGTCTGCTACTGGGGCTATTTTTCTTCAATCGTAGTTCACCCAAGGTACAGACAACACGGAATCGCAACTCAAATGCTTCTTTGCTGGTCTGACTTGGTTTTTCGATTGGCAACAAATCGCTCCATTTTTTTCAAGGGAATCGTCGCAGACGCTGTTAGTGATGTCGGTGTTCATCTGTTATCCGAAATAGGGTTTTCTTTTGTCAGGCCATCAATGCACGAATCAAAGATTATGACTTTGAACTTATTTTCAGAAAATGTTGCTAAATCGAAGTTCAATGATAAAGTGCTGGTCGCTTATAAAGAATACAAGGAAAGGAATGGTATGTGCGATGCTGTTTAAGTATGACCTTTTCATCTCTTATGCGAGTGAGAATAAGGATATAGTAGATTACATTGTAGAACGGATAGAGAGACGGGGGTACAGATGCTTTATTGCTCCGCGTGATATCCGAACCGGCGCAGAATACGCAGTTGAAATCATCAGAGGAATAAGCAACTCTACCGCGGTTCTCCTTGTTTTTTCAAGTAAATCGGATAAATCGCACTATGTCCTACGTGAGATCAACTCGGCTGTTTCACGAAACAGACCTATAATTCCTCTGCGAATTGAGGACTTTTTACCTTCGGAAGCGATGGAATTCTATTTGGGTCCTACACATTGGCTTGATGCGTTTCCTGAGATTCTTGACGTCCATTTGGACAAAGTCGTTAACATATTCTCTGGAATGAACAACACCGTTCCCGACTCCAAACGTGACAGTTATAGGATCGCCGGCCCCGAACTGATAAGAATTGCTGATATCGGGAAAATAGGAATGGACTATCAGGCTCTAACAATGAAAGAGATAGAAATTGATTATCTGTGCATTCCCTCTGACAGGTATGAGATGAATGATGAAATAGAGGGAACTTTTGACGATTGGAAACAATCAGCCAAGGAGTATGAAAACGATACATCCATTCTACTTGTAAAAAACGATGAAGTCATTGGATATTGCGATATGTATCCGGTGACGAAGGAAGCATACAACGAGTTGATTTCAGGAACTGTAATCATTAGAGATTCTATGATAGATTTGTTCTGCATGGGAGGGACCTTCGACGTTTACATTGCTATGGTCGGCATCGTACCAGAAGAAGCTACACAATCGAATTACCTGATGATATTCGACTGGATCTTTAAACATCTCGATGAGTGGGATGAAAACGATGTTCACGTAGATCATGTGGGGATTTCAGTATACTCAGATATGTTGGAAAAGTTCATAAAACGGTTTGGATTTGAATACAAGGGCTTGAATCCGGCCAAGGGGAGAGTTTACGAAACAACGGTCAAGGCCTTGAAAGGCAATCTGCTTGTGAAAAAAAGATATCCGAATTTTTGCCGATAACAAAAAGACCTCAAAAGAATAAGTATCGATATATTAAGGAGCATATACAATATGAGCAATAATCCACCAACCGGAACAGGTACCGCCTATCGTGAGAGTTTAAGAAAGTACTATGATGATCTCATGAAGGAGGCGGAGGAGGAGAATAGAAAGCGAGAAGACGAATTACAAAGGGAACTTATGACCGAAGATCCCTTGAATGTGAACTATGCTCGTTGGGCAACAGAGGAAGAATTCAAAAAAGATTTAACAGAGGTATCTTTGGAAGATTGTTCTGTTGAACAGTCAGGTATACCTCTGCTTTGCTCTGATACAGCCGCTTTTGTTGACACATCCGATAGTCATTCGTTGATAATTGGCTCTTCCGGTTCTAAAAAAACGCGCCTGTTTATTCTACCCAGCATTTATTCTTTGGCTAAGGCTGGAGAATCAATGGTAATTACCGATCCGAAGGCTGAATTGTATGAAAGAACATCGGGATACTTGAAGAAGAAAGGGTACAAAGTATTCTGCGTTAATTTTCGAGATGAATCAGTCAACAATGCTTGGAATCCCCTTGAAGCACCATTGAAGTTTTTCAAACAAGGTAAATTCGATTTATCTGTAGGATTGCTAAACGACTTTGCTTCGATTTCTATTCCCAAAGACACGAGGAATGTTGACCCTTATTGGGATGATTCTGCCCGTTCTGCGTTTATGGGTTTGCTACTTGTTCTCTTTTTGTTGGCGGAAGATGATGCTGAGGTAAATATTAGAAGCGTCTTAAGGTTGCGTGCTACAATCTTTAAGAACGATAAACAGGGAAACTATGCGCTGAGAAGAATTATTGAACTCGCTGGTGTAGACAGTTTGGTTACTTCATATCTGTCTGGAATTAATATTGCACCAGAGAAAACCTTCGGATCGATTCTATCCACATTAGACACTCATCTTATGAAATTCATAATAAGACCGTCGTTGACTGATATGATGTGTCACAATGATATTCGATTCGGGGATATCGGCCGTGAAAAAACGGCAATTTATCTCGTGATGCCAGATGAAAAGGAGACTTACCACGGGCTTATTAGTGTTTTTATTCAACAGTGCTATGAGTCTCTTATTTTTGAAGCTCAAAAATGCACAAAGAAAACCCTTCCAATTAGGGTCAATTTCCTATTAGATGAATTTTCTTCTTTACCTCAGATGAAGGAATTCCCGTCTATGATCGCCGCTGCGAGGAGCAGAAACATCAGATTCAACATTGTTATTCAAAGTGAAAAGCAGTTGAGAGCAAGATACTCTGAAGAAGCTGATACAATCAAGGGAAACTGCAATAATTGGATATATCTTTACAGTAGAGAGTTTCCTACGCTTGTTGAGATTAGCAATCTCTGCGGTTCTCAAAAAAGTGGTAAGCCTCTTGTCACAACATCGAGATTGCAGCGGCTCGACAAGGATAAGGGCGAGGCTCTGATAATGCATGGACGAAAATATCCATTCATGTCGTTATTAAAAGATGTGAATGAATATGATCAGGATAAACCGCTGTCAACATACCACGAAAAACACGACCCTGACGACAGGATAAAACTGTTTGATATCATAGCCTATATGAACACCATGAATGAGACATATATTCGTGACCGGTTGAGAAAAAACGAGAGCACAGCGTCAACCGAGATCATTCAATATACGCATAAGCTTTGTGTAAACGATTTGTTCAAAGGGATAGCAGATGAATCAAATCCTTTTTATACTGCATCATTATTATGGTATAAAGAACATATTGGTCGTGAAGGTGAAAACAGGGCTTTTTCGTATAGTGAGACACTCTTTGAGATTCTTGAATCGACTAATAATGTCCTATATACTCGTACCCCATTATCCGTTTGTGCATTGCCAGATGTAGTAGAGATGGTTAAAACCAACATTGCGATTGTAAGTGATGATAATACTGTATTAGAAGGATTATCGATAGCACTGTATTCTCAGTTGCTGGCAAGAAAAAAAGTAATCCCTTTGTATTATGATTTCCGCCGATTCGATATACCTGCCGTTTTAGAAGGTGATGAAAAGGAAAAGCTGTGTCTGCTTCCTCTGCTATTGACGCAACAATTGTATGGAATAACTGTTGACGCAGAGAGTACCGAACCTGATTCCGCTCTAATGGAAAGCTACAAGCAACTCTTGGAGAGTTTTTCCAATGATCCAGCTGGGGAAAAGAAATACATCGTGATATTATATGCTTTGGATAAAGCTGCGTTTCTTTCTGAAGCAATATATCAAAGCTGGGAGCTGGGTGCATTCAAAAATGTCAGAATTGTCGTTATGTGCTCTAACGAAAACAATTTGCTGGATGTAAATTGTTCTCATTTTTTCAGCATCAAAGATGATACGAGAAGAATGTATTCAAAGCCCATTTTGTATTTTGATGAAAAAACAAATGAAGTTGCCTTTAAACAAAAGGATAGTCCTGAGTTAAGAATTAAAATTGTTGAACACACTGAAAACAAAGGGATTAATCCGCAGAATGATTGAGGGATTATATGATATCAATTTTTGTTTCAAGCACATTCGGTGATATGCAGGCAGAACGTGATGTCTTAAGACAGCGTGTTTTGCCCAAGTTAAAGAGACTTGCTTCCGAATTCGGAGAATCAGTCAGAATGATAGATCTCCGGTGGGGCGTTAACACAACTGCCTTATCGGAGGAAGAAGCTTCTCGGAAAATTCTGGATGTATGTTTTGAGCAGATTGATAAATGTGATGGCAGAATGATTTGTCTGATTGGAACCCGTTACGGCTGGGTTCCGCGTTATGACATCAACGAATTAGAAGCCAAGTTTGGTTTATGCTTGAGTTCAAATGTAAGTGCAACTGAATTAGAGATACAATACGGAATACTACAACGAACAAATCCACAGCGCGCGATGGTTTTTATGCGAGAGGAGGTAAAATCATTACCTGAAGAGCTGATTGGAAATTTCCATGATAATAATCCCAGACTCAATGCGCTTAAAGAGGAGTTGCTAAACAACACAAACTGCAAATGCAGCCGTTATTCATTAGAATACGAAAATGGAGATTTCAAAGGTCTTGATGCTTTTGAGGAAATGGTTTATGCACATCTTTGCGAGTATATAATGGTGCAGCTTGATGTAAACAGCATTCCACAGCACATCAAGATAAAAAAGCAATTTGATGCCAAAATAGATGATGAAATCGCAGAGTACTATACTCTCCCTCAACTGGATGCGAATGCACATAAATTTATTAATAGCAGCAATACATTCGCCGTACTGAAAGCCGATGCAGGGATGGGAAAGACGGCTTTTTCAGCGCATATTAGCAGTATTTGGGGGTACTCTTGCAAAGTGTTTCCATTCTTTTGCGGATATAATGCTGACTGTGAAACCCCAGCTCAAATGCTTAAATATTTCATCTGCCAAGTTAGTGACTATTTAGGTATCACTACAGAGTGCGTTTCCAATTCAGTGCAGGAAAACACGCATGTTTTAACTTATCTATTACAGCAGATTCCAGAAAAAGCCGTCTTCCTTATTGATGGTGTTGACCATCTTGTTTGTTCATATGAGGAACGACTTACCTGGTTGCCGATAGCAGTTCCGGATCATATAAGGTTTGTATTTACTACCTCATCTCAAGATAAATCGTTTGAAAGATTAAGTGAATACTCAGAAGTTTTCTTTCTTACTATACCTACGCTCAAAGAGCCGGGGAAATTTTTAAAGCATTTTTTTGAAATGAGCGGTAAAGATATTCAGAATGAAATTCTGAATGCTGCATTTAGGAATCAAAATATTGAGAATTACTATCATGCAAGAATGATCGCTGAAGCTTTGTTAATGATGGATCGGTACGATTTTCAGGGCATCAAAAACAGTGGCGATGATATAAATGCCATTAATAGCTTCCTTAGAAACGCCCTTCTGCAGTTTCCGAAAAGTTTGGAAGGGGTAGCCTTATTCCTTCTGCATGATTATGGAAAAAGAATTGCTCCTGAATTAATCCCAGAGGTTTACATTTATATTGCATGCAATGAAGGTGGACTCAGGGCATCTGATCTTGAGTCGTTATTTAAAACTAAATGGGATGAGCTTTCTTTTGAACGTTACATAGCATTCCTGTCTGGAATAATAATTGAGAGGGAAAATGGATGCTACGATTTTTCTTCCTCGATTATTCGAGAAGCTGTAGAAAAACTGATCAAATGGAAATTCAAAAAGAAAGTTCTTAGGCACATTGAAACACTGCCAGATGATGATCCGCTGAAAATCCGTTGCTGTCTGAATCGTTCTCTTTTTTATGAGCACTATAATGTGGTGTACAAGTTAATAACTTGCAATAAGGCGTCCGTGAATCTTGCCGATCAGTTTGTGGGTTGTCTGAATTACATGGAAAACGAGATAATCGCACTATTGAAAAAATACGATTTATCAGAATGGTTTTTTGACAATGTGATTCCAAGAGTGACCTCAGTTCAGGAGCAGGACGCCAGTGCGAACATTGTGTTGGGAATTCTCTCTGTAATTCCCTCCTCTCTAAAAGAACGTGCTCTTGAATTTATAGGTGACTATTATATCAATAAAGACGAATTTACAAAGGCAGAGCAGGCTTTTACGGATGCTTTAATACTACATAACAACAGTTGTTCTACGGTCGGCAGACTGTACTATAAGCTGGCAACCGTAACCTGTGTCAATTCAGAGGAAGATTATGAAACGCTATTGGATACACTAAGTCAATCAGTGGAAATATATGGAAAAGAAACTCTTCCCATGAGTATCAATGATAGAATGTATCGCATTGTTGCGAAATATCAGCTTGTTTTTATGAAGCTTTATCATAAATTAAACGGCATTCCTGCCATTAAGGTTTTTAATCCAGAAGAATTGAGATTGACTGAGGAAGTACAAACACCTCATCTTAGTTTCATCGCAAGGAGCAGAATCGAAAAAATCGAGGAGGAAGTAATAGCATCCATAAAAGAAACTGTTGACTCGTTCAATGAGTATAGACGCGAAGCCGAGGACATCTACAAGGAAGCCGCTGGCGCTGGGGAAATAAATAAGATATTAGAGCCATTTATTCTCACATTAAATGGTTATGATGTTTTTGGTGTTTCAGCGGGAAGAATAGAGAGAATAAAAGAAATCAAAGATGATATTGAGAAAGATCTTCAAAATCAATTCAATCTCAACTTATATAAAATACTTGGTCTCCTTGAGTATGAGCTTGCCAACGCTGAGGATCATCTCGAAGAAAAGAAACAACACCTGTTAAAATGCTGTACTATATGGGGACAATTCATTTCTCAATTGAGTTTGCCTGATTTTACAAGGAAATACATCAACGCGGAGATGGAATTGGCGAGAATATATCTTGATCAGGGAGATGAAAAATCGTCAGATGAACATTTAGCAAAATGGTCACAGGCTCAATATGACTATGCTGTAAATGATTTACGGAAAGCGTTTAATCAATGTAGCCGTTATCCTGATGAGATACATTTGGCTTTATTAGAGGAGGTCCGCGATAATATTGCCGATGTTAACAGAACCAAAGCAAGAATTAAGCAACTGGGAGAAAACTATAGTAGATGCCAGGATATCTCGCAGAAATATTTCTATCACCTGATCAAATCATGTGTTTTTAAACAGCTCGATGAATTCAAGGTTAGGGAGAATTTCTCTTTTGACAGTTACCGGTGGCTAAAGGATATTTACTTGAACCTATCCGAAAGACTGTCGACCGACCCTGACAACAGAGAGATAGTAGAATTCGTGTGCATATTCTTGCTAAACTTAATGCTGCAAATGCTTGACTTGGTAGCAGACATAGCTACCAACCAAGAAGAAATGGAAAGATACGATTTAAAGAGTTATTATGACGAAAGAGTATTTGTTTTGGAAGAACGTCACAGGTATGAAATGCAGCGGCTTGAAAAGATCTGGTTTGGATATCTTTATGCCAAATCGTTAATTGCTCAATCAAGCCAAGATTCAATTCTGATAGAACCTAATTGTTTGTTTGCTGTTATGATTTTCAATACTCTTCGCAGAATTCTCTATGAGAATGAAGTTACTCCGTTTCGTCTCGAGTATCCAATGATAAGTCAGGGAAGGATTAATTATGAATTGTGTGCTGTTGAGACAAGGCTTGCGATGTATTATAAAGATGTTGGCCTTCTACTGTCATCAGCAACAACCTATGAAACTATTGTAACATTGGCGCTATCTCTGTTTGGTACCGAAGAGGACTCAAGTGCAGCGGATCAAATATTCTTACGACTGGCAGCTGTATCATGCTTGCAAGCGCTTGAAAGTTACTCCATTTTAGGTATGGCAGACAAAATACATGAATTACGCGAAAAGTATGACGCAATAAAGACGTTGAGTCAAAAATAACTGAGGTTATTGTTTTAATTCAACAAAATGACCTTGCAGAGTTGCAGAGTTTTCAATGAATTCAAAAAGGCTGGAGGAAAAATCATGTTGCACGGAGACTATAACGAAATACTGCGGGGTACAAACCGGTTATCTGATTGTACGGAAGAAGTAATTCAACTTATCAAGAGGATGATCGATACTGTTTTTAACTTATTGGGTGACAATGTGCAAATACAAGCCAGCCTCGATGTATATATCAATGCCTTACATGCTCTTGAGGATATTTTAAGAACTAATGACGTGCTTCGCAAAGCCGCTGAAGAATATATATGTTGTATTTCGGCATCAAGCTCCGTGAATGAGATTGGATATCACCCCCAATCTGCTGAACTTGGCGAAAACAAGATAAAAGAAAATGACAGTGCAGTCGCAAGGCGGGCAGCAGAACGCAGAAAAGCTCTTGCAGAAGCATTGAGAACAGGTCAACCAATAATGGTTAATCCGGATGGAACTATAGCTATTTCTCATGAGGTATCGTCTGATTCTAATGTTCAAATTAATGTTTCCAGTCCGGATGCAGCTTGTGGCGACAGTCCCTTTGCGGGTATTGTTGTTCCATCCGGAAAACTTGCTGGGGGCATTCCATCAAACTGCCGCGTATGCGGCAATCCTGTCTTCTCCGGAGCAAATTATTGTCCGTACTGTGGGACCTCTGTTTCTGTGGACAAGCTGGCTGTGAAACTTCATAAAGTTCAATTTTCCGCTATTGCTCCAAAGGTTCTAATAAAAGGCGAGTATACAATTATCAGTGTGGTAATGTATGAAGAATCCTGCCGACACATAGTGGACGAATTGATTAGTGCAATAAATGAGCCGACACAGGAAACAAGGTCTGGCGTACAAAAGGTCAACGAAGGAGCGGTAATCAAAATTGTACTCAATTCTCCGGATCTGGCGATTGAAGATAATACAGAAACAGGAATATGGCAGGGAGACTACCTTGACTTTTCGTTTGCTCTTCAACTTCCCCCCGACTTCAAAAAGCGCCAGATTCTTTTTGCTGCTTCGGTTTATATAAACGACGTTATTGCGTCCAAGCTGAAATTAATTGTGAAGTGTTCATCTCTTTTTGAACAGAAGATTCAAATATCACGAACCGATGTGTTTTCGGCTTTTATATCCTATGCAAGCCAAGATCGCAACCGAGTCGCTGCTATCATTCAGGGAATGAAAAAAGCTCGTCCAGATTTAGATGTGTTCTTTGATGTTGACAGCCTGAGAAGCGGGGATGATTGGGAACTTGCGCTACGAGAGGAAATTGAGCGAAGGGATGTTCTGTTCTTGTGCTGGTCGCATTTTGCGCGTGAATCCAAGTGGGTGAATGAGGAATGGCGATATGCATTTGAGAAGAAAGGGATAGATGGCATTGAACCCGTGCCAATAGAATCTCCCGATGTTTGTCCTCCACCAGAAGAATTGAGGAAAAAGCATTTTAACGACAAGCTTTTATACATAATAAATGCATGAGTAACACCGTAGCAGTGGGCCAAGGATTCTTCTCCTTGGCCCACCGTGTTTTAGTGTGTTTTTCCGTTATCTCTGACGGGCTTACAAAGAAACTTTGGCGTATCTTTAATGCTTTTTCGGGTTGTGGATTTAGGGTGCTTGTTATAATCAAATTTCGATTGTAGCATACCAAGAATCTGAATCAAGTCATCAGAATCAAGCTCTCCCCATTCTCTGATAAAGGGATGCAGTTTTGCAAGGGTATGCTTGTGCGAAATTCCGGTCGACTGATCTTTATATGCCCTTACCTGGTTTAAGTCTGCGGACTCCCACCCGCGACTCAACATGAAACCGTTCCATCTGGATTGCTCCAAGGATGCAGCATAATCTTCTTTAGGCTTTATTGCCTCTGCGTAATCCGACAGGAGTGCAACGGAATCAAAAGCCCCGTAATTGAGATACTGTTCTTTTTGGGAGAAATATGAACCACCGGCGAAAAGACGGTAGCTTAATCCAATAGCCGTTAACAAAGAACTGTCAGCATTGTATGAAAAACTGTAGTAATCGTTCTCAGCTCGTCTGTCGTCTCCCCCATAGTATGATTTATGAATTTGAAGTGCCACTTCTTCCAACCGGGGATTCTCAACAAGCCGATTATACGAGTACAGCACTCTTGTTATTCCGAAAGGAAACAAATCATATCTGCTGTAATATGTATCTCCTGCGGCCTGCCCCGATAGTGTCAAATGAGAAGCAAGGTACGAGTTTTGTGAATTTCTACACTTCACGCTTATAAAGGGCGTGCGGTCAAAGGTACCTCTGCTCCTCAAAAGCCAAGTCCTGAGTTCCATGGCGAACCTGATACTCTCCTGATCACTCGAAAGATCAACAACGAAGTAATTCCCATCACTTAATGTCTTCACCAGATCATTATCCGGGTGCGTATCATGTAGGTTCCCGTAAATAAGGTTTGGGAAGTCCTCTTCTTCGATACAGCAGGAAATAAACTTTGGCCTTATACACTCAATATGAGGTTCATGGAAGATGCCTGGACACTCCTGGCGTAGTCGTCTATCCATGCGGCCAGCGCCTGTTCCGAGCATTGTAACGCAAACAGGATGTTCCTTTCCAAGGTAGGCGCACCCGATACTTTCCTTGATTATCCTATAATTAGTTTCTGAGCATCCAAATAAAACCACATTAACAGAATCATCGCGCTTTTGATTTGAAATAAGCGGCAAGAAAAGTGGTGCATCACAAAGAAGCTGATGAGCTGAATCGCGCGTTTCATCAATGATATGAACCTTAAAATAGATGTCTTCTCCCATATCGTTTATGTTCGCATCTATGAGTGCCGAGGCTATTTCATATTTTGCCCCGACAAAGATTTCGATGTTGTCCATCAGAGATTTTCTCTGCTTTTCCGATATTCCCAAGGCAATATTGAAAAGCTTGTCAAGTACAATCAGACACTCATTCAAGTTCCGATCTTCATCTTCGCTCGAAAAGAGTAATATCACTTTATGGATATATGAGTCGAACTCGGTAAGATTCTGTATAATGGCGAATTCATCAAAACTTTTGACAGTTACCGATTTATCTATGGCTGGATTCTTTTGTTCTGTAGTAAAAAGACGCCACTCTCCATCGGGAAGTGTTGATATGAATACAAGATTATTGCCATCAAGAGAGTTCGCAAAACAGCATGGCGTATCGGGATCATCCAAGAACGAGGGAAACAGTTGACGTTCCATGCGTTCTTTACGGCTTAACTCCTGACGTGCCTTCTCATGACCTTTTTGGGCTGCGGTCTCAAAATCTGATATTGCTTCGGATTTGTTTACATCAAGTTTTAATCGAAGCTGACCACGCAAATACAGACATTCACTTACTTCCATTTCTGAATAGTATGGTTCATTGGAGATGATGGTGGTGAGCTTTTCAATTACATCATCATCAGTTACTTCTGGCAGCTGTTTCTGCCCTTTAACACTTCGATTCGCCACCTCAATTACTGCTTTTATGTAGGTTTGAGCATAAGCTGCAGACAAGCAATCGAAAGCTCTTTGTTTGTTTTTTTCATTATAATAGGAATATAAAATAAAGAACGCTTCTGACAGGGAGTTGTCCAGGGAAACGCTTTTTTCCAAGAAGGCTGAGCCCTCAGACTGCATATATGCTTTTTTTGTTTCACTGTGTGCTACAGAATTATCTTCCACTAACAGATCTGTGGGGAGATAGTCCCGTAGCTTTTTTTTAGCCTCATTTGTGAGGTTGCCGAGGTTGCAGTAGTCGGGATATTGGCAAAGGCACGCCCCAAGTATAAAATTCGCTGTTGCCAGTTCTGATTTACGTGCTGTGCTTCCACACTCGGCCAACCACGTTAATCCTCTTCTGTAGGCTTCTTCGTAAAGTCCACACTTATAAGAGTATAGGGCGTCCTGCAATTTAACATAGCTGCTACTGATGCTTTCGGGCGTCCATATAAACTCCATTCCAATGTTGTTTAAAAGATAAGTTCTTTTATAGCCATACAGGTATTTGATTGAGTATAGACCAAGCATTGCAGAAATAAAGACATTTGCAATGACTTTTGACAGCGAATCGTGTTCATCGGAGTCAATAAGAGAATGAAATGCTCTGTTGGCTGTTTTAGAAGTAGCAAATGGAACAAGATATCTATCTCCCATATTGCAAAGATACTTATTAAGCTGAATACGATCATACTCCGCGTTCTTGAGAATTTGAACGAAATGCGCTTGAATGCTCTCAATGAAGTACTTTTCCGATCCCATTTTCTCGGTAGAAAACAGGCTGAAAAGCAGTTTGGTAATCTTGTTGTTATTGGTTGACACAAGGAAAAATTCTTTATAATCGTAATCCTTAACATATTGTTTTCCGTCTTGTGTGTTTTTTTCGATTTGTTCAAACAGTTCCTGCGGCAGAAGAAATCTCAGTAATTCCTTGTTTTGCTTTATAGTATGAGGATTTTTAGGGAAGTAGATAAGAGCGGAGCCATCTACGTTGTCTCCGGCTCTTTTTTTTGTTCCTGCAAACAGGTCGGAATAAATATCTTTGATACAGAAACAACAGTATTCCGCCTTATCATCTTTTGCTTTCTTAACAAATATACCGGGTTTACCGTGTTCATTCTTAGGAAAAGCGGACAATGGGGTTGCTTTTCGTTCTACATCCAATTCTATATTCATTTGGGTCACCTCCTAATATTAATTATACAAGCAAAATGGTCGCTTGTCAATTGTGATGGATAAAATGCTCCAGAACATCAGGAAGGAGATACAAAAGTTGGATGCACGAACAGCATAATACACCTTTTTATATATGAGGTTGGATTTCAGATGAGTATAATATTGGTGTAAAGAAAAATATGCAGACTTATGATGATTGGGAAAGGGTGCTCCAAGACAATGAACAATGTATGGACCGAAGACGCTATCCGGGCGGAGCTGGCAAAGCTTGATGCCAAAACCGGACTAACCGGTGCCAAACTCCCCATCAGTTTCAGCAATGCAAAATGTACGCTCGGCCAATACTGTTCAAATGGTGGTGGCTCATTTCGATTCTCCAACCACTATTATCAGGATCCCACCTGGCCCCTCGAAGAGGCACTTGACACCATCAGACATGAGTACGCCCATTACATGGACCATGTGCTGTATGGAAATCTTGGCCATGGAGTTACATGGAAACATTGCTGTACGATTGTAGGGGCATTACCAATTCGCTGCTATAACGAAAAAAGAGCAGAATACTACCAACATAAACATGCAGAAGAAGCTAAGTTGACAA
>ULOF01027532.1_pt1 | contig 13484 bp, 17 predicted proteins | sample 1952371 | NCBI WGS metagenome assembly ULOF01 (sample SAMEA4835597, study PRJEB28245) | human gut metagenome | biome: gut microbiome; material: fecal sample | place: Denmark | collected 2008 | reverse complement strand
TTGACCGCTGGTTCTCATAACCCGAAGGTCGTAGGTTCGAGTCCTACTCCCGCAACCAAAGAATATATCACTAGAACTGTAACGGTTTTAGTGATTTTTTATTGCTTAAAAATTGGTTGCAATAATGCTTTAAAATAGCAATGTTATGTCGAATTGGGTAAAAATTGGGTAAAATAAATACCCCAAATACCCGAAATTCTAATAAAAACTCAATAAAAAATTTACTATAAATTTATTAAAATCTTCAAGTAAAAAAATTTTGGGAAAGAGATATATAATCTCAAAGTTTTTTACTTTTTAATATCGTGAAAATTTGTAATTTGTGAAAATTAGAAAAAAGTTCAAATTAAGACCTTGTTGGTAATAACAAGTTTTCCAGTGCATAGCCAGCTTTTCTATTATGAGAAAGTAGTGGATGCACATAAAAATCAAGTGTAGTACTTATTTGTGCATGACCTAGTCTCGCAGAAATTACTGCTATATCAATGTTTTGTGCAACTAGTAAACTTGCATTTGTATGTCTTAATCCGTGAAAATTAATTACAGGTAATCCTATTTGACCAACATATTTAACAAACCATTTGCTAATTGTGGAAGGGTGCATTGGTTTGCCATCTGCCTGTACAAATAATCTATCAGAATCAGTCCATAATTCGCCGTAGATGGATTTTTGTTCTTCATACCATAACTTATATTCCTCAAGTAAAGAAATGATAAATTCGGGTATTGCAATTTCTCTAATGGAACTTTCTGTTTTTGGAACTTTTGTGAAAACTCCCATATCTGCTAGATACTGACTAGAGCGATTAATACTAATAATTCCATTTTTAAAATCAACATCTTGCCATTCTAGTCCCATTAACTCGCCTAAACGAACACCAGTAAATACTGTAAGGATGATTGCAACTTTGTATTTAGTATCTTCGCTAGATAATAGTTCTAAATTTTCTAGTAATATTTTAGTTTGCTCATCATCATAAGATTTTCTTTTTGGCTTTCTTGCTTTAGGCGGTTGAACACGTTCAGCAGGATTCGCAACTATTAATTGCCAATAAACTGCTTTATGGAGCATTGCTCTTAATAATCTGTGATGTTCTAAAATCGTTTTACCAGATAAAGGCTTTTTTGTTTTTGAACCATTGTTGCCTTTTTTTCTAACTAATTGAGTATCTTTTTCAAGTAAATCATAGAATTTCATAATGTCAGTTGGTTTAATTTTGTTAATATAGAAATGCCCAAAGTATGGTAAAAGTCTTGTTTCTAACATTCTACAATAACGTTTATATGTTGATGGAGCAAGTTCTTTTGAGCCATAATCTCTTTTCCATATTTCAGTAAACTCAGAAAATTTAAGAGATTTACCATCAATTATTAAACCATTTTGTACTTCAGTAACAAATTTTGCTAGTTCAACTTCTGCATCTTTTTTAGTTCCATGAACTGTTTTTCTGTGTATCATAGGTTTTCCGTTTAGGTCAAATCCTTCTGATACTGTTAGCCTGTAACTATTTTTTCCTCTTTTTTCTATACTCCCAGCCATTACTCTTTCACCTCCTTTCGAGCATGACTATGGGTGGGAGGAGTATTTATATAATTGTTAACAAAATTATTATACAATAATAGTTAACAAAATGCAATAGATTTCAAAAATAAACTTAAAAAGTTTATAAATAAACAAAATCACATATTGCGAAAAATGATGAATATTTGGAAAATACTGGATTTTTTGTGAAAAATGTGATATACTTCATACAATAATAAAAAGTAGTGTATGTTAAAAGAATAATTGATATAAATGTAATTAAAGTAGTAGGAGGACAAAAATGAGTAAAAAAGATACAAAATCTAACAAAATATTAAAAGTAATTTATTATGATGAAAATGCAGCGATCGACTATGTTACAATAATGAATGAAGGAAATATAACTGTTGAAGAAATAAATAAAGCAATTAGTGGAAACAATGCAGAAGTTGGAATAGAAGGAAGTGCTTCGGTAAAAACATCATTACTAAAAATGCTTAATCTATCTTTAGGAGTGAAAGCAGGAGCATCAGGACATCAATCTAATGAAAAAATAGTGAATTCAACTATAACTACTAATATAATGACTGAATTTATAAAACTAGCTGATTTAGACTCTAATATAAAAAAATTGACTGGGTTAAGATTGCGTATTGATGAAGATACTTTAACATATTTAAAAAGTGTTTTTCCTTATTTATCTTTATTGAAAGATCCTGAAAAGATTGATGAACTAAAAGAAATTAATATTGAGAAAGTGGATGAGGTTATTCTTTCGACAAAAGGATACTTTGAATTTTTGGCTTATAAGGATAATGTAGAAGAGTCGGTATTAAGATTTAATGTTGATTGTTTTAGAAATAACTATAAATTTGGGGATTTATTAAAAATGGATCTTTGCTATTACGGAATTAAAGTAGGAACAACCAAAAAGGAAGAATTAAAGCTAGAAAATGAAATAAATACGGCAAAGAAAGTACTATCGGAAGAAGATTTAAGTATTAACATACAAAGTTCTAATGATGAGTTACCAATATATGATATAATAATTGCAGGAGTGAAAAATGATTGAAAATGAAAAAGTAATAATTTATACAGGTCCTACAAAGGCATTTAATGAATTTACAATGAAGTTTTATGAAAAAGACAAAAATAACTACAATTTAACTAAATTGGTTAATTTGAGTGAAAGTGAAAGGAATACATTATTAGTAAAGATTCCTGGACAGGAGCAGAAAAAAGATAGTAACTTTGAAGAAAATGTAATTGATTTATTAACTGTGTCTAGTAATGAATATTCTGGAGTTACAGAAGCTGTAACAAGTAATTTTGTAAATTATATTTCTAAATATAATATTAGTAAACTGATTATACAAAATCCACCGATAGAGATTATTAATGATTTGAAAAAACAATTTGATGAAAAAGATATTTGTGAATATAATTATGATTACGGAAAAATCAATAATAAACTAATAGTAAATTTTAAAAAAGATTGTAATTCTATAATTTTGGGACAAGAAGAAGCATTAGAAAAAGTAATACAATCTTTAATAATTCAACAAAAATTAAATAAGGATAATAAACCAATTGTAATAATGCTATATGGACCATCAGGGGTAGGTAAAACAGAGACTGGTAGATTATTAGCAAAATTATTGGGAGAAGAAATGTTTTACAGTCAATTTTCTATGTTCCAAAATGAAGGACATTTAAATTATTTATATGGAAATAAAATTCAGGAACCATCATTTGCTAAAGATTTGTTAAAAAGAACATCAAACATAATATTTTTAGATGAATTTGATAAAGCTAATAGATTTGTTTATTCGGCTCTATATCAAATGTTTGATACAGGCGAGTTTGAGGATAATAATTTTCATGTAAACTTAAAAAATACACTTGTAATTTGTACATCAAATTATGAAAATCCACAAAAAATATACGAGCACCTTGGAGAACCAATGTTTTTTAGAATAAACTGTTTTATTAGATATCAACAATTAAGTAAGGATGTAAAGGAAAAACTTATAGACAAATACTATAACAGCTTAATAGAGCAACTAGATACAGAAGAAAAACAAATAATTAATAATTCTAAAATAAAAGATAAATATAAAAAAATCGCAAATGAATTAGACAATGCTAGACAAATAGAAAATTTTATTAGAAATGAGATAGCTAAAGAATTAGTTAGAAATTTAAAATAATGTTAAAGCAAAGAAAATGCTTTAACATTATTTATTTTTATCGAGCCATTTATCAAATTCTTTGTAGGTTTTCTTTTCAGATCTAATGGCATCCATAAATTCTTTAGCTTCTTTTTTCCAATTTTCATAATCAATCTTATAAACTTCTATATCAGGATTACGCTTTACTAACATTGCTTTTTTTGCATAAATCTTACGATATTTACCATAAACAATTTCGTTTTCTTGTTTAATTCTTTGAGCAATTTGATTTCCAATATCTCTACAAGTTTGTTTTCCTTTGTATAAATTATTACAGTAATTAATGCGTGGATTATCTGTTATAAAGTATTTACCACAATTCTTACATTTTTTTATAAGATATTTATTATTAAGTACAAATTGAAACAATGTAACATATAAAATTCCATAAATATTGTCATTACTAGAACTATAATCTGGTTCAACATCATAATCTGGAGCAGACTTAAAGAATTTGATTAAATCATTTTCTGTAGATCCTTTAATACCAGATATTGTTCTAAAAGAAAAGCCTTGTGGCATAGAAAAGTAGTTATTTATAAATCTATCTAGCTTTTTAGCATGAGAGTTATAATAAATATAAAATCTTATTTTAGAAGTAAAATCGTTAATTTCTTCAATATTATTAATGTTAAATATATAATCAACAAATTCTGATAATAGTTTTTGACCACGTTTTGAGTCATTTTTTATTTCTTCAAAATATTTTTTAAATAATTCTTTTACTTTATTAAAAGAATAAAGTTTATTTACTTCAAATTTATTTATATCATCTTCACCAGTATATATGATGTATGAAGTAAAAAACTTAGTAAACCACATAAAACAATCATCATAATTATCAAAATTACAATTTAAAAAGTCAATAAGTTCAGTACAAAGTGTCTGAGTGGTAGTTGTAGTATTAATAGTAAAATAACCTGTATTAGCGTTTTTTAGATTATAATATTTTGGCTTAGATGATTTTGTTTTTGCATATAAAAATGCTTTATGTGTAAGTGTTTCGTTCTTTGAAACAAATATACTAATAGGTTCATCAATTTTTAATTTGTTCATAATTCCTCCGTTAACAGTTTATGAAATTTAATAAAGTTAACCTGCTATCAAAATACACTAAAAAGTATTTACAAAGTTAACTACAAACAATATAATACATTTGTTAACAAAAGTCAATATTAAATTACAAAAAAACAGGAGGTGATATTATGGAATTACAAAAGGTACAAAGGACAACACTAACAATGAAAGAAGCATCTGAGTATTTAGGAATATCCTACTGGTTGATAAATCAATTAGTAAGAAGAAAACAAATACCATGTTCAAAAGTTGGTGGAAAATATTTATTTAGAGTACAAGCTTTAGATGAATATTTAACAAAAATGGAACAAGAATCAATAGATTAGATTCTAAAGGAAGTGAGGAAAGGAGGATATGGCTAATTTACAATGGTTAAAATTATCTACGGATTTTTTTGATAATAACAAAATAAAATTGCTAGAAAGCGAAAAGGATGGGGATACAATAATTAGAGTATGGATACAACTTTTAACAATAGCAATGAAATGTAATTATCAAGGTAGATTATCAATAACAGAAGATAAACCAATGACAGTTGATGAATTTTCAAAGATTATGGGAAAGTCTAGGAAAAAAATTACAAAATGTTTGGAAAAGTTTGAAGAATTAAAAATGATTATTATAGAAGATAATTTTTATAAAATCAAAAACTGGTCTAAGTATCAAAGTGCTGATAAACTTGAAGAAATTAGACTACAAAATTGTTTAAGGCAACAAAAATATCGTGAAAAAATGAAAAGTGAAAAAGAAAAAAGTAACGTTACAGTAACGCAACGTAACACTAAAGAAGAGAAAAAGATTAGAAATAAAATAGAAAAAGAAGGAGATGAGAATAGAAGTGGATTTAAAGAATTCAAATTATAAAATTATCACCAATGAAGGTGCAAAATGTGGATTCTGTAATAAAGATTTAAAGCCAATTGGATTCGATTATTTATATGTAAATTATGACAAAAGCATGATTGAATATGAAAGATGTAATTGTGAAAAAGCAGTTCAATTTTGGAAAGAATTCGATTTAGAACAAGAAGAAAAACAAAGACAAGAAGAGTATAAAAAAATTATAAATAGTATTTATAAAGACAACTATATGAAAAAAAGATTACAAAAATATAATTTTGAAAATGTTAGTGATACATATGAAGATACATCTATTATAAATCAATTAATAAAATTTACAAATTTATGTATTAAATCCGAAATGAAAAATGGATTAATAATTTCTGGAAATATAGGCTATGAAAAAACTTATTTAGCAGCTTGTATTGCTAATAAAATGATTGAAAATAATAAAATTGTATTGATGGAAAAAGGTAGTTCTATAATTGATAAAATTAAAGAATCATTTAACAAAGAAGGACTATCAGAAATAGAAATTATTGAACTATATTCTAATGTAGATATGTTAATTATTGATGATTTTGGTAATGAAAATTTAAGTAAATGGGCTTTGGAAAAGTTATATAAAATCATTAGTAATAGATATGATAATGAATTACCAATCGTTATTATAACAAGATATAATAAAGAGCAATTAATTGAACAATTATCTACTGAAAATGAAACAGAAATTGCAGAAGAAATTGTTGAAGTTCTAAATGAAATGTGTTATGGAATTTCAATTGAAGAAGAAATGAAAGTAAAAGAAAAAGTTAGCATAAGCGACCAAACTATTTGCTAACTCAATCTAAAAACCTAATAAAATTATAATATAAATTATAACAATTGTAAATAGAAAAAGTTTGAATTTTTTGTTCAAACTTTTTCTAAAATTTAAATTAAAATTATAAAAAAATGAATAAAAAATTTCCCTCGGAGAGCCAAAAAGGGTTTTAGGGATTTTTCCATAAACAGCAAAAAAGGTGTCAAGACACCACGCTGGCGAATATTGGGCATTAAAAAATGCCTCATTATTCGGAGCAAAATAAATTTTGCTAACTATCAATGCTACGTAGACTAGCATTAATAAAATTAAAAAAGTAGGAGTGATGAAAAATGAAAATGGATTCAGAGCAAGTTTTAGATAGTATTTTCTTATCATATAATAAAATCTTAAAGAGATTTCAATTACTAGGTGTTACTACTAAATATGGAAAATAAATAACACATAAAGATTTAAGAAAAGCTATAGAAGTTATGTTAAAAAAACATCCAACTTGTAGATGGAGAAGTAAAAAAGTAAGAAGTAGAAAATATTTTATTTTAGTAGAAGGGTATTACTGAATAAAATTTGTGTATTTTGAAAAAGAAAAGTCTTTAATAGATGCTGATGTAGAATTTTTTGAAACCAGAATTAAATTGTACGAAGATTTTTTGAAAGTAGAACGCAATAAAAATTGGTGGAATGAAGATATGGATATAAAACAATTAGAAAACTATTTTAATAGAGCAGAATCTAGCATAAGAAAAGCAATTAAGAAAATGTGTGATAATGGATTTAGTATTTATAAATATTTAGATAATAATAAAGTTATTATTTCAAGAAAAGGAGTTGAATGGATTTGTAAAAATATTTTTAAGCAAAAGTATTTAGAGTTATTAGAGAAATACAAAATGGAGCTAACGGAGTTATATATTAAAGCAGGTTATCCATATGATCATTTTTTTCATAGAAATTAAAAAATATATTGACATTGAAACAAATGTTTGATATAAAATATAAATAGAAAAAAATCTTTATAAATAATTGTTGATTGGTGGAAAAAAAATAAATTTTATGATATAAAATAAAAGAAAATTTTATATTTATTGAGGTAAAATATGCATACAATGTTATTAAGTTTAAAACCAGAGATATTTGATTTAATTAGAACAGGAAAAAAGATATTTGAATATAGACATCAATTTTATTCTGAGCCTATAAATGCTTATTTATATATTAGCAAGCCGGTTCAAAAAATTGTAGGATATATTGAATTTGATAAAAGAATTAATTTAAAAGATTGGAAAGAAGAATACAAATGTAATAGTGAAGTGAGTTACAGAATTGATGATTACCTATCAAGAAATTATAAATATGCGATGCCAATAAATAAATTTAAAATGACAACAGAAATAACTTTGAAAGATTTAAGAAATGATTTAAAAAAATTTATTATTCCAGAATCTTACTATTATTTAGACAATTTTGATGAACTAGATAACTATATAAAAAACAATATAAAATTTACAGGGGAATTAATTGAAAATAATTTTGAAATCATAGATGAAGCAGATATTTGTAGAAAAAAATATTGAATGCAAACTATGATATTGCATTAAAGAAATGAATGTGATATATTTATAATGAAAAGAGGTATGAAATGAAAGAATATAAAGTTGGAAGTTTATTTGCCGGAGTTGGAGGAATTTGTTTGGGATTCCAAAATGCAAAGACTAAAAATGCATGTTATAAATTGTTGTGGGCAAATGAAATCGATGAGTATGCTTGTGCTACTTATAGTAAAAATTTTAAACATAAATTATTACAAGGAGATATAAAATTAGTATTGCATCCTGAACTTGCTAAGAGTAGTGAAGAAAAAGAATATTATGAAAGTTTACATGAAATAATTTTAAAAGAACCTATAGATATTTTAAATGGAGGTTTTCCATGTCAAGCTTTTAGTATTGCTGGAGAACAAAAAGGATTTAACGATGAAAGAGGAAATTTATTTTTAAATATTATAGATTTAATAGAAATGTTAGGAGATAAATTTTACAAGCCTAGAGTTTTGTTTCTTGAAAATGTGAAGAACTTACAAGCACATGATAATGGTAGAACATATAAAGTTATTAAGCAAAAATTAGAAGATTGTGGATATAAAATATTCGAAAAGGTATTAAATACAATGGATTATTCTGATTTACCTCAGAATAGAGAAAGAATTTATATTATTGGCTTATCAAATGAAAAAGATATAGAATTATTTAATATTTTTGATGAAGATGTTTTATCTAATTTAAGAAAAAATAAAACTTCAGAAGAAAAAGTCAGTGAAATAAAAAAAGTAATTAATTATGATCTAACCAAAAATGATGCAGAAAAATATTATTATACAAAAACAAAATATCCAAATTATTTTGTTTCGTTAGATGAATTTGAAAAATCAAAAAAAGAAAATAGAATAAATTTGGATGAACAAGTAGATGAGATGTACCAATTTTATCAATGTCGTAGAGGTATGTATGTAAGAAAAAATAAAAGTGGTGTTTGTCCAACATTAACAGCCAATATGGGAACAGGAGGGCATAATGTTCCACTGATTAAAGTAAAAGATGGTATAAGAAAATTAACTCCAACAGAAACATTTAAATTACAGGGATTTCCGGTAGGGAATGGATATGAATTGCCACAAGAAATTAATGGAAAAAAATATCCTGAATCTCAATTATATAAACAAGCCGGTAATGCTGTTTCAGTTCCAGTCATAACAACATTGTCAGAAGAGATTTTAGAAATCTTAGATAAAAATGATAATAATTAAAATAGATATATAAAAGAGTGATTATTATATCACTCTTTTTGTATATCTATGAGACAATTGTATAATAAAAATGCAATAATTAAAATTGTAATTGCATTGAGAAAGTTTAAAAATGCAAACATACAGATTGTTTAAATTTAATAGAAAATTAGATAAAATCCTTTGTAGGAGGTAGTATATGAATAATAAACATTCAGAGAAGTATATTAGAATAGGGTTAAATATTGCATTACAAAGAAAATTAAAGAAAATGACACAGAGCCAATTAGCAGAAAAGATTGGTATTAGTAGAACACATATGAGTAATATTGAAGCTCCTAACATGGTAACGCCGGTTTCTTTAGAAGTTATTTTTGACATTTGTGATGTTCTAGATATATCTCCAGAAGTATTGTTTAAAACAAATTAATTCATATATGTAAAAAAGTATGAAAAAAGTTAAAGTAAAATTAAAAGATGGAACTACAGTAATAGGCGATGAATTTGATATGGAAGATTATAAAAAATTCCAACAAATTTTTCGTAAATGGATGAATATAAATATTGATTTAAAACAATTTGGTGGAAGAAATTTAAATGTGCCAGATGTATTTAGTGAAGCTTTGTATTGTATCTTCTTTAATGCTGTTAGAACAAATGGCACAGCACATTCTTATGATGCAGTAGATAAAATTACTGGTGAGGGAATTCAAATAAAGTCAGCTTCTATAAAAAATGATTGTACGTCATTTGGACCTACTTCAACATGGGATGAGTTGATTTTTGTAGACTTAGCACCATTTGGAGAAGTAGATGGAAATATATGGTTTTACGAAATTGATTCAAGTAATATATATAATATTGTTTTAAATTATAAGAAAAATGAAACGTTTAGAGATCAACAATTACAAGGAAGAAGACCTAGATTTTCAATAAAAGATAAAATAATAAATCCTCTTAGATTAGTTCCTATAAAAAAGATTAATTTAATGGAGTAACTTTTTTATAGATGAATAGAAAAAATGATATATAGGGGGAGTTTATATGAAAGAAGTAAAATTCAATAAAGATGATATAATAGAGAGAGTTTATTTTATTACCAAACTGGTTCAAAATCAAAAAGGTACCACGATGCAAGGTGCATTAACATCAAAAAGCGATTCTATGGGTGGTATATTTGATAGGTTTATCAATACATTATCGGACTCTTTAGTTTTTGACAAGATAATTTTACCTCAAATTCAAACAGATAAAGAAGTAAGTGTAATAAGTGATTATTATTATTATAAACCTACAAAAGCAATAGCAGGAATTGCACCAGATATCTTTGGCATTAATGTAGATGGAAAGCAAATTCCTTTTACAAAATTTAATAACAAATGGGAACCAGTAGATGGAATGCCACAAATAGAGATAAAAACTTTTAAAGCAAAAGATCAAATGATTAGTTTGAGAAATCAAGATTATGATGATGAATATTTAGTATTGGTGGATTTAGATTTAAGAATTGATTATTTAGTCCCATTTTTAAATTCAAATATATTAAACGAAAAGTTAGTAGAAAAAATGAAAATGGATGATTCAGTTTTTATAATAGAAGATAGAGATTCCAAGATAACAAAAGTAACACCAATAGATTATTCATCAGACAATATTGGCACTTTGAAATTGATTTCTGTTACAAATGCTACAGATTTTATGCGACAAGCGACTTTGTGTGAAGGAAATATCAGTGTACGAAGAATGAAAGAAATAAGAGTTAGAAAAGTTAATGTTAAGTCAGGTTTATTACATGATAAATTAAGTTTATATGCTAATAAAAGTCCACGTATAAATAAATTGTATGAATTTAATGAATTGTGGAAAGAAAAGACAAAGGTAGAAACTAATGTTTCCATATTAGATTTTTCTGCTGACAAAATAGATAAGATAGAAATATGTAAATATAATTCTAATGGCATAGTTATAACAGCATTAGAAGAAGGTTGTAGTTTTAATGGTACAATGTTAGAGAGAGGTAAACAATATACTGTTTCATTTGAAAATTTAAATAGATCAGGAAATAGTGGAAGTGAATATTTTATGCAAAAGCAATGCGCAGTTTATTTAAACGGAATAGAAAAACAACTTATAAATGAATTAGAAAATATAATAAATTCGGTAGATAATTAATATTTTTATATAAATTAACAAGTAAGAAAAAACTAGTTTATGACTAGTTAGAGTAATTGAGAATATAGATTTTTACTAAAGTATTTAATATAAAAAGAAAAAAGTGATATAATAAAATTGGAGAAATATAATGCTACAAATAGAAAAAATGTTTGAAAAGGTAATTCCAAAAAATTATAGTATAGATGGATATGTAAATAATAAAATGAGAATAAAAGATAGGACATTTTCTATAAAATCTATATACAGAATAGTACAACATTTTAAATGGATGAAAGAAGAAATTGGAATATCTGACACAAAAGTTCTTATTGATTCTTATTACATAGCAGATCAGGCTATATTAACATTAATGGAATCAATAATATACTTTGTAATAAACGAATGGAATTTTAAAGTTACTTATAGATTTTCAATAAAAGAAAATGTACTAGGATATCAAATTTTTAAGAAAAGTTTATTATTTAAGTATAACAATAGAAAAATAGTTACAAAAGACTATAATTTAGAATATAATAAAATGATAGTAATTGAAGGAGATCATTTCAGAAAAGTATGTAAAAATATTGAACAAAATAGAAAAGGAAAATTTATTTCTATAACTATGGATGAAATAGATACTTTTTTAAAGTTTTTTGAGTTTGATAATGAGGATAGAAGCGAATTAGCTGAAGTAATAGTTGAAATATTAGATAATGCATTGAACCATTCAAAAGGAGACTGTATATTAAACTTAAATGTTTTAAAAAATGATTTGCATAAATATAAATATGTAGATGTTGCATTAGTGGCTATAGATGAAATATTTATTGGAAAAGAAATTATAGAATATATAAATAAAGAAGATAAATCAGAATATAGTAATAAAAATGAAATTGTTTTAAAGGCATTTGAAAATCATAAAAAGTTTTTTAATGAAAAATACAACATTAATTCATTTGCTATGATTTCTGCCTTTCAGAAATATGTTACAACTAGAAAAAAGTCAGGAAATTCAGGTGGAACAGGATTAACAACATTGATAAATGCATTAATAGAAAAATCAACTCTTAATTTTTGTTATGCAATTAGTGGAAATACCAATCTACTATTCAAAAAAGATTTCTTAAAAATAAATGAAGAGGGATTAATTGGATTTAATAAAGAAAATAATTATATTGAGATGATTCCTGATGAGAAAGTGGTTAGTATTAATAATTATGATATGAATGTTAACATTTATAATTTACAATTTATTTTAAAGGAGAATTAATATGGAAAATAATATTATTGAACTTAAGTTTGATAAAACTATATCTGGATTAGCGGGAAACGATTATGGATATGAAGAATATAAGAAACAAATAAAGGATAAGTTTAATTATGATAAGAAAAACATAATAATATTTCCAGAACAAATAAAAAAGGTAGCAATATCATTTGTACAAGGAATGTTTAAAGATATATTAAAAGAAATTGACAAAAATGAAATAGAAGAATATGTTATTATAAAAAGCTCATCAGATCAACTGACTAAAAGAATATGGAATAATATAAAATTTTAGCAAATAGAGGAGAGAAAAATGGAAGAAATTATACAAACTACTATATCAACAACAATGAATGAAGTTATAAAAAACTCAAATTTACTTTGCTTTGACTGGGCTACTTTAGCAATATCAATAATTGCAATAATAATTTCAGTTTGGTCTGTAATTTGGACGGTACATAGAAATAACAAATCAAGTTATAAAAATAATGTATATGAAGATATTTTAAAAAATGCTCTTCATATTAAATTACCTATGTATATGCAGAAAAGCATAAATTTAAGTAACAGGACCGTAAATAATAATGAAATTGGTAAATTTCAAGATTTCCTCTTAGATTTAAGAGGGAAAATATTAGTGTTTAAATATATGGACGAGAAGTTTTATAAAGAAACTGATAAAATTATTATAAAAATAGATGATAACATAGTTTTAATAAATAATAAACAAGATAATTTTGAAAATATTTATAAAGATGTATATTAGTCAATCATATGTCACACTTTAT
>ULOF01011082.1_pt1 | contig 13577 bp, 9 predicted proteins | sample 1952371 | NCBI WGS metagenome assembly ULOF01 (sample SAMEA4835597, study PRJEB28245) | human gut metagenome | biome: gut microbiome; material: fecal sample | place: Denmark | collected 2008 | reverse complement strand
GCACACTTTGAGCGCACCCGAAGATATCTCGTCAATCTCGAGCGACGGCACTCGCCTTTTCGTTCACTCTGAGTTCGGAGGAGTTGCAATCTACGACAAAACGCTCACCGCGAGTTTTTCGGTTGAATCCGCAAAGAATCGCGCGCTCATAGGACAAATCGTAGTCGCGGGTTACGGCGATTCGTTTTACACTTTCCCTTGGGAATACGGCGAGCCGAGATTTGCAATCTACGATACGACCACCAACTCGACGGAGTATCACTCGATCACTCAAAACATAAAAGCGGCGTACGTCGCAGACGCTATATTCGCGCTCGAACTGTCGCCGACAACCAACCAAAAACGCATCATCGTGTTGAACAAACGAAACGGCGCGTTGCTTTTCCAAACCGAAATCTGCCCCGATGACTTCTTTGCAAACGGCGACAAGCTCTTCACGATCGAAGGCAACAGCGTGATCGTATACACCTTATCGTCGGATATGAAGAGCCTTTCTCGCACCGCTTCGATGACGATGACGGGCAACGACGCTTTTCACCTCGATCATCCCTCCGACCTGTGCGTTTTAGATGACGATATCGTCGTTGCGGACAAAAACAACGACCGTCTTGCGCTCATCGACCAATCGGGCGTAATGACCGACATTGTTCTTGAAGAAACTCCCCTTGCCGTCACGGCAAACTCGAGAGATATATACGTCGCATTTGGAAACAAAGTTTTAAGACTCAGCGGCGGTGAAATTCAAAAGACCTACGAAGCAACCGACGTCGTTGACTTAATCTATCTCGACAAACTCTACGTTCTCACCAAAGACGGCGTGTACACTCTCATTGCCGACACGCTTCTCAAAATATACGATACCGAGCAAGGCATGCGCCTGACGGCTGCCAAAGACGGCACGAACGTATATTTGCTCACGACAAGCGGCATCGTCGCGCTCAATCAGAGCGGTGTCAAACTCTACGACGCGGTAACCGACGATTTCACGGATGCCGTTGACTTTGCAATCGACTACGAGGGCAAAATCTACGTTGCCTTTGGCGACAGAATCGCAACCTATTACGACGGAGCGCAAACGAGCGTTCTCTATCCGAAATCCGCATCCATGAAAGCGACTTTGACGAGCGTATGCTTGAGCGATAGCGTGCTTCTCTTCACCGCAGACGAGAGTTTCGTCGGAGCAATCGATATAGGTGCAACAACCAAGAACACCTACACAAGCACTCTTCCGCAAATCGTCGATAAACCATATTATTTCGCAACCGCAAAAGAGGGCGCGCTCAACTATTCCGCCGACGGCAGACTTGAAAACACTTCCCTTGCGTCAAGCAGAGTGCACCTCGTCATCGACGAGCAAATCGAAGGCGACCAAAGCGACGAATTCCGTTTTGCACTTGACGGCGACAAACTTGTCAAGATCCGCAAATCCGACTTTGATACTGCCGCCCCCACGCTTTTAACGGGCGATTACGTTGCAAAACAAGATACCACGCTATACGCACTGCCCCACACTCGGTCAAGCGAACTTACCCTCAAACAAGGCGAAAAAGTCACCCGAGTGAGCGACGTCGCAGGCTATGAAAACAACGTGTGGACTCTCGTCACATACGGCGAAAAAGTCTATTTCGTAGACGCGCAAGACCTTGAAGAATATATCGAAGTTAAACCCGAAAAAGACAGAGTTTACGGCAAAGCAAACGCAGATAGAATCGGCGGACTCGTAAACGTATATCTCTCCCCCGACACGCAATCCGAACTTGTCACGCAGATAGTTGACGGAAGCGAAGTAGAGGTGCTTGACACCGTGGGAGATTTCTATCTCGTCAACTTTGAAGGCACGATAGGCTACGTCGAAAAAGCATACATAAAAATCAACGGCTTGACGACGGTGCAAATTGTCGCAATCGTCCTTGCGATAATCGTCGCACTAGCAGGCACGGCAATCTTTGCTTCGATATATCTCACCCGCAAGAACGCCGAAAACAAAAAGAACGAGAACAAACCGCAAAACAGATTTTGATTAAAGCGAACTTATAACTTTCAATTTCTTATTTTGCTTTTATTGTCGATCTGTTTGCGATTCCAAACACGATTTTCAAAAATAAAACTCGCATCGAGATGCGAGTTTTATTATTTAATTTTAGTTCTTTTCTATATCCGATTTGAACGACGAGCGTACTTGAGCGTACGTGAATTGACGAATACGGCACATTGACGCAGTCATTTGCAGTTTTCAGTGATTCATTTAAGCGCGGGTTTTGCCCATAAAGAAGACAGCCAAAGCATTATACCCCGCGCACCCCGACACAAGACGATTGATATATCCGTACTTGACGGGAACGCCGCCGGACAACTGCTCGATTTGCGCACCGAAAGCGTGTGCTTCTTCAGGGCAGTTCGTGTGACCGATGAGGATAAAGTCGTTGTCGTCCCGAATATAATTGTTTTTGAAGAACTTGACCATTTCGGAAATAGATTTTTTCCTTCCGATCGCCTTGGTGACGATTCCGATTTTTCCTTGCGTGGTGAGTTCGAGCACGGGGTTAATGTGCACGATCATTCCGAAGAGCGCGGCAAGCGTGGAGATTCTTCCGCTGTTGCGCAGATTTATGAGGTCGCTGACGATAAAGCAATGGTGAGCGTTGAGTTTGTGATTCTCAACCCACTCGGCGATTTCTTCCATACTTTTGCCTTCCGCCTGCATTTTTCTTGCGTAGTACACGAGCAAACCTTCACCGCCTGCGCCTGCGAGAGTATCGACGACGATGATTTTGCGCTCGGGATATTTGATACGCAATCCTTTTGCGATATACGAAATATTGTCGAAACTTCCGCTCATACCCGACGAAAAGCCGATATAGAGCAAGTCTTTGCCTTCAGAAAGCACTTGCTCGAACATAACTTCTGCGTCGTGCGGATTGATTTGCGACGTTTTGACAAGTTTGCCCGCCTTCAACTTCTCGTAGAAAAGTTCGATGGGATAATCGTCGTCTTTCTCGTAGAAGTGATCTTCGAGCGTGAAAGAAAACGGAAGTCGTCTTGCGGGATTTGCCTCATAATAGCCTTCGTAAAGGTCTGCAGTGTTATCTGTTACGATTTCAAACATAATTAACTCCTTAATATAAAGATAATACCACAAAAAACGCCGTTTGTCCATAGCGGTAAATACACACTTTTCAAATAATCGCGTATTTTCACACTCGCGAGGAAAACAATGCGTATTTACTTGCGTTTTTTCTTGCGCGCGAGCATAATATCGTCATTGCAAAAGAGGAAAATATGGCGCTTCAACTCACGGTATTCATCATATGCGCGGTCGGAATTTTAGTATCCACCCTTTTCAACCTGCGCTTGCGCATAGGCAAGATAAGCATAAGCCTTTATTGGCTCGTGCCGCTCGTGTGCGCCGTGATTCTGCTTGCGTCGGGCGGCGTTGACGCAAAATCCGTATGGGCGCAATTCACTTCCGACGACGAAGTCAATCCCCTCAAAATATTGGTTTTATTCTTGTCGATGAGTGCGCTCAGCGTATATCTCGACGAAATAGGCTTCTTCAAGTGGCTGGCAAACGCGGTGCTGAAAAAGGCGGGCGCAAGTCAGAAAAAGTTGTTCATCCTTCTTTATATCGCCACGTCGATTCTCACCGTTTTCACCTCAAACGATGTGATTATCCTCACGTTTACGCCGTTTATCTGCTATTTTGCGCGAAATTGCAATATCGACCCGATTCCGTTCATCTTCACCGAATTCGTTGCGGCAAACACTTGGAGTATGTTTTTGATCATCGGCAATCCCACCAACATATACCTTGCCACGTCGATGAAAATAGGCTTTGCCGAGTACGTGGGCGTAATGGCGCTCCCTACGTTATTTGCAGGGCTTTGCTCTCTTGCGATTCTTTATCTACTGTTCAGAAAAAAACTCTCAGCACCTATGAACGCACACGAGAGCGAAATTGCAATTGACAACAAACCGTGTCTTATCATCGGCCTTATCGTACTTTGCGTTGCGACGATAATGCTTGCGATATCCTCTTATATAGGCGTTGAAATGTGGATAGTATCCGCAAGCGCGTGCGGCTTTTTGCTCGTAGCAAGCACGATAGCAACTCTCGCTCAAAAAAAATCGATGAAACCGATAGGAAAAACGCTTGCGCGCCTTCCGTGGCAACTCGTCCCTTTTCTGCTCTCGATGTTCGTTATCGTACTCTCGCTCAATCAATGCGGAGTCACGCAATATCTCGCCTCTTCACTGCAGAATGCTGATTGCGCACTGACATTCGGCACGACTTCGGCGCTCTTTGCCAACCTTATGAACAACATACCAATGTCCGTGCTTTATTCGCAAATTCTTCAAAGCGTATCTGCGCAGAACCTTAAAGGTGCGATTTACGCCTCGATAATCGGCTCGAATCTCGGCGCATTGCTCACGCCAATTGGCGCGCTTGCCGCAATTATGTGGAATTCTATACTGAAAACGCAAAACGTCAAATTCACTTTCTTCGATTTCGTAAAACGAGGCGCAATCGTAGGCATTCCCACCTTGCTCTGCGCAATCGCAGGACTTAAAATAATGCTCCTTATTTGACGTCCCAATCACAAAGAATTTTTAGACATTTCTGTATCAAAACTCCATACGTCCTTATAAAATGATATATAAAAAAGAGAATATATAGACTGATATATAAAAAAGAGGATATATGGACTATTCAAAACTATTAAACCCCGTTGCGTACAATCTCAAACCGTCGGGCATACGCGAGTTTTTCGGCATAGCGGCAACGAGAAAAGATTGCATATCACTCGGGGTCGGCGAGCCGGATTTTTCCACTCCGAGCGTGTTTTCGCAAGCAGGCATAAACAGCATAATAGCAGGCAAAACGCAGTACACTGCAAACGCAGGTTTGATTGAACTTCGCAATGCGATTTCAAAATATACGAACAGATTTTTAGGCATAGACTACAACCCCGAAAACGAGATTCTCATCACGGTCGGCGCAAGCGAAGGCGTTGACGTTGCGCTCCGCACCGTAGTTTCCCAAGGCGACGAAGTGCTTGTGCCCGAGCCGTGTTTCGTTTGCTACTCTCCACTCGTTTCGCTATGCGGCGGCACGCCCGTAGCGATAGATTGCAAAGAGGAAAGCGATTTCAAACTCACTCCCGAGCAACTTGAAAACGCCATAACGTCAAAAACCAAAGCGCTGATTTTGTCATATCCGAACAATCCGACGGGCGCTGTTATGGAAAAATCCGACCTTGAAAAACTCGTGCCTATCATCAAAAAGCACGATTTAATCGTAATCAGTGACGAGATCTACGCCGAACTAGTCTACGATGACACGAAATTCACGTCGATTGCGTCGATTGACGATATGCGCGAGCACACGATAATCGTCAGTGGATTCTCAAAATATTTCGCTATGACGGGTTGGAGATTGGGCTACGTTTGCGCACCCAAAGAAATCGTTGACGTCATGCTCAGGATTCACCAATACGCACTTATGTGCGCCTCGACTTCAGCGCAGTACGTTGCCCTCGAAGCGCTCAACGCTTCGTTCAAAGACGACTTCGAGGAAGTCAGACAAATGCGCGACGAGTACGACAAGCGCAGACGGTATATCGTAAACCGTTTGCGAGCAATGGTATTGAAATGCTTTGACCCGAAAGGCGCTTTTTACGTTTTCCCGAGCGTAGAATCCACGAAAATGGACGGCGAGCAGTTTGCCTACGCCCTGCTCGATAGCAAAAACGTGGCGGTCGTTCCCGGCGGAGCGTTCGGAAGGAGCGGCACAAACTATATTCGCATAAGTTACGCCTATTCGCTCGAAGTGTTAAAGCACGCCCTCGATTTGATCGAAGAGTTCATCAAAGAAATTCGATAATTCAAAAAAACTCATACGAAAAGCGCGATTCAAACGAATCGCGCTTTCATTTTTTTTGATACTTTTAACCGATAGTTACCGTTCCGTCTTCGGCAATAGTAATCGTATCGCCCGTATTGACGGATTTGAGGAATTCGTCGCCGAGTTCGTCGATTGCGATGACGTTTGAATCTTCCCAAATCTTTGCAAGGACGATTCCGCTTGCGGCGAGCGAGTCGATATGCTCGGAGAAAAGGAACGCCGCAGGATTGATACCCATCGAGCAAACGGTTTGAATGACGAGACCGCCCGTTGTCGAACCGATGGTTTGGGGCAAGCAAAGCGCTTTGCCCGTGATATTGAGTCCGAAGATATCCTTGTTGTTCTGGTCGCTGACGATAACTTGTTTAGCGTTTGTGAGCGCGCTCTTTTGGAACGTCGCAAGAGTGTTCACGCCCTGTCTTGATACGACGGCATCGCCCTTAAAGTTGCCTGCTGCTATAACTCTGCCTTTGAATGATTTCATACTCTTCACTCCTTTCCTGCGATGATATTGAGAAGGTCTGCCGTCTTATAGTATCTTGCGATGCTGTAAGTGCGGAGTTTGTTGGAGCAAGTCGCGATAGATTTGCCTTTTGTGAGCGGATTGTTGGTGTACATAAGCGGGCAAATGCTCGTGAGTTTTGCGCCCGTAGCAATCAAACGATTGTAAGCGGGAGTTTTCTTGAATTTTGCCACGACGTCGGGAGCGGAGCAAACGATGGTTTGCAAAGCGACTTTCTTTTTGCCGCTTTCTTTGAGCGACTTTTCGATCATATTCGTCCACTCGTTGAGTTGCGTGAAGGTAAGATGCGGACAGCCCACGAACGCCATCGTAGCCTTGCTGTCGGGCTTTTTCCACATATTGGGATAACTCTTGTACACTCTTTCGAGTTCCGCGTCGTCGATGACGTACACTTTGGGGTTTTCGACGATGAGTTTCTCGCCCAGTTCTTTTGCTTCGGGGGTGAGGTTGTCGATATGATAGAGTCCGACTGCGCCGTTTGACGCGGTTGCCGCGCCGAAGTCTTTGAGATAGCCCTTTGCCTCGTCGGTGAGTTCGGATCCGATCCACTTGTCAAGGCCGTAAACGTACGGGACGTCCTCAACCACCTTCATACCGATTGCGCTTCCGAGGATTTGCGCTTCGGGAACGTGCGTAGTTTCAACTTTCACAACCCACGTAGCCTTTCTTCCCTCGTCGGTGAGAAGACCGAATTCGGGAACGTAGCCGACGATCGAGCCGAACAAGTCGAGCATACCGCTGTTACGGTTGCAGCGTGCGCCGAGCACGGAGTTTGCGTATACGACTGCGCTCGATTCCGCCCACGAAAGGATATCGCCTTTCTTTGGAACGTTGCCCACCTCGTCGAGATAGCAGGCGCAAGTAAAGGCGTTTGCGTCTTTAAGTCCGACCGCCTTCAATTGATCTTCGTAGTGCTTTTGTTGAGAGTACATGATCTTCTCGTTGACAAGTCTCTCAAGCAAGGAGTATTTTACGTTCTCTCTGTCGAGCGGGCGAGGGTCGACGGTAAACGTACCTTGAGTTTTGATGCCGTCCGCAATGAGCCTGTCCATAGTTTTGTACAGAGGCTTGAGCAGACCGATGCCGAAACTCGTGACGAGATGTCCCTCTTTGTGGGTCACTTCAACCATACGTTTTGCGCCGAAAATATCGCCGAACATAACGAGCGTTTCCATAACCTTTGCCATCGTTTCTCCCTTTTTGCCGTTGAGAATGTCGGCTTGTTCGGGAGTGAGTTGCATGTTGTATTTCATATTTATCCCTCTCAGCACCCAACTTTTCGTTCGGGCGCAAATGTTGTACGAATCTATATTTTTATTTTACAATATAGATATATAAATATCAATAGCAAATTTAACGTTTGCAAGAAAATTTTATGCAGAAAAACTCCGAAAATTCAAAAGCCTCCGCGCAAAATCGTTGAATCGCTTGCGAGGAGGCTGAGTATCGATTTATAGATAATGTCAAGTTTCAACGACGATAAACGGCACGAGAATTTCGTCGATACACGCCCCTGCGTGCATACCTACGAACTCTTCGTCGGATAGTTCAAACGGATTGACGCAAACGTTTCCCGTTGCCACGGCAACGTAATCGCCGATGAAATCTTCAAAACGAGAATTAGGTTTCCCCTCCCCGAACAACCCGTTTTTGACAACTTCATCGTGCGTAAAAAGGATATAATCATTTCCGAACACCTTTTCAAAAGCGTTTTCAAAGTCCTTTTTTCTGCCTTTTTTGACAAAAATCGACATTGTCCTCGATTCGATAGACGGCACTCTTTCAAGCGTATCGGCAATTTCGGGATAATCGCAAAGCGACTTCCATTCAACGTCCACTAGTCCGTGGTCCGCCGTGACGACAACTATGGTGTCTTTCAAATCTTTGCAGAGATTCTCAACCTCGTCGTTTATCAATCTGATTTGCTCTGCTACTCTTTCGTCCGTAGTGCCGAAGTCGTGCATATCGTGGTCGGGTTGATGCCAATACGTATAGATATACTTATCTCCCTCTTTTTGGCACAATTCCTTTACGATTTGGCAGGTCGTATGCACGCTGTCCGTCTTGATTTCGGCATGTTTTGACACGAAATACGCCTGATTTCCGACGTTTTTTATCTTTTTCCGGACGCTATCGTACGCAATGGCGCTTTTTGCAACGGGATAATCGGCGGCAATCTCCTCCGAGCCGAAAACGGTATTCGTAAACAAACACACGTTTTTGTCTATTTCTTTGAAATAGAGCGCCCAACCAAGCCAACCGTGCTCCAAAGGCGTAAGTCCCGTTTCGATTGACGTCGTTGCGGCAGTGGTCGTAGGCGGAAACACCGAGCATATCGGGCGCACCAAATGCGAACGCAAAAACGGAGCGCAACTCTCGTGCTTGTCGAGAATCTTCAAGCCCATACCGTCAAAAAGCATAACAACGACGTTTTTATAGCCTTTTGCAAGCAACTCGTCAAAATCTTTGAGCGTATTATGCCCGTACGGTGCGCCAAAGCGTTTCAGCACCGAGCAAGCCAAAGACACCAAAGAATCGTCGTAGTTGACGGGAATCGATTTACGCATAGTTCGCCTCACAAATTTTATAGTTTTATTTTATCATAAAACAAACATTATCGCAAGACAAAAAAATGCACGATTTTGCGGCATCTAACCGCATAAATCGCGCATTTTCATCAGGTTTTCAAATATTTGAATTATTTGAGTTTGTGGATTGCAACGTCGTACGCTTCGCGCGTTGCGTCTGCAATTCTTCCCACTTTCTTTGCGTCACCGATGACGAAGAGCTCAAACTTGCCTTCGAGTTCCTTTGCAAGAGCGTTAACCGAGCGTGCGCCCAAAGAAAGCACCACAGCGTCTGCGTCAACGTGATAGGGCTTGCCTTGGCTTATCGGCTTGCGATTCTTGTCGAGTTTGACAGGCTCGATGACGATACCCTTTTCGTCGATAGCGTTGAGTTTGTGCGAAAGGATATATTTCGTGCCTTTTGCGTCGAGTTTCGGCACGATATCGTCGAGGTGTTGGAACCACGTTCCCGGAGCGAGCGTATCAGCCATTTCGACGATTGTAACTTTGTTGTTGCCCTCAACGAGCAATTCTGCGGTTTCGAGACCCGTCATACCAGAACCGATAAGTGCGACTTTTGTGTTTTCGAGTTTGACTTCACCGCTCAGAATTTGCGTCGTAGTATACACGTTTTCAAGGTTTACGCCCTCGATAGAGCGAGGTTTGACAGCACATGCGCCCGTTGCGACCACGACAGCGTACGGCTTGAAACTTGCGATGACTTCGGGAGTAGCCTCCGTGTCAAGATGGATTTCCGCGCCGAATTTTTCCGCATTCGTGCGCATATCGACAAAACTCCAACCGAGTTTTTCTTTCTTTGGCGGTTTGTTTGCAAGTTGAATTTGTCCGCCTATTTGACCGTCTTTTTCAAGCACGATAGGCTTGAATCCTCTGCGGCCGAGCATTTCCGCACAAGTAAGACCGGCAACGCCTGCGCCGACTATAACGACCACTCTGCCGTTTCCGTCGTGAGGAAGGTTGTCGAATTCTTTTTCTCTTCCGACCGTCGGATTGACTGCGCAATATCCGTGATCGCCGTGATATGCGTTGTCTTGCATGCTTTGAATGCAGTACAGACAGCACAAGCAACGTTTGATTTCGTTTTCACGTCCCGATTGCGCCTTTTCTGCCCAATGCGGATCTGCAATATGCGGTCTGCCCAAAGACACGAAGTCCTGATCGCCCTCTTCGAGTTGCTTTTCGGCTTGTTCGGGAGTACGAATGAGGTTTGCGGCGATAACGGGAATATTCACTTCCTTCTTGACAGCGGCGGCGAGATACTTTCTCCATCCGCACTCGAAACTCGTAGGTTCGAGCCAATAGTTGAACGTGTCGTACGCCGCGCTTGAAACGTCGATTGCGTCAACGCCCATATCTGCGATTGCTTTTGCGTATTTCAAGCCCGTTTCAAAGTCGTAACCTTTGTCGGGTTTGCCGATTTTCTCATAGAATTCGTCGAGCGTAAGGCGCACGATGATGGGATAATCTCCGCATTCTTTGCGGATGCCCTCTATGATTTCGCGCACGAAGCGAAGTCTGTTCTCAAAACTTCCGCCGTACTCGTCCGTTCTGTGATTGGTGTTTGGAGAAAGGAATTGTTGGATAAGATATCCGTGCGTACCGTGAAGTTCAACGCCGTCGACACCTGCTTTTTGGCAACGCACCGCCCCGTCGATAAACTGACGAATAACTTGTTTGACTTCTCTATGGCTCAGCGCGCGCACTCTGCCGCCCGCAAAATAACTCGGCTCGCACTTCGATGCAGAAACCGCCGAAAGCGCAATGTTATGTTTTGACATAAACGGAGCGATTTTCGGCGCGATATTGAAGAGCATTTTCGGGAATTTCTTGCACATTCTCGTCATAGCGATACACACGGGCACAGTGCCGATAGCAAGACCGACGTTCTGACGACCGGGGTGATGCAATTGCACGAAAAGTTTTGCGCCGTGCTTGTGAATACGTTCCGCAAACTCGTGAAGTCCTGCAATCTGATAGTCGTGACTTGCGCCGAGTTGAGCAAACGCCGCCGCGCCGTGCTTGTCGTTGATACGCGTGATTTCGGTGATGATAAGCCCCGTACCACCCTTGGCGCGTTCCTCGTAATAGTCCATAAGTTGTTCGGTGACGCAGCCGTCAAACTGGCCGAAGCCCATAAGCATAGGCGACATAACGATACGATTTTTGATTTCGCAATTGCCTATCTTCATAGGCGAGAAGAGCATTTTATATTCCATAATTCTCCCTGACGCGCCGAAGCGGTCAAATATTTATTTGCTTTCGTATTGTATCACACAATAAATTTATACTCAAGCAATAAATTTAACTTGTTAATCAATTGTAAACGGATTTGTTTTTAATCAAATTATGTGTCATTCAGGTATGAACAGAGTCCACCCAAAATTATTAATTATTCATTAACTTAAACGCTTTCACAGTGTTTGCAAGCAGCATCGTCACGGTCATAGGACCGACTCCGCCCGGTACGGGCGTAATATACGAGCATTTCGGCGCGACGCCTGCAAAATCCACGTCGCCGCAAAGTTTTCCGTTCTCGTCGCGATCCATCCCGACGTCGATTACGACCGCGCCGTCTTTCACCATATCTGCCTTAAGGAATTTCGCCTTGCCTATAGCGACGCACACGATATCCGCTCTCGAAGTTATTTCGGCAAGATTCTTCGTGCGCGAGTGGCAAATCGTAACCGTGCAGTTTCTGTCAAGCAACAGTTGCGCGAGCGGTTTTCCCACGAGATTCGAGCGCCCTATCACCACGGCGTTCTTGCCTTCGAGCGGAATATTATAGTAGTCGAGCAGTTTCATCACGCCGTAGGGTGTGCAAGCAACGAGGCTGTCGCGCCCCGTCCATAGTCTGCCCTTTTGAACGTAGTGACAACCGTCAACGTCTTTGTCGGGGTCGATTAGGTCGATAAGAGCGTTTTCGTCAAGGTGTTTGGGAAGCGGAAGTTGCAAAATCATGCCCGATACGTCGGGATTTTCGTTGAGATAGTTTATCGTGCCTGCAACCTCGTCGAAAGTGCTTTCGGCAGGAAGTTTGCAAAGGAAGGATTTGATTCCGACTTCGTCGCAAGCCTTGATTTTGTTGCGCACGTAAACTTGCGAAGCGGGATCGTCACCCACGAGAATGACCGCAAGACCGATTCCGCAGGGATAGTTTGCCGCTTTAATGGCTTCGACGTCTTTTTTGATTTGCTCTCTCGTGACTTGTGCAACGAGTTTTCCGTCAATAATTTGCATATAACACCTCTAAAAGCATTATATCTCAACCGCCGTTTATTGTCAAAATATTCTTGATTTTCGGTCGAAATCGTGCATTTTTGCAAAAAAACACATTTTTATAGCCTTGACGGCATAATTTTTTTCAATCCCTCATTGACAGACATACTGTTAAATTATATAATAGATTTCCAAAAAAGTGAGGATACGATATGAACAGTTGGGCTGTTGTCGATTGGACAAAAGACGTATGGCATTTTATCGTGAGAATGTTGATTGCCATAGTATGCGGTCTTGCAATCGGCGTTGAAAGAAAATCTCGAAGCAAAGAAGCAGGCATCCGCACACACGCAATCGTGTGTTTGGCGTCTTGCTTGTTTATGATATTGTCAAAATACCTTTCCGCGCCGCTTTTCAGCGACATAACGGGAAACACTTTTGACGGTGATGCAACGAGAATCGCCTCACAAGTCGTCACGGGCATAGGATTCTTGGGCGCAGGCATCATCATGTACAGACGCGACGTCATGCACGGCTTGACCACGGCGGCAGGCGTATGGGCAACTGCGGCAATCGGTATGGCAATCGGCAGCGGATTTATCGTGACCGGCGTGTGCGCAACCGCAATGATTTTGCTTTTGCAATTCATATTCCACCTCCCCATCAAAGCGTTCACGACAAGACATATCGCAATCATAAGAATGCAGATTTTGGTTGAAAACGACGATATCCTCCCGCAGATTATGGAAAAAATCGGCGCAAAGAAAGTCAGTTCTTACAAAGCAAAGCAAGTCGGCGAAAGCCTTATTGCAACCGTCGAAGTCCCCACAACTGAAGAACTCGACCCCAACAAATTCAATTCTCTTATCCGTGAATTCCCCAAACACTTGCTATCAATCGAGCGCACGGATGACTAACGAAACCGGCAGAGATATCAAAAAAGCAGTCGCAAGACTGCTTTTTGTTTTATTAAAAAATTACAACTTTCCCCCTTCCTCACGTGTTTTGTTCATCCTCTACAAGAGTAGGCGCTTAGTACCCAAAAATAGATGCACCCCCTCTTTCCGGACCACGCCGGTATGTCCACTTCGGCGTTTGCGCAGCGCAATCCGCCTCGTTCGCTTTGGCTACAACTCGTCCACCGGACGGGTTGCTTAACGCGTCGCGCCCGACCACTCAGTTAGGGGAAACTCTCTACAAGAGTAATCGTCGTTCGCGGGGGAGACAAGACGCGATTGACTTCGTAACAATCGCTCTTCCGTCGCTCCGCTCCTTACGGCACTTGCATAGAAAAGTATCGTTCACTTGTTATGCCACTTCGCCTGCGTGACGCTACGCAACATAATGT
>ULOF01000181.1_pt1 | contig 13594 bp, 12 predicted proteins | sample 1952371 | NCBI WGS metagenome assembly ULOF01 (sample SAMEA4835597, study PRJEB28245) | human gut metagenome | biome: gut microbiome; material: fecal sample | place: Denmark | collected 2008 | reverse complement strand
CTGCCGTAAACGGTGTCTGCCTTCTTTACGGTGTCCTGGCAATCGGGCATTTTGAACCTGTCATCGGCGGCTGGCCGGAGGAATACGGTGCCTTCGGCATGGTTGTCGCCTTTGCCATACTGATGGTACAGAGAAACCGGGATATCATGGCGGAAAATGTCCGGCTGAATCTCCACCTTCAGGAAGAGGTGGAGGAAAAGACATTCCATCTGCATCAGCTTCTCTCCGAACGGGGACAGCTCATCACCGAGCTTGGACACGATATGAAATCCCCCCTTACCTCCCTGTCCAACATGGCACAGATTATTCGCAGCAATGATATCATGCTGGACCCGAATTCCAGAGAAAAAATGTCCTATATTGAGGAGCAGTGTGCACTTTTATCCCACCGGCTGCAGTCCATCCAGACCCTGGTATCCGAGGCAGGCACCCCGCCTCATATGGAAGCCCTTGACTTAAACCGGTTTCTTGCTGATTTTCACTACAGTATCTGCCCTGTTATTGAGATGAGCGGACCGGATTTTTATTACGAGGCTTCCGGGCAAGCCTGCCGGATTATGGCAGACCCGGAGAAATTATCCCGTGCTCTGGAAAATCTGCTATACAATGCCGCAGATTTTACTCCTGCCGACGGAAACATCACCCTCTCCCTAAAGCAGGAAAATGGATTTGCCTGTATTCATGTATCGGATACCGGCTGCGGTATACCGGAAAAAGAGCTTTCCCATATCTTCCAGCGCTTTTATACCACCCGCAGGGAGGAAGGCGGACAGGGGCTTGGGCTTTCCATTGCAAAGACGATTATCACCGAGCATCAGGGAGAGATTTCCGTAACGTCAGAGGAAGGAAGGGGTACGACCTTTGTGGTTCGGATTCCGTTGTACTGCGGTTCCCATACCTGAAAAATTGTCATGTGAAGCAAAAGCTTACTCTATACCGGAAAACAGCTGCCTCCGACAAACTCCCTTAATATACTATTGTTTGGTATATTCTCTGAACTGACGCCCAGAAAATAATCCAGAAACTTTAAGAGCCTTTTTGCTTCCTGGTATTCCTTCGCTTCCGGTGGAATTGCAAAGAGCAGCGGCTCCACATAAGGCTTGATTACACTTAGTTCATATATCAGGGCAGAATTAAACATGGCATCTGCCTCCTCCTGATACGGAAAAATGTTCTGCTCCTCTCCACGCCTTACAGAATCCCACATGGCAATGGTGGCCTGGGCACTATTGCCCCTGGTTCTGGCATCCCTTACAATTCTCCGTATCAAACGCCCGTCTGTTGTAGCAATCCGGTTATGCTCATCCACATTTAACTGGGTAAGGGCACTGATATATATCTTAAATTTGCTGTCGTCTGGCAGACCTGCCGACATCTTCGGATTCAATCCGTGAATTCCCTCTATTACAAGCACATCATTTGCTCCCATTTTCATAGTGTTGCCCTTGTATTCCCTTTTCCCAATCCGGAAATTAAAGGTAGGCACCTGTATCTCCTCTCCCTGCAACAGACACATCATGTCCTCATTAAATTTCGCTATATCCACTGCTTCTATACACTCAAAATCATAATTTCCATCCGCATCTCTCGGGGTATGCTCCCTGTCTACAAAATAATTGTCCAGTGCAACGGGATGAGGGGACATGCCCATTGCCCGCAGCTGGATACTCAGCCTGTGGGAAAATGATGTCTTGCCAGACGAGCTTGGTCCTGCAATCAGAATAACCTTCTTGTCTTCCTCTTTTATCCGGGATGCAATTTCTGCTATATTCTTTTCCTGTAACGCTTCCTGTACCAGCATTAAATCATTAATTTCCCCATTGGCAATGGCATCATTCAAGCCGCCCACTGTGTCCACATTCAGCATAACCCCCCATTCATCCGACTGCTTTAACACAGAGAACAGCTTATGCTGTGGCTTAAATTCTGGCAAAACATCCGGATTCTTCCGTTCCGGCATCTGCAAAACAAAACCTTCCTCAAAAGCAATTAATGCAAAGCGTTTCAGATACCCGGTGGAAGCGACCATAAAACCATAATAATAATCTTCAAAACCATCCAGACGGTATACATTTGCGTTGGAAGCCCTGCGGTATTTAAACAGCTGTACTTTATCTTTTCTACCCTGTGCTTCAAAGCGCTTCATTAAATCATGGGAACGGTAGGTGCTTTTTATAATTGGAATATTCTTATCCACAAGCTCCTTCATCTTCTCTGCCACCTCATCAAGAAGCGCCTGATTTACAGAAGCACCTTTGCTTTCAAGCTCACAGTAAAATCCTTTTCCCAGTGAAAACAACACCCGTATACGGCCTGTGGTTCCTTTAGTTCTCAGCACCTCACGGAACGCTGTCATCATCATTAAAATCATGCTCCTCTTATAAGTATCATATCCGATTTTATCTACCGTAGAAACAAACTCAATGACAGCAGGTTCCTCTATCGTTTTATGTAGTTCGGAAAGGTGTCCGTTTACATAGGCAAGTACAATTTCTCCCTCGGCACAGACACCATATTTTTTTGCAACATCCTCTAAACGAATCCCTTTTTTTACCTGATATTCCTTTTCATCAATTGTAACGGTAATCATATATAAATCCCTCCTTCAACCAGCTTTTTTCTTCTGTATTTTATCCTATACTATTCAATGTTTATACTAAACCTGCCGCTTATAATATCTGTACCGGACAACCCATATCTGCCTCAACAATTTCGATTGTATCCTCTCCAAAAGTCTCCCTCAAATATTGGCTGATATAGGAAATGAAAATATGCTCCAGACCATAATGGGTTGCGTCAATTACCGTCATCCCCATATCCATGGCATCCAGCCCTTCATGATGCCCATAATCCCCTGTAAGATACAAGGAATAACCCTGTTGCTTCACAGCTTTCATTTCACTCTTACCGGAACCGGGCATCACCGCAATCCGGTCAAATATCTGCTCTGCTTTTTCTCTGCTCTGATAAAGCATCACAAAGGGCAGATGAAACATTTTTTTCACATATTCCGCCACCTCTCTTGCCGTCATTGGTTTCGGCAGTCTGCCATACCGTCCCATTCCCTCCTGTGTATTTCCACTGTATTCAATGGGACTTACCTCCGAGAGGTTAAGATACCGGCTGCCGGCTGCAAGCTCTGCCATGCCGCCCACAGCATCAAAATTCGTATGCATTGCATAATAGCTAATTCGGTTTTCTGCCAGAGTTAATATCTTCTCCGACACAAACTGTTCCTCATTTACCTGCTTTATGGAGGAAAAAATCATTGGATGGTGAGTTATCAGCATATCCGCCTTCTGCTTTACCGCATAGGAAACGACTTCCTTAGAGGCATCCAGTGCTATCATAAGCTTATATACCTCCCGTTCCCGTCTTCCCACCAGCAGCCCCACATTGTCCCAATCACAGGCATACTGTCTCGGAGAAAGCCGTTCTAACGCATCTATAATCTGTTGACATTTCATTTTTCATCACCCCTTTGTTCTTTTTATAAATTTTATCCTTTTACAGAAGCTTTTCATAGTTATAGTATTTTTGAAGTGCCCATCTGTTTATTTTAATTGCCCGGTAAATAGCAGACGCACGCTCTTTTGTCCGGGCAGATATCTGCCCTTCCTCTCCGGAAAGATTGCAGGAAATTGACTCGTAAATTTTAAAAAGATTTTTCTGTTCCTTTTTTAAGTATGCAAACAATATGGCGTCCCGGTGTTCCAGATTATATCTTCCGTATTGCCAGTCTGCTTCGGTATACTGTTCTATACCCTGCGCATCCTTTTTCACATTCCAGTACTGCATTCCATCCGCTTCCACAAAGGAATCTACAATCTGGTTACATGTTCCCGGCTCTGCCTTTATTACAGTATAATATTTTCCCTCATCAATCAGCATTTTTTCCTGCACAATATGATATGCACTGCTATGTAAAAATATCCGTACTTCCTTTAAGTCTGACTGGGGTTGTAAAATCAGACTCGGACGCATTTTCTCATAATGCAGTATTTTTTCTCCACTTTCCAAAATACTTTTTACAAGCATGCCGCCCATACCGGCAATCACAACCGCATCCACCTCTCCCGGCAGCAGCTTTTCCAATCCATTGCTCAAACGCAAATCGATTTTTCCTTGAAGTCCCGCTGCTGCCACATTGCCTGCAGCAATTCCTAAAGGTCCCTGCCTCACATCCATAGCCACAACATTTTCTGCTATCTTTCTCTCTATCAGGGCGATGGATACATATGCATGGTCACAGCCAATATCTGCAACAGTAAAGGACTGCGGTGAAACCATACTCACCACAGCCTCCATTCTCTTTGATAACATGACAATTACTCCAGATAATCTCTTAATTTTCTGCTGCGGCTTGGATGTCTCAGCTTCCGGAGCGCCTTCGCCTCTATCTGGCGGATACGCTCACGGGTAACATTAAATTCCTTGCCTACCTCTTCCAGCGTTCTTGCCCGTCCATCGTCTAAGCCAAAACGAAGTCTTAATACCTTCTGCTCCCGCTCTGTCAGCGTTGACAATACCTCCACCAGCTGCTCCTTTAGCAGTGTAAATGCCGCTGCATCCGCAGGAACCGGAACATTCTCATCCTGAATAAAATCTCCTAAATGACTGTCTTCCTCTTCACCAATTGGGGTTTCCAGGGATACCGGCTCCTGTGAAATCTTCAATATCTCCCTGACACGCTCCACCGGGATATCCATCTCTTCCGCAATTTCCTCCGGGGACGGCTCCCTGCCTAACTCCTGTAAAAGCTGGCGAGATACGCGGATTAATTTATTAATAGTTTCCACCATGTGCACCGGAATACGGATAGTTCTTGCCTGGTCGGCAATTGCCCTTGTGATTGCCTGACGAATCCACCATGTTGCATAAGTGGAAAACTTATAGCCCTTGCGATAGTCAAACTTTTCAACCGCTTTAATCAGTCCAAGATTTCCCTCCTGAATCAAATCCAGAAAAAGCATTCCACGTCCCACATAACGCTTTGCAATACTCACCACTAAGCGGAGATTCGCTTCTGCCAGCTTCTTCTTTGCATAATCTCCCTGATTTATCAGTTCTTCCAGTTCCCTCTTTGTCTCCTCATCCAAATCGTCTCCTGCATCATCTAACTGAGCTCTGGCTGCGTCTCCCCCCTCCATTTTCTGGGCAAGGGTAATCTCTTCCTCCGCACTCAGCAACGGCACCTTACCAATTTCCTTTAAATACATTCGGACCGGGTCTTCAATGTTGGTTCCCTCTGGAACGGATAAATCAATCTTTTCCACAGCAAGGTCCTCATCATTTTCTACCTCTAACAGGGCATCCTCATCCGGTTCCTCTTCTCCCTCAGAAATCGTCAAAACATCCACCTTGTTTTTCTCAAGAAACTCAAATATCTTTTCCATGAGCTCTGTTGTCAGTTCAATGTCCCTGCTTGAAGCAAAGCATGCAATAATCTCAGTATCCTCAATCACATTTTTCTTTTTCCTTGCAATTGCCAGCAGTTCTTTTAGTTTCTCCTGAAATTTTGCATCTTCTGTAATGTTTGTTTTTTGTTCTTCCATCGTTCCATCCTTCCTTAATTTGACTATGTTAAGCCTTTATCTTAAATTTCTTACTTTATATTTTATCTTCTTCCTATCCGTTACTATATATTGAACATTTTTAAATGCGGATAACAATTTTATTCAATTCGCTTTTTTGTTTTAAAAGCTCACCGGTTTTTACCAAATCACCTTTTGCAGACTCCATCTGGTGCTGAATGCTGCGCTCTTTTATTTTTCGTACCAATGCCGTTATGGTTTTCGACTTTTCTTCTGCTGTTACCTCCATGTCGAAACCCTGCTGCATAATAGCAGATACTTTTTCATGCTCTTCCCTGCTCTGGTAGTGATTCATAATGGCTGCAGGCGTAACCTTACCGTCTTTTTCATACTGGCTGAATAACTCTACTGCAATATCGTGATAGACTGGCTCAAAAAAGTCTTCTGCCGATATCCTGTCCTTCAAAATATCAAACAGGGCATTCTCATTTATAAGCCAGGTTATCAAAAGGCGTTCTGCCTTTAACTGCTTCTCTTCCCTCTCCTCCTCAGAGGATTTCCGGGCGGAGCGCTCCCTGAATACCGAGGCATCCACCTTATTTACCCCTGCAATTCCATACTGGGTAACCGCCTCCTTCAGGCTGTCCGCATCTATATGGTATTTTTCCGCCACACTGTCGATATAATTTTTGCGTTCCAGCGGCTCCATGATAATGGAAAGCCTTTTTGCCGCCTCCTTCTGAAACTGGGTTCGTTCCTGAGGGTCTTCCTGATTATAATTATGTGCTAATTTTTCAATTTCAAACATTGTACCGCTTTGTGCCTGTTCAATCCGCCTCTCAAACTCCTCCGTACCCTCTGCCTGAATCAGCTCATCCGGGTCCTTATAGGGCTTTAAGGATATCACTCTCGCCGGTATTTCAAACTCCCGCATAATCTCAAGTGCACGAAGCGCTGCCTTTGTTCCCGCCTCATCACTGTCATAGGCAAGATATACCCGGTCGGTATAGCGTTTAATCAGATTAACCTGTCCCACCGTCAGCGCCGTACCAAGAGATGCCACCGCATTGTCAAACCCTGCCTGGTGCATGGATATGACATCCATATATCCCTCACAGAAAATAATCCCGCTTCTCCTGGTTTTTTTTGCAAGATTGAGACCGTAAAGATTACGGCTTTTATCAAAAACGGGTGTGTCCTGGGTATTGATATATTTGGGCTTAGCATCCCCCATAACTCTGCCACCAAAACCGATTACCCGGTTGTTGGTATCAATTATGGGATACATAACCCGGTTCCAAAACCGGTCGGATACCCCCTGCTTCTCATCAAATTTCACAAGACCGGAATCCTTTAATTCCTCATCCTGATAACCCTTACTCTTCAAATATTTATACAAATCATCCCGGTACACATCTGAAAATCCCAGACCAAATTTTGTAATGGTCTCATCCGTCAAACCTCTTTTTTTCAGATATTCCATGGCATGGGTTCCATGCTCTGTCTTTAACAGATAGTGAAAATATCCGGCAGCCAGTTTATTCATATCCTTTATCCTGGTTCGTGCATCTGCCTGGCGCTTTGCCTCTGGTGTCATGCTTTGTTCCGGAAGCTGGATTCCTGCCCTTTGCGCCAACGCCTCTACCGCCTCGGGAAAAGAAAAATTCTCATGCTCCATTAAAAATGTATAAACATTGCCACCCACGCCACAGCCAAAGCAGTGATACATCTGCTTTTCCCGGCTCACATGAAAGGATGGTGTCTTTTCATGATGAAAGGGACAGCAGGCTGAATAGGAGTTTCCCTTTCTTTTCAAGTTTACATAACTCCCAATCACATCCACAATATCATTTCGTGAGCGCACCTCTTCAATTACTTCATCTGTATAGTACAATCTGTATCACCACCTATATCTTTCCAATTCTCAATCACGTTATGTCGACATATTATGTACACTATTTATGTTAACTATTCAATGTTACCGCTTCCAACCAATTGGCTCAAAAGCCTCCTGAAACTTTAAAACTGCATAGTTATCTGTCATGCCTGCAATATAATCACATACTACAATCTCCCTGTCTTCTCCCTGTTCAATCATTTGCACATATTCCTCCGGCATCATTTCCGGATGAGAATTATAATAACTGAACAATTCCTGTAACATTCTTTTGGCCTTGCCCTCTTCTCCTTTTGCCACAGGATTCGTATAAACGGTCTCAAAAAGAAAACTCCGAAGTCCCGTCATTGCCTGGCGAATATCCGGGGAACACACAATATCCCCTTTTCCCTCACTGCTTGCAATCACATCATGTATAATCGTATTCAGCCGGTTTCTCGTACTGTTTCCCAGCTTGTCCGTACAGTTTGCCGGCAGCGCTTCCTCCAATAAAATGCCACCGCGGATAGCGTCATCAATATCATGATTAATATAGGCAATCTTATCTGCCAGCTGTACAATTTTGCCTTCTAAAGTACATGGATTTCCGGTTGTTTTATGGTTTAAAATTCCGTCCCGGACCTCCACCGTAAGATTCAGTCCCTTTCCCTTTTTCTCTAATCGCTCTACGACACGGATGCTTTGTTCATTGTGCCGGAAGCCCTTGGAGCAGACCTCGTTTAAGGCCCTCTCGCCTGCATGTCCAAATGGCGTATGCCCCAAATCATGCCCCAGAGCAATTGCCTCTGTCAGTTCTTCATTCAGCCGGAGCGCCCTGGCAATGGTTCTAGCTGTCTGGGAAACCTCCAGGGTATGAGTCAGGCGGGTACGGTAATGGTCGCCTTCGGGAGAAAGAAATACCTGTGTTTTCTGTTTTAAGCGGCGAAATGACTTGCTGTGCAGTATCCTGTCCCTGTCACGCTGGTAAATTGTCCGCACATCACACATCGGTTCCTCCACATCCCTGCCCCGGGACTGGTCAGAAAATGCCGCATATTCACATAAATATTCATGTTCCCATATCTCTAATTTTTCACGAATATTCATAAAAACATTCATTCCTTTCTCTAAAAGTATTATCTATTTTATATATTATATATTTCATTTTATTCCGTCCATTTTTAAATATACGACAAAAATGTGGAAATTCCTTTTTTTATTTAAAAATTGACGGTTAAAAAATTTTTATCGTATAAAATACGGCGTTTCTGTATGATAAAAAAGGAACCAGCTTAAAAAGCCGATTCCCTCTTGAACACTCAAAAATGCTGCTATTTCTTATAGATACATATTTTTGTTCGCTTTGTTGTATTCTTTACAATCGTTTTCATATTTTTTTCGGAGACAGCGACACATCCCATTGTATAGGTCCTTCCTCCTCCCACACAGTGCAGAAAAATTGCAGAGCCTTTTAAATATGTACATTTCTTATTGTAATCTATGGCAAGTGCATAATTATACCATGGATTATAATCTATTAAATGTTCTCCACCCATCCGCTTACGCCCCAGCTTTCTGACATCAATAAATTTATTATATGTAGTCTTTTCAGCAGACCAGTAATGATATCTCTTCAGCTTTGTATAAGAAATGCCTGCTGTGCCGGGAGATTTTTTTCTGCCAAATGCCATTGTAATATTATAAATCCCCATAGGCGTTTTGCGGTCACCCTGTTTCTTCTTATTTAATCCGTTTTGTCCAATATAAGCTTTACAGGATACAATCTTTTTCCACCGTTTCTCTAACCGATAGCCTGTATCCTCTGATGTTTCTTCTGTTTTCTGTGCAGCTGCATTTCCAACAGGCATCTCAACCCTTTCCGATACTTTTTTCCACATTTCAACAGTTGCTTTACTTCCACCTTTATATTTAACAAAAATCAACCTGTCTGTTTTTGTATTCAAATAATCCTGCTGTATATTTTTCCACCTTGTCTTATTATACTTCTTTTTACTATAATCTTTCGCTTCAACCCTGATAGAAGCTGCCTCTCCTAAAATCAGACAGGACATAAATAAAACTATAAATAATTTTGTAATTATCTTCATAATATTTTCTCCCGTTTATTTATTAGGATGATTATACCTTATACGCTATAATAATTCTACTAATTTTTGCAAAACAATTGCAATGTTTCCACCAGCTTCTGAACATATTCCGTTTTTTCTGCCCCAGTTAATATATAATCCGAGTCTACACTTAAAGCAGCACATAACCTATATAAAACGCTCGCAGAAAATCCATTTTTCCCAGTCTCTATCTCATATAAAAGCTCGGGAGAAATGGATGCCCTTTGCGCTAAGTATTCTCTTGTATAACCTCGCTCAACACGGATAAGCAAGAGCCTTTTGCCTGCTTCCTTATGCCAGTCCATCCTTTATACCATCCCTTATTATATTTAAAAACAGCTCAACATTCTTATTTCATTTCCAAAACTATCAATTGCTTTACCACTCGCCGTTTAACATTCGTTTATTTATTATATCAAATGGAGAGCTTTCGAAGTAATTTTGTAACCAACTGCTATAAATTATAACTAAACATACAATATACATATCTGGCAAAGAAATATATGAAGTTCCGTCTAAAAAAACATCTACTTCAATCCGATTTTAGCCGTTTATGCTTTTTTTGTACTATATTCGTTTCATTAATTCGGGATTGGATAACATACAAATGCTAAAATCAAAAAACAAAAGAGAATTAACAGAACGAGAAAAAAAATTAAATGAATATTATTGGAAATGTTTTCTGTCTGAGTTCAGCAAGATGTGTATATTTTTAGTAATCTTCCTGTTCATAGATTTAACCAGAGAATACTTTTTTGCACTTTTATATTTAATGGTATTGCGGAATAACGGCGGAGGACTTCACTGTAAACATTATATAAGCTGCCTGCTTGTCAGCTTTGCATTCCTATATAGCAGTATCCTGCTTGCAATACATGTAACGCCTGCCAAGCCCTTTGCTTGTATAAGTGTTTTACTCTGTACATTACTGGGATATCTTTCCGTTCCCATCACCTCAAGCAACCGTCCGCCAGCAACACCGGTTCAAATAGCAAAATGCAAGCGGAACACCACAATTATAATGCTGTTGTTTTTTGTGTTGATATGCTTATGTCATTATAATACCTATATTCTCATTGGGTATTGGACAATCATCTTGCATATATTGCAGCTAATAATCGCATACATCATAAAGGAGGTGAAGATACATGCTTAACTGGGGATCTGGCTTTAATATTGCCAGTCTACTTTTCTTCGGAGAACCAAGGCATCCATTCTTAGATGAATAGCATTAAAAGTGTCATCAAAATTCTGATGGCACTTTTATTTTATTATCCTGATTCGAAATTCAATCCAATTATTATCACCATGCGTAGTATTGGATACCTTGAGTTCTGCACCACTCTTTTTTGTCAATTCCAAAACCCTCGCCAAACCTATTCCACGATTTTTGCCTTTCGTACTAAATCCTTTTTCAAACATTTTCTCGATATCAGAATAAGTAACATAATTAGACGGATTGGAAACACAAAAGATTATCTCCTTTTCATTTTCCAGACACTCTATTTCTATTTGCTTGTATTCTGCCTGGTATGTCATAAAGCTTTCACACGCATTGTCGATTAGTATGCCAAGTATCTCTATTATTTCATGGAGTTGAAAACGACATTCAGCCTGGTCGAGCTGTATATTATAATGAACCAAGATTCCATTTTGCTCACATGCCACACATCGATGGTATAGATACCCTGCTAATATTGGATTATTACAACCCGTTAAAATCGAATCAAATTTCGAATCATAACGAATAGTATCCCCATATTCATTTTGCATGCAAATCAATTCCTCCAAAGAATTTGCAACTAAATGCATACTATATATTGCACCCAGCTGATTTTTAAAATCGTGCTGTCTCCGTCTGACAGTTGCAAGCAGTTCTTCATATGCTCCACCATAAGCTCTTTGCAGCTCCAGTTCATAGTTCTTTTTCTCAATTTCATTCCGCGCCTTTTCCAAGCGGTATACAAAAAGCAACAGCAATAATAAAAAAAACAAAATACATACTATATATATATTCACAAGTTTACGAATAAAATAATAATCGAGCAGCAGCAGTGCCATTGTTACGCCTAATAGCATTGTAACCCAATAAATATCCCGACTATATTTTATTATTTTTTCGGATTTCACACGAATAGTAATCCGCTTCCCAAAATATGCAACCGCTAATGCAATTACATTTAATATCAATAGAACATAATCCGAATTACTTTCATTTTTAAAAAAAGTACAAATAAAAGTCAATGCACCTTCCAGACAGCCAACCAACACAAAGCCTATTACAAAGCCAATCATTGTTTTTACAATTGTCTGTTTATACTCAATATAACAATATATATATATCAATATATATATCAATATGTACAAAGGAATTACATATATTTCTGGTATCATTTTCAAATTAATTATCATGTATACACTTATGTCTATTACTATTATACCAACCGTATATCTATCAAAATGTACTTCTTTTTTAAAAGTAATCTGCAGGCATTGCAAAACCGTCATAACTTCAAGCAATAGAACAACCAACAGGAGAATATTATTCATCATCGTCTTCTCCCATTTTCTTCTTAAAAGCTTTTTTCATAACAACTCCAATTTCTACTGGTTTATCTATATTCCTGAGCTTGATGTATCGGTTGGCATAATCAATCTGCTCAATATATTTTTTGTTAACAATACTATATCTGCTGCATTCAACAAATGATTCTGAATTTAGTTCTTGAAGTATTTCCTTACAGGTCTTATAAGGTATCTCCAGTTCATCATTTACGCAATAAATTTTTATCATTCTACGACTGCTCTGTATGTAAATAATATCTCTGATGTACACAGAATATACAATCCCATCTTTCCGAAAATATACATATCTATCATCCTCTTCCTTGATTGGAAATTCTAAAGCATTTAAAATAGTGTCCCTCACTTGAGCAACACTAAATGGTTTTTCAATATAACCTAAGCAATTCAATTGGCTGTAGGAATATAACTTTGGGTCTTCCAAGGATGTAATAAATATTAATGGTATAAATTTATACTTAACGATTCCTCTGATTTCTTCTGCAAACTTCAAACCTGATACATCACCCGGTTTCTGTACATTTAATATAATATCCACCAAAAATAAATGTATATTATATTTTAGTGCCAGCTGATATGCCTCTTCCATGCTCGCCGCGCAATACACTTTAACATCCCTGTGCAAGTCCTGAATAATTACCAGCAATGCATTCCTGTGCGCTTCATTATCTTCCACAATTAGAATATTCCTTTGCATCAGTTTTCTCCATTACCCTGTAGCTTACGAAGAAGCTGCAGGATATCCTTATCTTCTTTCGACTGCTTATCCTGTGATGGAAACATAGCACCCTTTAGCTTTGTAAAATACGCTAACAATCTCAAAAACAGAAACATCTTATCATGCTCTGAACAATTCAGAATCATACACCATGTATCATCCAAATCCTGCTTATCTCCATATAAAATATAATCAGTTGATACATTCATTGTTGTATATAAATTTCTAAGACACGACAAAGAAACTTGATTTTCACCGCTCTCTACTTTCTTGTAAGCAGATAATGAAATACCAAGAATTTCTGAAAATTGTTCCTGTGTTAAGCCTGCACCTTCTCGAATCTGACGCAATCTAAGTGCTGACTGCATTCTTTCGCTGGATGTATCCATTTTACTCATGGCCTATATCCTCCATAATAAGATTATATAGTCCATATTAATGTATACACTTTCTAATAATTTATCCAGCCATTGACAATGTTCTTAAAAGTCATTGTCAATGGCTATTCTATTGCTCCATTCCGGGACATAAAAAGACTGAGACACTCCTCGTCTCAGTCTTTTTATAGCCTGCGGATGACAGGAATTGAACCTGCACGGTCTCCCACTAGATCCTAAGTCTAGCGCGTCTGCCAGTTCCGCCACATCCGCATATCTATAACAAACAGAAAACATCTGTATGTTATCCTTATTATAATAGAAAGCTTTTTTAACTCCCTGTAAAATAATGAAAGAAGCATTTCTGCTTCTTCTAA
>ULOF01035904.1_pt1 | contig 13599 bp, 8 predicted proteins | sample 1952371 | NCBI WGS metagenome assembly ULOF01 (sample SAMEA4835597, study PRJEB28245) | human gut metagenome | biome: gut microbiome; material: fecal sample | place: Denmark | collected 2008 | reverse complement strand
TCGGGGTATCCATGTTCCGTGGAGATATTGATACGGCCGGCTCTGTAATGTTCCTTCTGGGAATTGGTGAGATCCTGGAGGAGTGGACGCATAAGAAATCCGTGGGCGATCTTGCAAGAAGTATGTCCTTAAATATCAATAAGGTCTGGCTTGTAAAGGATGGACAGGAAATTCAGGTTCCCTCTAAAACAATCCAACCGAAGGATCTGGTACGGATTCATATGGGTAATGTAATTCCGTTTGATGGTGTGGTAACAGATGGAGAGGCGATGGTGAACCAGGCATCCCTTACCGGAGAGTCTGTTCCGGTGCGTAAGAAAGAGGGAAGCTCTGTCTATGCAGGAACGGTTGTTGAAGAAGGAGAAATTACAGTCTGTGTAAAACAGGCAAATGGATCCAGTAAATATGAGAAGATCATGGCGATGATTGAAGAATCCGAGAAGCTGAAATCTTCATTGGAAAGTAAAGCGGAGCATCTGGCAGACCAGCTTGTTCCATATACGTTCCTGGGAACCGGGTTGGTATGGCTGCTTACCCGTAACGTGACCAAAGCACTGTCTGTTTTAATGGTGGATTATTCCTGCGCTCTGAAGCTGGCAATGCCGTTAACAGTACTGTCAGCAATCCGGGAAGCGAGCAGTCATGAGATTACGGTTAAAGGTGGTAAGTACATCGAGGCGATGGCCGAAGCCAGAACCATTGTTTTTGATAAAACGGGGACATTGACGAAGGCACAGCCTACCGTTGTGGATGTTGTGCCGTTCAGCGATCAGTCCAGGGATGAATTGCTAACGATTGCGGCATGCCTTGAGGAGCATTTCCCTCATTCCATGGCAAAGGCAGTGGTTCGTGAGGCAGCCAGAAGAAACCTGGTACATGAAGAGATGCATACTAAAGTAGAATACCTTGTGGCACATGGGATTTCTTCCACGATTGCAGGCAAGAAGGTTGTCATTGGCAGCTATCACTTTATCTTTGAGGATGAAAAGGCTGAGATTCCGGAAGGAAAACAGGAGCTGTTTGATCATCTGCCGGAGGAGTACTCCCATCTCTATATGGCAATTGATGGAAAGCTCTCGACAGTCATTACGATCGAGGATCCTTTGCGCCGGGAAGCGGCTATGGTTATTCAATCCCTGCGTGAGCTTGGACTTGAAAAGCTTGTGATGATGACCGGAGACAGTGATCGGATCGCGTCCAATATTGCCGGTAAGGTTGGCGTGGACGAGTATTATTCCGAAGTGCTTCCGGAGGATAAGGCAGGCTTTGTCGGGAAAGAAAAAGCCGACGGACGTAAGGTTATTATGATTGGCGATGGAATCAACGATTCCCCTGCACTTTCGAAGGCGGATGTCGGGATTGCCATCAGTGATGGGGCTGAAATTGCCAGAGAAATTGCAGATGTTACCATTGCAGCAGATGATCTGCGTGAGATCATTACCCTGCGCCGCTTAAGTGAAGCCATGATGAAGCGGATTCATAAGAACTACCGCAGAATTATCGGCATTAATTCCACGCTGATTGTTTTAGGGGTGATGGGATTGATTCCTCCGACGATGTCTGCCCTGCTTCATAACACCTCCACGTTGTTAATCAGCTTAGAGAGCATGAAAAATCTGCTCGATGATGAGGAAGAAAAGCGGCAGGCAGTTTAGAACTGCAGGCAGTCTGTGACGAAGCAGTGTGACATAAAAAGAAGATAATAAAGATAATAAACAGTTACGATGAAATTATGAAATGGAAAAGGATGGACCGTTTGGTTCATCCTTTTCCATTTGGGGAATTCCGCTTTGGGGAATTCCGCTGGAATTTCCATAAAGCGAAATGCTCTGCCTGGAATTTTAACTGAAGTCCTCCTCTTCCTAAATCCAGACGAATGTGCTAAGATAAAACCGATTCGCGCTGAAGGAAAAGGAGAAAACCATGTATATGATTGCAGGACTGGGGAATCCCGGGAAAGAATATAACAATACAAGACATAACATCGGATTTGCATTCATTGATGCACTTGCGCAAGAATATGATATTAATGTCATGGATGTGAAGCTGAAGGCACTGACCGGAAAAGGAATGATTGGCGGTCAGAAGGTGCTTCTGGTAAAGCCCCTGACTTTTATGAATTTAAGCGGTGAAAGTATCCGTCCGCTTGCAGATTATTATAAGGTAGATCCGGAGAGTGAGCTGATTGTGGTATCGGATGATATCACCTTATCTCCCGGAGGCATCCGTATCCGCAAGAAAGGAAGCGCCGGTGGGCATAATGGTTTAAAGAACATTATTGGACAGCTCGGAACCGAGAATTTTAAGAGGATCCGGATCGGTGTCGGTGAAAAGCCGAAGGGCTATGATCTTGCCGACTATGTATTGGGACATTTTTCCAAAGAAGAGCAGCCTCTGATGCAGGAAGGGATTACAAAGGCGAAGGAAGCATTAAATCTGATTCTTGCAGGAAATATGGATCAGGCGATGAACGAATACAATCGCAGGGAGAAGTAAATGAACACATTGCTCGCGCCACTATGGGAAATCAGCGAATTTGAAGAGATTCAGAAACAATTAGATAAAGAAAACGGCTGTGTAGCGCTTACGGGATGCATCGAATCCCAGAAGCTTCATATGGCTTACGGACTCTCGGAGGGGAGGTTTCAGAACCGGATCTTCGTCACCTATAGCGACCAGCGGATTAAGGAGCTTTTAGAGGATGAGCGGTTTTATGACCGGGAGGCCGTCGTTTATCCGTCGAGGGACCTTATTTTCTATCAGGCGGATATTCATGGAAATCAGCTTACGAAGGAGCGCATTAAGACGCTGCGCCGGATTCTGGAGGGAAAGCCGGCTACGGTAATTACCACCTTCAGCAGCCTGATGGCACCGCAGCTTTCCCTCGATATCTGGAAACAGTATCTGCTCCATATTGATGGAAAGAGCATTATTGATGAAAAGGCGATTGCTCTGCGTCTTGTGGAAATGGGATATGAGAAAACCTATCAGGTGGAAACACCAGGGCAGTTCAGTGTGCGTGGCGGCATTGTGGATATCTTCGACCTGACAGAAGAAAATCCCTATCGAATTGAATTGTGGGGAGATGAGATCGAATCCATCCGGAGCTTTGATGTGATGAGCCAGCGATCCATTGAAAAATTGTCTGAAATCACCGTATATCCTGCAACCGAAATGCTGCTTTCGAAAAACCAGCTAAAGACCGGGATGGAAAAGATCAAAAAGGAAGCCGCAGCATTTGAACAAAAGCTCCGGGATGAATTTCATACCGAGGAAGCCCACCGGGTTGCCACGCATGTTAAAGAGCTCGAAGAGCAGGTGATGGAATTCGGGAATGCGGCAAACCTGGACGGCTATATGAATTATTTCTATGAAGAAACCGTTTCTTTTCTGGAGCTGTTTGATATGAAAGATACTGTTTTCTTCCTGGATGAACCGGCTCATATCGAGGAGCATGCAAAGGCGGTAGAGACAGAGTTCCGTGAGAGCATGATTCATCGTGCCGAGAAGGGATACATTCTGCCGGGACAGATGAATCTGCTGTTTTCATTGGAAGAAACCGCAGCACGGCTTTCAAGGGGACATGCTGCGTATCTGTCTGCACTTGATATGAAGAACAGCTTTACCGGAAAGCTGCTGAAGCCGTCGCTTAAAAGTGACATGACGGTCAAAAGTATTTCTTCTTATAATAATAGCTTTGAATCCCTCGTGCAGGATCTGAAGCGGTACAAGAAAAATAAGTACCGGATTCTGTTGTTATCCGGCTCGAGGACAAGGGCAGAGCGTCTTGCCAGGGATCTTCAGGACGCTGAGCTTACTGCATTTTATTCCGGGGATCCGGAACGGGAGCTCCAGCCGGGGGAAATCATGACCTGCTATGGCCGCGTGCTCCGGGGCTTTGAATATCCGCTGCTTAAATTTGCGGTCATTTCCGAAAGCGATATTTTTGGAAGTGAAAAGAAGAAGCGGAAGAAAAAGAAGACCTATGAAGGCCGGAAAATCAATGATTTCAATGAATTAAGCATCGGAGATTATGTGGTTCATGAAAATCATGGGCTGGGGATCTATAAGGGAATTGAAAAGGTAGAGGTCGATAAGGTTACGAAGGATTACATCAAGATTGAGTATCGGGACGGTGGAACCCTTTATGTGCTGGCAACGGGCCTCGATGCCATCCAGAAGTATGCGTCTGCAGATGCAAAAAAGCCAAAGCTCAATAAGCTCGGTACACAGGAATGGAGCAGAACCAAGTCAAAGGTCCGGGAAGCAACCGGCGAGGTGGCGAAGGATCTGGTGGAGCTTTATGCGGCGCGTCAGCAGAAAAACGGTTATCCTTACGGAAAGGATACGGTCTGGCAGAGGGAATTTGAAGAGATGTTTCCTTTTGAAGAGACGGAGGATCAGCTGCTTGCCATTGATGCGACGAAAAAGGACATGGAGAGCACGAAGATCATGGACCGCCTGATCTGCGGGGATGTTGGCTACGGGAAGACGGAAATTGCCATCCGTGCGGCGTTTAAGGCAGTACAGGAGGGAAAACAGGTGGTTTATCTTGTCCCGACAACGATTCTTGCGCAGCAGCATTACAATACCTTTGTACAGCGGATGAAGGATTTCCCGGTGAGAATCGACATGCTGTCCCGTTTCCGGACGGCAGCAGAGCAGAGGAAGACCATCACAGACCTGAAAAAGGGCATGGTGGATATTGTGATCGGTACACACAGGGTTCTGTCAAAGGATGTGGAGTATAAGGATCTGGGGCTTCTGATTATTGATGAGGAACAGCGGTTTGGCGTTGCACATAAAGAGAAAATCAAAAAGATGAAGGAAAACGTAGATGTTCTGACACTGACTGCAACACCGATTCCGCGAACCCTTCATATGAGCCTCATCGGTATCCGGGATATGAGCGTTCTGGAGGAGGCACCGAATGACCGTCTGCCGATTCAGACCTATGTCATGGAATACAATGATGAAATGGTAAGGGAGGCTATTGTGCGTGAGCTGTCACGGGGCGGACAGGTCTATTATGTTTATAACCGTGTCAATCAAATTGCAGATGTGGCCGCCCAGGTGCAGCAGCTTGTCCCAGAAGCCAATGTGGCGTTTGCCCATGGACAGATGCAGGAAAAGCAGCTTGAACAGATCATGTTTGACTTTATTAATCAGGACATTGACGTACTGGTATCCACGACGATTATTGAAACCGGACTGGATATTTCCAATGTCAATACCATTATTATCCACGATTCGGATAATATGGGACTGTCCCAGCTTTACCAGCTCCGGGGACGAGTGGGAAGAAGCAATCGTACTTCTTATGCGTTCCTCATGTATAAGAAGGATAAGATGCTGAAGGAAGTGGCAGAGAAGCGTCTTGCTGCAATTAAGGAATTTACGGATCTGGGAAGCGGCTTCAAAATTGCCATGAGGGATCTGGAAATCCGTGGCGCCGGAAATCTTCTGGGAGCAAGCCAGCATGGACATATGCAGGCTGTCGGCTACGATCTTTATTGTAAGATGCTGAACGAAGCGGTGAAAACCCTGAAGGGAATCCCCACGAAGGAAGACTTCCTTACTACGGTAGACCTCGATGTGGATGCCTTTATTCCACCGTCTTATATCGTGAATGAGGTGCAGAAGCTGGATATTTACAAGCGGATTGCCGGTATCGAGAACCAGGCGGAATGCGATGATATGAAGGAAGAGCTGCTGGATCGTTTCGGGGTGATTCCGACGGAGGCAGACAACCTTTTACGGATTGCTCTGATCCGCGTGGCTGCCCATAAGCTGGATATGATCGATGTCAAAGGAAAAAACAGCCAGATCGTGTTTACCTTAAAGGACGATGCGCAGATTCAGGTACAGAATATTCCTATGCTGCTTGGCAGGGTGGAGCATTTAAGCTTCAATCCGAAAATGCGCTGTTTTGTATTTCATTATCAGAAGTGCGGCATGGTGGAAAAGGATGAAAGGCAGCTTCTGGCCTATACGGAAGAGCTGCTGCAGACCATGCAGGAGTGCCTGACCGTTCAGCCATGCCATTCATAAGTTGCCGGATCATATGGGGTGGCAGATTTATTACAAAAGTTCTATAATTTCTATAGGAAATTCGGACAAAATAGTGTAAACTGGAAAGTAACTATTCAGTACAGGTCGAAGCATTTACTGCCAAGACCGTAAGAAAATGATTCAATAATGCAAAATCCTATCGGTGAAGCCGATTTGGAATGGATTTTGCATCGTAGCTGTGAAGGTACTGAACAGTTACACTGGAGAATAGATGTGGTTTATGACAAAAGTTAAGAGAACCTGAAAAGGGTAGGAGACAGTATGAATATTTTCATGGTTTTGAGTCTGATCGGTGGTCTGGCGCTGTTCCTGTATGGTATGCAGATGATGGGCGACGGTCTGAAAAAGGCTTCCGGCGGTAAGCTGGAAATGATTTTAGAGAAGCTGACGTCCAACAAACTTATGGCCGTTTTATTAGGTGCCGGTGTTACGGCAATAATCCAGTCTTCTTCGGCTACAACGGTTATGGTGGTCGGATTTGTGAATTCGGGCATCATGAGTTTATCCCGTGCGGTCGGTGTTATTATGGGCGCGAATGTTGGTACAACAGTTACGGCATGGATTTTAAGTATGACGGAGATTACCGGTCAGAGCCTGTTTTTACAATTGCTGAAGCCATCCTCCTTCTCACCGATTCTTGCAATTGTCGGTGTGGCGATCCTGATGACCGGAAAGAAGGAAAAGCAGCGTGATGGAGCGGCCATTATGCTGGGCTTTGCAATCCTGATGTTTGGTATGGAGATGATGTCCGGAGCAGTGGAACCTCTGGCTGAGTCGGAGGAATTTCAGAAGGTGCTGCTGATGTTTGCCAATCCGGTACTTGGTATGCTGGTTGGATGTGGATTCACCATACTGATCCAGTCTTCTTCTGCGGCAGTAGGTATCTTACAGGCTCTGTCCGCTACCGGAGCGGTTACCAATCTTTCGGCCATTCCGCTGATTATGGGTGCAAATGTCGGTTCTACCACAACGGCACTGATTTCCAGTATCGGTGCAAGCCGGAATGCGAAGCGTGCCGCACTGGTGCATTTCTATTTTAACATTATTAAGACCGTTACCTTTATGCTGCTGTTTTATTGCTTTAATGCCATTTTCCATTTTGCATTTGCCAGTGAGCCGGCAACCGCAGTGGGAATTGCAGTGATCCATTCCAGCTTTAATATCGCTGCGGCTATTATTTTTACACCGGTTTCTTCGATTTTTGAGAAGATGGCATATCTGACCATTCCGAAGCTTGAAAGCGAAGAAGAGGACAGGATTCCTGCCAAATCCGAGATCCAGATCCTGGATACCCGTTTCCTGAACACACCGGGATATGCTCTGGAGCAGTGTAAGAATGCAGCCATTGATATGGCGAATTATTCAAAAGAAGCGCTGTTTCTTGCCATCGACCAGATTGGGAAGTTTGATAAGAAGAGTGCGGCAAGAGTCATTGAGCTGGAAGAGCTGGTCGATCATTATGAGGATGAGCTGGGTTCCTATCTGGTAAAATTAAGCAGCCGTCATCTGACGGAGAAGGACAGTCAGGAGCTGTCGGTACTGCTTCACTGTATCGGAGATTTTGAACGGATTTCAGATCATGCAATCAACATTATGGAATCTGCAAGAGAGATGAACGACAAGAGCCTTTCTTTCTCTAAAAAGGCAGAAGAGGAACTGACTGTTTTTACCGGTGCCATTAAAGATATCGTGAATACCTCCATTCTGGTGTTCCAGGAGGAGGATTTAAAGCTTGCTCTTCAGGTAGAACCGTTAGAGGAGGTCATTGACCACCTGAATGCAGAAATCAAGAAGCGTCATATCAAGCGTCTGCGCAAGGGCAAGTGTACAATTGAAATGGGCTTTATCCTTTCGGATATTTCAACTAATTATGAAAGAGTTTCCGATCACTGTTCGAACATCGCGTTATGTCTCCTGCAGTTGAATGAGGATAATTTTGATACTCATATGTATCAGGAGAATATTTCCGCTTCGGATAACAAAGATTTTAATGAGGAGTATAAGCGTCTTCGTGCCCATTATCAATTACCGTAAGTGATGCAGTCTGAACACATGCGTGAGGGGGATGTGGCATGGCGTTGATTTATATATTAGAGGATGACCGAAACATCCGTGAAATTGAAGAAATTGCATTAAAGAATGCTGATTATGAAGTGGTTTCTTTTGAAACTGCTGCAGAATTCGGGAAGAGGCTGAAGGAAAGGGTGCCGGATCTTTTATTACTGGATCTGATGCTGCCGGATGCCGATGGCCTTCGGCTTGTGACGCAGCTGCGGCAGAATGTGATGACTATGAGCCTGCCGGTTATTATGGTGACTGCGAAGACAACGGAAATAGACAAAGTACGGGGACTTGACAGCGGCGCAGATGATTATCTGACGAAGCCGTTCAGTGTCATGGAACTGATTTCCAGGGTGAAAGCGCTTCTTCGCAGAAGTATGAAAGGATTAAAGGAACGTGTTATTACGATTGGAGAGATTTCACTTGATGTAGAGCGTCGCAAGGTGACGGTTGCGGGAGAACGCTGTGAGCTTACCTATAAAGAGTATGAATTACTGAAGCTCCTGATGAATAATGCAGGGATCGTGACTCCGCGGGAAGAAATCCTAAGCAAAGTATGGGAAACGGATTTCGAAGGTGAGTCGCGGACGATTGATATGCACATTAAAACGCTCCGTCAGAAGCTTGGAAGCAGCGCGAACCGGATTAAAACCGTGCGGAATGTAGGATATTTGTTTGAAACGTCACCAATATAGGAAATGAAAATGCAGAAAAGATTTTATTATGAATTGATGGGAATAGCTGCCCTGGCAATTTTGGGAACATTATTGCTAGTGGTAGCTGTTTGTTTTTCCTACATGAATCCGGAATATCTGTCCGGGCAGCAGCAGGAAAAGATGATTCTTGTACTGATGATCGGCATTGCAGCAATTATGGCATTCTGCTTTTTGCTTGCGGGAATCTGGTCTCATCAGCTCGGAGAGAAGCTTCATCTTGGAAAAGAAGAGGACAATGAACTGAATGCAAAGCTGCGGCAGGAATTCACGGCCAATGTGTCCCATGAGCTGAAAACACCTCTTACGGCAATATCCGGGTATGCGGAATTAATTGAAAACGGGATGATTTCATCCGATGATGAGATCCGGAGAATGGCAGGAGAAATCCATAACAATTCGGGAAGACTGATTACCCTGATTAATGATGTTATAAGACTGTCGGAGCTGGATGAAGAACAGGATGAAATTCTGGAGAAGGTTCCGCTTTCGGTGGTTGCACAAAGCAGTGTGAAAATGCTGCAGATTAACGCAGAAAAGCATCATGTCACGCTTACCTTTGAAGGGGAGGATGCTTTTATCTGGGGAACCAGACAGATGGTGGACGAGGTGGTCTATAATTTATGCGATAATGCGATCCGTTATAACAAAGAAAACGGAAGTGTTACCGTCCGTGTGTACAGGGAAAACGGCCGTGCGGTTTTACAGGTACAGGATACGGGAATTGGAATCCCGCAGGAATGCCAGGAACGCATATTTGAGCGTTTTTATCGTGTGGATAAGGGAAGGAGCAAGCTGACCGGAGGAACGGGACTTGGACTTGCAATTGTGAAACACATTCTGATGCGTCTGAAAGGAGAATTAAAGCTTGTCAGTACACCGGGACAGGGGACGATAATTACAATTGCGTTTCCTTCCTGCGAAGAGGACACGGACAGGTAGAAAAATAGAGGCATATGGTGTATACTGGGAAAGATGGAAGCAGGTATAAGGGGGAAGTATCTTATGCAGACGATGATTGTGTGTGAGGAAATCGGGGAATTATTGGAACAGCTTGGTTTAGCCAGGAAGGAAAAGGGATTTGAGAGGCTTTCTTATGCAATCGCTGTAACCGCGCAGGAGTTTGAAAGGGCAGGAAGTGTCACGAAACTGCTGTATCCGGATCTGGCGAAGCATTTTCAGACAACGCCGGAAAAGATTGAGAGATCACTCAGGCATCTTATTGAGAAATCCTGGGAAAAGGGAGAGAAAACCCGGTTCGAGGAATTATTCGGTTATCACAGGGATAATTCGGAGAACCGTCCGACCAACAGTGAGTATATTGCAATCCTGGCTGACTCGATCCGGAGTGGCAGCTATGAGAATGGACTGGAAAGTATTAAGGAATTTGAGTAAGCACATAATGAAAGAAAAGCAGCATGGCAGAAGCTTTGTATATGGGCTTCTGAATCGTCATGAATAAATGAAGGAAGGTAAGGTAACAACATGAATAAACCGGCAATCTGTGGAGGAACACCCGTCAGGGATACGAAAATTTCATACGGACATCAGTATATTGATGAAGAGGATATACAGGCAGTTGCAGACGTGCTGCGAAGCGACTATCTGACCTGTGGACCGAAAATTGCAGAGGCGGAAAAGGCACTCTGTGAAGTAACGGGAGCCAAATATGCAGTTGTCTGCAGCAACGGAACCTCAGCACTCCATATTGCCTGCCAGGCAGCAGGAGTGCAGCCGGGAGATGAGGTTATCACGACACCCATCACCTTTGCCGCTTCGGCAAACTGTGCACTTTATTGCGGAGCAAGACCGGTTTTTGCAGATATTAATGAGGAAACCTACAATATTGATCCGGAGAAGGTAAGGGAGCTGACAACGGATAAGACCAAGGCGGTTGTAGCGGTGGATTTTACCGGACAGTCCGTAGAACTGGATGAACTTTTAGAGCATTGCCACGCACATGGAATCACTCTGATTGAAGACGGTGCACATGTGATCGGAACCAAATATAAAGGAAAATGCAACGGTTCCATCGCCGATATGACTACCTTAAGCTTTCACCCGGTGAAGACGGTTACCTGTGGAGAAGGCGGTGCGGTACTGACGAACAGTGAAGAGCTTTACCGTAAGCTTCTGCTTTACCGTGCACATGGAATTACCAGGGATCCGTCCCTGATGGAGCATGAGCCGGATGGCCCGTGGTATTATGAGCAGCTTGCCCTTGGCATGAATTACCGTATGACGGATATGCAGGCAGCATTACTGATCAGCCAGTTAAAGAAGCTTCCGATGTTCGTGGAACGTCGGAAGGCAATTGTGAAGCAGTATAATGAAGCATTCCTAAAGCTGCCGCAGATTGTAGTACAGAAGGAAATTCCGGAGTCGGATACTACAAGACACCTGTATATTCTGCGGATCAATCCGAAGAAGCTTTCCATTGACCGCAGACAGTTTTTCGATGCGCTGGCTGCAGAGAATATCTGCTGCAATGTGCATTACATTCCGACGTATTACTTCCCGTATTATGAGAAGCTTGGATATCAGAGAGGATTGTGCCCGAAGGCGGAGAAATTATATGAGGAAATTATTACCCTTCCGCTTTATTATTCCATGACGGATCAGGATGTGGCAGATGTAATTGAAGCGGTTACGAAGATTGCAGCGTATTACAGCAGATAGTTCGGTTGAGAGTGCACGGTTTCCTAAGAAGCCGGATTGGTACAAGGTGAGGTAGGCAATGAAATTAAGCGTCATAGTCCCTGTTTTTAATATGGCAGCAGATGATAAACTGAAATGGTGTATGGATTCGCTGGTCGGACAGACGATTTCTGATTACGAGATCATTGCAGTGGATGACTGTTCCACGGATGATTCCCTGTCCATTCTGCAGAATTATAAAAAGCGGTACCCAGGTAAGGTGATTGTGATTGCCTCTCCCGATAACCGGAAGCAGGGTGGTGCGAAGAACCTGGGACTGTCTGTTGCAAAGGGAGACTGGATCGGGTTTATTGATGCGGACGACTGGGTGTGCGCAGATTTTTATGAAAAGCTTCTGAATAAAGCAGAAGAAACCGGTGCGGATATGGTCGGCTGTGATTATCATCTGACCCCGGAGCACAGTATGAAAATCGGACAGATTGTACACAATAATACGCCGGAACAGGCAGGTGTCCTGAATGAGGAAAAGTACCGGTCCCTCATTTTGGATGGTGGAAGTCTGGTGGTGAAGATTTACCGCAGACATATTATTCTCGATTATCCGAACCGTTTCCCGGAAGGGATTTTTTACGAGGATAATGCAATTGGCAATTCCTGGATGCTCCGGGCGAAGCATTTTGAATATCTGCAGGAGCCGTTATATTACTATTACCAGCATGAGGCATCGACGGTGCACACCATTACGAAAAAGCGGTGTGAGGATCGTATGGAGGCTGCCCGGATTATGGTGAAGGAGGCGAAGGAATTTCAATTCTTTGATACCTATTATCCGGAGCTGGAAAGCAGCTTTACCACCCTGTTTTATGTGAATACCCTGTTTTCCTATCTGGCAGGTTCCGGCAGGAAGGAATACCGTTTCATAAAAGCACTGGGGGATGAAATGCGGAGTACTTTTCCTGATTTCCAGCAGAATAAGTATTATGAGCAGAGAGTCCATGCGGAGGAACGCAGGCTGATCGCCATGCAGCAGAAGTCAACGCTTTATTTTATGATCTATTACAAAGTGCTGTGGACCTACCGGAAGCTGCGTAAGCGTTTGGCTGCACAGAAGTAAATGATCAGCATCGCATGTTTTATTGTAACTATTCAGTACAGGTCGAAGCATTTACTGCCAAGACCGTAAGAAAATGATTCAGTAATGCAAAATCCCATCGGCGAAGCCGATTGGGAGTGGATTTTGCATCGTAACTGTGAAACAGCAGTTTTAATGTGAGGTCAATGGGAGAAAAAGATGAGTAGTCCGGGAAGAAGCAGAATTTATGTGTGTCATACCTTTTATCATGCCTACATTACCTGTCTGAAGGAGCTTCATATACAACGTGATCCGGTACAGAAGCAGGCGGGAGCAGTGCTCCTTTTGAGCAGTATGTCGAATGATTTCGGTAATTTAAAGGAACGTGCCGGGAAGTCCGGTTTATTTACGGAGGTCCTTCCATTTGATGAAAAGGAAGAGACTTACTTTCCGGAGCTTGCACAGTACCGGACCGATACCGGGAACCTTGTAAAGAACATGCTCCAGCGTATCCGCTTTACCAGGAAATTCGGTAAATTATTAGAGCCGTATATTCCGGTCGATTTTAAGAGGTTCGATGATATTTATGTGTTCTGTGATTCCGATCCGATCGGTTACTATCTGAGTACGCATAAGATTTATTATCATGCGGTTGAGGATGGCCTGAACTGCATCCTTTATTATGATACGGCCCGCTACGATAACCGTGGACATTTTAAGCTTAAGGCATGGATGTCGAAGCACAATCTGATCTTTATCCAGAACGGCTATAATAAATACTGCCTTGATATGGAAGTGAACGATGTTTCGGTTCTTCCTTATCCCTGTGAAAAATATCTGGAGAAGCCGCGTAAGGAGCTGACCGATGATCTGACTGAGGAAGAAAAGGATACGGTAGTCGGGATGTTCATTGAGAATAAGGACAAACTGGAAACCATACTTCGCGAGGGCATGAACCATGAGCATAAGGTGCTGGTTCTGACCGAGCCGTTGTGCGACCTTGAAACACGGAAACGTATCTTC
>ULOF01041313.1_pt1 | contig 13689 bp, 5 predicted proteins | sample 1952371 | NCBI WGS metagenome assembly ULOF01 (sample SAMEA4835597, study PRJEB28245) | human gut metagenome | biome: gut microbiome; material: fecal sample | place: Denmark | collected 2008 | reverse complement strand
CGATTGCGGCTACGGCAAAGACGGCGGACTTGCGCCCAAGCAATACATAGCAAGAATACGTTTCATCGGCGAAATAACGGAAGTCGGCACGGATTATGTGAGGTTGGACGTCGATTATCTTGCCATTTACGATCAAAACGGCAATGACGTCACGCGCAACTACGTAGTGTCCACCGAAGACGGCATGCTCGAAGTTATGCCGATCGAGTTGGAGATCGTCACCGAAGGTGCGGAAAAAGTCTACGACGGCACGCCGTTGACGAACGAGCGCTACAATCATTCTTTCCTCAACGCGCTCGGATTTGTCGCAGACCACCGTCTTGACGGAATCAGATTCACAGGTTCACAGACGATAGCAGGCTCGTCTCCGAATACGATTGCAGAGGACGAAGTAAGAGTTCGCGACGGCGCAGGCAACGACGTAACCGAAAATTATAGAATTTCGTATCTATACGGCGAACTCATCGTCACGCCGCGTCCGATAACTATAATCACTGATAGCGCATCGAAAGTCTACGACGGCGCACCGCTTTCAAAAGACAAGTATACCGTTGAACACTCCGACGGAGAAACCACGAGAGGACTTTTGGAAGGTCACACTCTGACTCTCAGTCTTAAAGAGGAAATCATCAACGTAGGTTCGACTCCGAACGCCGTCACCGATCTTCGCATAGTCGATGCCGACGGCAACGGCGTCACCGACAATTATGCTCCCGAGTATCAATGCGGCACACTTGAGATAACACCTCGCCCCGTATGGATATCTAGCGGCACTTCCGAGAGAGTCTACGACGGCACTCCGCTCAAAAACGGTGCGGTTGATATTGAGCCTTGCAATGCAGACAACACCGGAGGCCTTGTTAGTGGACACAGATATGACGTTGCGCTCAACAAGTCGATTACGGACGTCGGAAGCATTCGCAATGAATTTGACTACGTGATCATCAAAGACGCCGACGGCAACGACGTCACATACAACTATGCTATAATCCCGCACGAAGGCACGCTGACCGTCTATCCGATCGAGTTGATGATCGTCACCGAAGGTGCGGAAAAATTCTATGACGGCACTCCTTTGACCAACGATAAATACGATATCACAGTCCTCAACGCCACCGATTTCGTTGCAGGACATCGTATTATCGTGCAAGTCATCGGTTCGCAGACGATAGTCGGTTCGTCTCCCAATGCGATTGACGAGAGCGGAGTAAAGGTTCTCGATGCCGATGGCAACGACGTAACCAAAAATTATAGAATTTCGTATCAATATGGCGAACTCATCGTCAATCAGCGCCATATCGGCATCTATCCCGACGGAGCAGAGAAGATATACGACGGCACGCCGCTCACCAACCAAACCTACACGATTTCCGATTGCGGCTACGGCAAAGACGGCGGACTTGCTCCCGAACAATACGTGGCAACCGTGTCGTTTGACGGCTGGATAATCAACGTAGGCACTGTGCCTGCGACGTTGATTTTTGAATCGCTGTCCATATGCGATAAAGACGGCAACGACGTCACGGAAAATTACGACGTAACGTCCATTCCGGGCGCTTTGACCGTAAATCCGCGCAAGTTGCAGATCGTCGTTGACGACGCAAGCAAAGAGTACGACGGCACGCCGCTCGTGCCTACTCCCGGCGGATACACGATCATCGACGACGGAAGCGGCAACGGCGGACTTGCTCCGGGGCAGAATATTTCGGAGATAGAACTCGGTGGCGAGCAACTCAAACCGGGCAGTTCACCCGCAACGGTCGTTTCTATCAAGATCACCGACGGCTACGGCGACGACGTCACCGGCAATTACGATATCGAAATCGTAGACGGCACGTTGACTGTCGAAAGACTCGGCGGCCTTGACACGTCGGGCGGTATAGGCGACGGACCGGGCGGCGGACCGGGCGAGATTAGCGACAATATACAAGTCGTTCTTCGCGTGAAATCCGAAACGTCGGGAAGCATCTATCTCAAGATAAAATCCTTCGGCAATTACGGCGGAAAAGGCTGGAGTGATGCGGTAGAATACGGCAAAACGCTTATGGAATCCTTCGGATTCGATTATCTGACGGGCAGTGCGCTTAAAAAGGCGGGCGTCACGGAGTACGGAATCGAGATCAAGTCCGAAACCATGCAATACTTCTTGCCGTACTACTTGTCGATGACCGACGGCTCGTATGATATTCAAAGCAGTGACACCGAGTATTTCGGCGATCCGCTCGAGCCGTATTCGCTCAAATATTACAGTGCGTTCGTCAGCCAGATTTCGACTCTTGCGGGAGTGAAAGACGCAACCGCCTACACCGAGCAAGAAGCGGCATACAGAGAATTCGTATACAAAAACTATCTTGACGTACCCGCCGAAACCGAAGAATATCTGCAAAAACTCATCGAAAAGAACAAAAAGACGTTCACGACGGGCAATATTTACGAAGCGGTTGCAAGTTTCATCCAAAACGCCGCCGAGTACGATCTCGATTATGACAGAACGATGGACGAAGCGGACGATATAGTCGTTGCATTCCTGAGAGATTACAAGAAGGGCGTATGCAGACATTACGCGTCTGCGGCAACGTTGCTCTTCCGCACGCTCGGCATACCTGCAAGGTATTCCATAGGCTACGTCGGACAGACCTCTGCAAACGAGTGGGTTGACATCACCGATCAGCAAGGTCACGCATGGGTCGAGGTCTATATAGACGGCATAGGCTGGGCACAAGTCGAAGTTACGGGCGGAGGTCCGGGCAGTGGCAACGGCAACGGAAACGGTTCGGGATTCGACGGATCGGGCGGTATCGGCGAAGGCGAGTTTGATGATAGTGATCCCAAAGACGTAACTATCAATGTCAAGCCCGCGCGCATCGGCAAAGCCTATGACGGCACGCCGCTTTACGCGCGAAACGAAATCGAAAGAAACGATACACTTCAAAAGTTGCTCGCAAAAGGCTACTCCTACAGAGTGAAGGTTGAGGGCAGTCAAACCGACGTCGGAATCGGCGCAAGCAGGATCACCGACTTCAAATTGCTTGATCCCAACGGCAACGACGTCACCGAAGGCAAAGGCTTTATAATCGTGAAGCACGACGGTGAAATCGTGATAAAAGAAAAGCACGTCAGAGTGTTCTTGTATTCGAACAGCAAGACTTACGACGGCAAACCGCTTTCCTTTGAAGTGGGCGAAATGAAACTTTATCATTTCGTTGACGTTGAGGGCAGGCCGTTGCAAGACGACATAACGATTGATTTCACTCTCAATCCTGTCGTAAACGCAGGCGTATACAAAGCCGAGGATATCGGACTTGAGTCATACACCGTTCGCGATGCAAAAGGCAACGACGTCACGGCAAACTATTACGTCGATACGACGGGCGGCACCAGCACGATCAAAAAACGCGCCATAGATATAACGGCAGGCAGCGCAACCAAGGTTTACGACGGCAAGGAACTCACCAACGATTCATATGACCTTTCGGGCAAAGGGCTTGTCGAAGGAAACGTATTGGAAGTGCTCATCGAAGGCTCGATAACCGACGTAGGCTCGGTTGCAAACATGGTCAAAGGCGTGCGTATCACCGATGCCAACGGCAACAATGTATCTGACAACTATCAGGTCACGGGCAAGTGGGGTACGTTGACCGTCACTAAACCCTGAAGTACGCTTATTGACAAAAAACAGCGCCTATGCGCCGAGGTTTTTCCCTCGGCGCATAGGCAAAAAAAACAATATATAAGAGAGCAACAAATAAAAGATGTTCAAGACGTATAGATTTATTGAAAAACGTTTCAAATAAATCGTTAAAGAAATTTCGTAAACGGTTGACATTTTTTTTAGATAACAATATAATATCTATGCTTGAAAGCAAGCCTATCCTATGTAGCATTAGCCCAGCTGGATAGAGCGTCTGGCTACGGACCAGAAGGTCAGGGGTTCGAATCCCTTATGCTACGCCACCAAAAGCCCAATTCAAACGAGTTGGGCTTTTGTTTTCTACGCTTAAGTGATTTGAACGTGTGCAAAGCACACCGCAACTACGTTGCACCCTGACCGGTCAGGCTGCACGCGATTGACCTTCGGTAACAATCGCTGTAAGGCGAATCATTTATGCTATTAAAAATACGAACTCTTTTTGAGTTCGCATTTTTAACGTGCTATTTTACAACAAATCATTTCGTCTTTTCAAAATCCTGCAACAAGCCGTTGATTCCGTTGAAAGAGAGGGTGGCAACGATCTTTGCCAAATCGTCGATAGAGTGTTCTCGTGATGAGTTGAACCAGTGTTGGAACACGGTGAACATACCCGACACCACGAAATCGAGGACGATATCGAGCGTAGCGTCGTCGAGGAGCGTATATTGCGAAATCACTTCTTTTGCTCTCGTTTTTAGTGATTTGAACAGTTTAGATACTAGATTCGAGTTGCTTTCGATGGAAATCAGATGCTGATAGAAGTCCAAATTGCTGTTGATGATGCGAGTGAGCGCCTCGAACATAGAGTAGGGATTGTGCAGTAGTTCGTTGATATTCGTGTTGCGCAGCACTTGCTCGAAACTGTCGATAATGCTGTTTTCGATCTCGCCCGTCAGGTCGTAAATTCCGTTGTAGTAGTTATAAAACGTCTTACGGTTGATATCCGCTTTGTCGGCGATATCTTTGATGGTGATATCGTTGATATTTTTTTCGGAAAGCAATTCCGCAAACGCGCGATAGATTGCTTTTTTTGTTTTTGCGATTCTTCTGTCCACTTTTTTCTGTTCCATATCCGATACTATTTTCGACGATTCGGAGACATAATAGACAAAAAGGTCTTGAAACGTGTCTCAACTGCCGATATTGCGCAGTAAACGCTTCCGAAACGGCGAAAAAATCCTTGTAATTTTTCTTGATTATGTTATAATACACATATGAGGCATAAGTCAAGATTATAACGTAAAAATTTCTGCCGTTATAAGAGAGGAAAATTCGGAGATAAATATCAACGGAGAGGATATAAAATGAAAGTAGCAATAGTGATAGACATTTTCCACGACAAAGGCAACGGCACGTCGATGTCTGCAAGGCATTTGGTGGAAAATCTCGTCGAGAGGGGAGTCGAAGTCAAAGTGCTTTGCGACAACGCGGGGCAGGAAACCGAGACGATTCAAGGCGTTGAATTCGTCACTTTTCCCATACAGCAAATCCCCATATATCAAAAAGTTATCGAGCAGCAACACGCATGGCTTGCCTCGCCCAACGACGCAAGAATCAAAGAGGCGCTCAAAGGCGTTGATTTGGTGCATATTTACATGCCGTTTGCGCTCGGTACGCACTGCGCGCGCATAGCGCACGAACTCGGCATACCGGTGCTCGGTTGCTATCACGTATCTGCGGAGAATATCACGTTCAACGCAAAGATGAAATACGTTCCCGGCGCAACCCCCGCAATGTACCAACTTCTCAAGGTCTATCACTACAAACCCGAGTGGATCAACAACATACATTGCCCGTCGAGGTGCATCGCCTCAACGCTTATGGGTCATCTTTACAATCAGAATCTTCACGTCATATCCAACGGCTACGACCCTGCGTTCAGACCGATAGAGAACGTCAAGATACCCGAAGGTTGCGAGGACAGAATCATAGTCACGAGCGTTGGCAGGCTCACGGAAGAGAAGAGACAAGATTTGATCATCAAAGCGGTTGCAAAGAGCAAATACCGCAATAGAATCACGCTTTTCCTTGCAGGCAAAGGCCCGAAGCAAGAAGAATACGAAACTCTCGCCAAGGATTTGCAAGTGGATTTGCGCATAGTATTTCTTTCTCAATCCGAACTTGTCAACTTGCTCAACGCATCCTATCTTTTCGTGCAGGCAAGCGACGTCGAAACCGAATCGATAGCGTGCTTAGAGGCGATTGCGTGCGGCACGGTGCCCGTAATATCCAACGCAAAAATGTGCGCAACCAAGCAGTTTGCCATCACGCCTCAATCAACGTTCAGAAAGGGCAGTGCGTATTCGCTCGCAACGATGATGGATTTTTGGATTGCCAACCGCAAAGCGCACGACGAAATGAAGCCGAAGTACGGTGAATTTGCCAAAAAATTCAGTCTTGACAAATGCATTAATTACATGTTCGAGTTATACGACTTCTTGCTCAAAGACGACAAGAGCAAGTATATCGTCAAGGACTACAACAATCTTATGACGTTTGAACTCGACCGTGACGAGTTAGGGCTTATATCTCCCAAGCACAACCAATTCCACAAGTTGAATCGCCTGAGAAGATATATGGAAAAGTTTTAGTCTTTGCAGAAGCAAAGTCAGTGATATACACGCAAAGCGGGCGTGAAATTGCACACCGTGTGTGCAGTTGCGGAATATTGAATGATCTAATGAAACCGATTTTGGGTGTGGGGTATCCCCATCCGCAATTATTAATTATTCATTATTAATTAAAAAAACGTGCCTTAGGCACGTCACCAAGCAGATAATTTGGCGAAACTGCGGTTTGAGTTTTTACCCGTGTTTGAATTGATAGCGCAAATTGTCTGCGCGGTAGAGGAAATAAGATCAAGCAATGCAATGACAACACGCAGAATCTGCGTGTTGTCATTGCATTAGCGACGATTTTTATTTCAACTTTCCTAATCCAATTGAATAGCCTTGCGCTTTTCCGAGTTCTTTTGCGCTCTTTTTGTCGAGCAATTCAACGCAACGGATAAACGTACAGATTTGCTCGCAGGCGAGAGCGGAGTTATATTTGTCCATATGATGATTGTCCGCAATCGAGCACAGATAGTCGGGAGCGGTGACGAGAGCAATTTCGGGGATACGCTTGTTGAAGAGAGGTTGACCTTCTCCGAAGTGGAGCATATTGTGACCGCGGAGCGTCATCGTACGCACGGTATCGCGCTCTTTTATTGCCTGATAGTACACGTCGTCAACGGTTTTGTTGCCCGTATACACGATTTCGACGTCCACGGGATTGGTTTGCGTATACACGCCGTCAACGTCCTTCCATTCGGTGCAACCGAGATGCTCGACCGCACAGCCTGCCACTGCTTTCAGCCCGCCTTTTTTGCCTTTCCACACTTGTTTGTTGTCTGCAAGGAAGCGAGAAGTTGCCTGATCCGTACCCGTACGGAAATTCGGCAAACGGAAGTGCCCCGTCACGAACGCAAACACGAGATTTCTGTCGGTGGGGTGTTCTTTGAAGTATTCCATCATACGCAGCAGTCCTATAGCGCCGTTTTCCTCGCAGAAGTTGCAGCCGTCGGTATGCGTATTGACGATGATAGCCTCGTTCGTCTCTTTTTTGCCCTTGATGACGGCGTAGAAGGATTGCGTTTTAGCGTCCTCGAGCGTACCTGTGAGTTTGAGCGTTGCGCTCTTTTTTGCTTTCGCGGCGTCGAGCACGACTTTCCCGTCCGTTTGATTGACCCACACCATAGGCACTTTGAGGTAGTGTAGGATGAAGTTTAGCACTTGCCCCTCGACCATTTGATCCGACATATCTTCCCAAATGCAAATCATACCTTTCATCCCGGAGAGTTGCGCCGCCCAGAAGGTGAGCAAAGTCTTGACGAAGGAAGTGCTGACAGGACCTCTGTAACTCTTTTCGATTTCGAGGTCGCTCGGCAGGGATTTACGCTTGTCGAAAGCGATTTTACTGCTGATTTTGGACAGATTCTTTATATGGCAGACGGCGATTTTGCCTCTTGCCCTTTGAAAGCCGAGGGGATGATTTCCGACGACCACGAGTTTGCCCGTAACTCCGTTTTCACCCGTAAGACCGCTGTAAGGGAAGGGAGATGAAACGTGCACGTCCTTTCCGTCAATCACGAGGGAGCAATCCTTTGCTTGCCAACGCTTGAAAGTATACGGCGTGACGTGAGTGTCGAAGCCCAAATCCTTGATTTGCGCCTTAATCCATTCGCAGAACTCGTTTTGCGCGTCCGTACCCGTAAGGCGGATTCCGAAAGCGTTCATCGTATTCATATCCTCGTCAACTATTTTTGGGTCGAAAAACTTTGTTACGTCCATAATTTTCTCCTTGCTTACCGCATTGTAAATTGCAATTGATACGAATGTATCGATTGATTCAATTGTAACACATTTGTCGTATATGTCAATGCGCGTCTACCAATAAAATATATAAATTCAAGTAGGAATATAATACCTCGTCGATGGATTACGACTCGTCTTATTCGGCGTATTCCAACCCGTTTTGCGGCGTAAACGGTTGATTTCTTTCGGTTTTTTTGTCGTAGCGCGCAAAAAAAGCGAATCGCTTTTGCAACTCGCTTTCTCTTTATAGATTTTTCACGCCGCCTCGTTCACTGTTATGCGCTGATTGGGCATAAGCCGCATCAAAAAGTATTGAATGGTCATCGTAAATCCGACGGAGCAGAACACGTGTATTTGCGCAATAGACGACACGGGGTAGGGGCGTTCGATGATGCCTTTGAGGTTGGCTTCCTTAATCATAATCAACGCCGTGATAAGAACGTAAGAGAGCATACCCACCGAAATCATGCCTTGCTTGGGATTTCTAAACAGCGTAGTGATAAAAAACAGCACTTCGGTCACGAAACACATTATGAAGCCTGCCAGAGCCACATTGTTATGGATTTTTCTCAATCTGTCGTATTTTTCCGCAAGTTCGCCGTCAACTTCGAGCCAAGGCACTGAGATACCTGCGGTGAGAATCGCCGCGCTCATCAGACTCAACCCCAAAAAGATAAATTGCATTTGCTTTGAGTATTGTCCTGCGTCGAGGCACATTTTCATTGCCAGAATAAACCCTGCAAGGAACAGAAATCCGTAGAAGAGGATAACGCCCATATGGTTTTCTCTGTACGCCACGTAAGAGAGCGACTTGAAGATAGGACGTTTTCCGCCAAGAATGCAGCAAATCACCGAGAATACGGGAAAAACCACGCACCAAAACACCGTAAGGACGACTTCGAGGGCGGATCTGTGTTTTTGCATATACTTAGGAAGAGTAGAATTGTCGTTAAAAGCTTTCATAAATAATCTCCCTCAATTTGATACATATTTTATAACACAAAACGTCGTCAAATTCAAGGGCTATTGGAAATTTATCAATATTAAAATATTGATTTGGCAAAAATATCGTTGATATGCTCGGTATCAAGTTATTTTCGTGTAAGTTCCAATCGCGTGCGCGCTTCCTCGTTATTCCCGATCACTTTTCCGACTTTTGAGCAGTGGAGCATCTTATCGCAATTTCCGCAAGTTTCCGCTTTTTCGTTCAGTGCGCATTGACGGATAGGACAGAGTTTGTCGCAATAAGCGGTTTTCACGCCGTTGCTTCTACATCCTTCGCAATTAGTCGTTTCAGGAGCAATCTCAATTTGATTCCATTCGCTTGTGGTCTACGCTTCGCAAATTGCGCAATTGCGCCTGCGTGCGTTCGCACGCAACACTTTGTGTTGCATTTGCTCGCTATGTCCACTGTGCTCGATTTCCGCAAATGCTGTGCGCTTGCGTCTCTCTTCGCTTGTGGTCTACCGAGACTTGCCCAACAGCGATTGTTACCGAAGGTCAATCGCGTGCAACGGACGGTGCCCGTCCCAACAATGCAAGCATTGTTGCCTGCAAATTGTTCAATTTGCAGTGGGAGTTCAAGTTTGGTGTCCGCAAAAAAAGAAAAAGCACGAAAAGTTCGTGCTTATCTTTTTGTTGGTGCGGTCACCGAGACTTGAACTCGGACGGTGTAACCATACGCCCCTCAAACGTACGCGTCTGCCTATTCCGCCATGACCGCTTAACATTGCCTATTATATGATTAAATGGGGGGTATTGTCAAGGAGTTTTGCACCTAAATTTTGCCAAAAGGCAACATTTTTTTCAAACTCATATATTGTCATTATGAGCGAGTGCAGAAGCAGTCAAAACGAACGAAACGGCAATATCTCCGCTTTCTTTTCGCAGATTCCCGTTGACGTGTTTTCGCAAAACGTTTTTGCGAGCGCGGTTGCAGATGCCGTATGCAAGGGCAAAAGCAAGAGCGAAATTGCCAATACGATGCAATTCTTGCAACTTTTGTGTTGCCTTATGAAGACGTACATGTTTTGAGCATTTTTTAATATTTCACTCTTGAATCGCAAGTTTTAATATGTTATATTAAAATATATCGATTTTGCGTGACGGTTCACACAATCCAATGCTCGCGCAAAGAGAAAACTATGACGGATAATTTCGGATTCAAACACAAGAGCGGAATATTGATGGCAGTCAGTTCGCTTTCGAGCGAATGGGGCATAGGCACGTTTGGCGCGCCGTGCAAGCGGTTCGTAGATTTTTTGGTTGCCACCAAGACGAAGTGTTGGCAAATCTTGCCTCTCAATCCCACGGCATACGGCGACAGTCCCTATCAATCCCCGTCGTCTTTTGCAGGCAATCATTACTATATCGACCCTCAAACGCTTTATCAAAAAGGTTTGCTTGACAAGGACGAGTTGAAATCCGCTCGTCACGTTTGCCAAAAGACCGATTACGGTTGGTTGTTTGAAAACAAAGTCGCTTTGCTCAAAAAAGCGTACGCGCGTTTTACCAAAACGCCCGATTTCGAAACGTTTTGCAACGACAATGCCAACTGGCTCGACGACTACGCTTATTTTATGGCGTTGAAGTCTGCCTTTTGCTACAAACCGTGGAACGAGTGGGAGGACGATTTCCGCATCTACGCCAATGCGCAAGCGAAAAAAGCCGATTATTCGGACGAAATAGCATTTTGGCACTTCGTGCAGTACGAGTTTTTCAGCGAGTGGAAAGACGTTTTGAAATATGCTCATCAAAAGGGAATAACCGTGATAGGCGATATGCCAATTTACGTTGCCTACGATTCCGCAGACGTTTGGAGCAACCCGTCAATGTATCTGCTTGACGAGGATTTGAATCCCACCGTCGTTGCAGGTTGTCCGCCCGACGCCTACGCAGAGGACGGTCAGTTGTGGGGCAATCCTATCTACGACTACGACAAAATGGCAGAGAACGGCTACGAGTGGTGGATCGAGCGCATCGAGCAATGTTTTAAGTTGTACGATATTTTGCGCATAGACCATTTCCGTGGCTTTGCAAGCTATTTCGTCATCAGCAACGGAGAAAAGACCGCACGAAACGGCAAGTGGCAAGTCGGTCCGGGCAAAGCGCTTTTCGACGAAGTTAGCAAGCGTATTCCCAATGCAAAAATCATAGCGGAAGATTTGGGTTATATCACCGACGACGCGAGAGAATTGCTCGCATACTGCGGTTTCCCCGGAATGAAAGTATTGCAATTTGCCTTTTCCGGCGACGACGACAACGAGTATCTCCCCAAAAATTATAAGAGTGACAACTGCATAGTCTACACCAGCACGCACGATTCCGACTGTGCACCTTCTTGGTGCAAGAACGCCACGGGCGAAACGTTAGCATGTTTCAAAAAGGAGTGTCTGTGCATCAGCGGCGGCGCAAACCGCACCTATGCGCTTATAAACTTCGCTTTCAAATCCATTGCAAACCTTGCCGTAGTGTCTCTTCAGGACTGGCTGTTGCTCACCAACGAGAAGGGGAGAATGAACACCCCGTCCGTAGCGCAAGGCAACTGGGTATGGCGTGCGCCCAAGACCTACGATGCCCCCGACATTATCGAGCGCATCCGCAAAACCAACGAGCAATTCCACCGCGAAGCGTAACTTTCCTTTCGCTCCAACCGTGCCGCAATGCGCATATGGAATATTTCTCAACCCCGTCCTCGTGTCATTCAGAGGAGCGTAGCGACGTAGGAATCTCCGGGGACGGAACCAAAATTCTCCCATTTTGTCATTGCGAGGAGCAACGACTGTTGCGACGTGGCAATCTAGCGAAGCGAATCAAAATCTTCCGCTTTCGTGCTTGCACGATATCATCACGTAGTGATATCATCCGAGCATTGCGAGGATATCATCGTCTTCGGCGATATAATAAAAAAATAAGAGCACTCATCCGAGTGCTCTTATTTTTTTTGCTATTCGTTACATTTTCGCAATATAAGCGGCAAGTTCGTTAAAGATAACGTCAAGTCCGTGTGCGCCTGCGTCGGGATAACCGATTGAGCGTTCGCCGACCGTGCCTGCTCTTCCGAGAGTTGCAACGTGAGTTTTGGTTGCTTCTGCGCCTTCGTGAGCCGCTTTAGCGCCGAGGTTGAGACCTTCTTGCAGATTCTTGCCTTCTTCAGCGGCTTTAGTGAGAGCCATTGCGCAAGGTTTGAGAGCGTCCACAAGCGTCTTATCGCCGATTTCCGCGCCTTTACCAAAGGATTTCTTGCCCGTTTCGTACACGCCGCGATTTGCTTCGGTGAAGAGGAGCGCGATATCCGTGAGGTTGACTTCCTTCTTGCCGAGCATTGCTTTGCCCGCATACTTAAACGCAGAGCCCCAAATCGGGCCGGACGCGCCGCCGCAGTACTCTTTGATGATTTCGCTGCAACTTACGAGGAACTGACCGATATCGCCTTTCTTTCTCGTTGCCCAGTCTGCTTTGAGTTGTCTGAAACCTTTTGCGATTGACATACCGAAGTCGCCGTCGCCCATTTTATCTGCCTCACAGAAGGGAACTTCGTTTTCGATAACGACGTCAGCCATCTTGTCCACGATTTGCACGAACGCAGCGGTATTTATGGTTTCGCCGACGACGGGTTTGCCCTCGACTTCGTACACTGCGACTTCTTCCGCCTCTGCTTTAGCCGCCTTTTTTGCGGTTGCTTTGTGCTCCGTTTGAACGGGAGCGTATCCGAGTGCTCTGCCGATTGCTTGCACTGCTTCAAGAGCCGCCTCGGCTTGTTCGCTCATTGCCGCGCCCCAAGTGAGAGCGGGAGTGCAAACGGGGTAGTCGACGAGCGCTTTGAGTTCGCTGTCCACTCTGAGCACGGAGATAGAAGCGCCTGCCATATCTATGGAAGTCATAAAGTTGCCAACGATAGTGCGGTGAATCTTGATTCCGTCGTTGTTGAGAGCCTTCGTAACGGAGTTGTTGAGGATATACAGTTCCTGAAGCGGAGTTCCGCCGAAACCGTTGATTAGAAGCACGATTTCCTCGCCCTTTTTGAGTTTGAGGTCTTCTTCGAGGTCGGTGAGGATGCGTCTTGACAGGTCGTCGCAGAACGTACCCGTGGAGTAGTCGATTTTCTCGCGGAAGCGACCGGGTTCGCCGTGGATACCGACGCCGAATTCCATTTCGTCGTCACCGATTTCAAAAGTGGGGTGACCTGCCGCGGGAACGGTACAACTCGTGAAAGCGAAACCGAACGAGCGGACGTTTTCGATAACTTTGTTAGCAACGGCTTTGACTTCTTCGAGGCTCTTGCCTTGTTCAGCCGCCGCGCCTGCGCATTTATGCACGAGCACCGTGCCTGCCACGCCTCTGCGACCGACGGTGTAGAGGGAGTCTTTGACGGCGATATCGTCGTTGACGTAAACGGCGTCCACTTTGATTCCGTCGTCTTGAGCGTCGCTCATAGCGTTGTTGAAGTTCATGCAGTCGCCCGAGTAGTTTTTGACGATGAGAAGCACGCCTTTATCGGTAGCGCATTGTTTGATTGCGTTGTAGACCTGAACTTGAGAGGGAGAAGCAAAAACGTCGCCGCAAACAGCCGCGTCGAGCATACCTTTGCCGACGAAACCTGCGTGAGCGGGTTCGTGACCGCTGCCGCCGCCGGAGATGAGG
>ULOF01000009.1_pt1 | contig 13753 bp, 8 predicted proteins | sample 1952371 | NCBI WGS metagenome assembly ULOF01 (sample SAMEA4835597, study PRJEB28245) | human gut metagenome | biome: gut microbiome; material: fecal sample | place: Denmark | collected 2008 | reverse complement strand
CTATATAACATCGACGCGCAATGTATTTCTGGACGGCGGCGATACCTATCAGGGTGATGCGGATATAGCCGTCAATGCCGGGTTCTTTAATGGGGCGCAGCTTTCTGAAGCGAAACACTGCGTTTCTTATGCGTGGTCCAAGTACCGGGATGCTAGGAGACGGTATTATGACGATGACCGCCTGAAAAAGGCAGCCCATGGGACAAGGGAAATGGAGCCGGGGGTTCATATCGGAGAGCAGGCGCTTGTGTTTGACGAGATAGCTAAAATTGCGGGAGATGGGGACTACAGGAAGTTTGCCGCGATCATGGATCAGGCGATGAAGGAGTGGGGCATTCTTCCGGAAGAGGCCGGATATGTGAACGGAAAGCTGATTTCTGATACAGGAGAAATCACATTTGACCCTGAAAATGCCCGTTATAAAGTCAGTACATCTTTCTGTGGATATTTCAGCGGGGCGCCGGAAGAGATGATTTCCTTATCAGAGGAAGTCAGCGTAAAGGCAGACAACAAGAGAATTACCCTTGCGCTGATTGCTAAAGAGGAAAAACCGTTAAGTGAGGCGCAGGAATATATCCTCACTGCGATGGGAGAAACCGGCATGGATGAGACGGAATACCACACAGGGCAGAAGCTTCCGGGGATGCCATTTGAATTCACTGCAGTGGAGTTTAAGGGAAAGTTGTTCGCGGAAACGCTGGAAGGATGTATCTGTGTGAAAGCAAAAGAAGCGGAGCTTGAGATATTGAACCCCATAGGGGAGACGATAGCATACGTTGAAGGGAAAGAAGAAAATGGGGAAGTACGGTTTACACTAGATGGTTCGGTTCCGGGAATCCAGTATCATCTGACTGTAAAGCGGTAACAGAAATAAGAAGAAGCCGGAGGAATTATTTATCATGGAGGTAAAACAGTCAGACAGCCAGAATTTATATGAGTTTACAGAGGATGGGAACAGTTGCCGGATCCTGAAACCGGAGACACCCAGATACTGGTACAATTATCTGTGGAATGAAGACCGGTACTGTGCACAGGTATCCCAGGTCGGCCATGGCAGGAGTTATTTCTTAAGTGAGAAGGCGGATATGTGCATGATCAATCAGAATGATGCCAGATACATTTATCTGAGGGATGATGATGACGGAATCTGCTGGAATATCGGGAAGGGTCCCTTAAATGAAGAGGTTGAGGGATACAGATGTACCCATAACATAGGGTATTCCAAAATTGAATCGAAGAAAGGTGGGATAGAGTCTTCGTGGCGAATTTTTGTACCAGTGAAGGGGCTGCATGAAATCTGGACGGTCCGGCTTTGCAATACAGGGGAAAGAGAGCGCAGCCTCAGCATGTTCTCCGCCGTCAGCTTTTCTCTGGAGGGATTTTCTTATCCCAGATATTATGAGATGTACCGGTGCATGAAAACAGGTTTTGATGCAGGGTTGAACGGAATCTATTGTGATTCTGCCCACCCATTTGCGCCCCATGGTTATTATCATGGTTTTCTGGCATCCACGGAGCCGGTATATGCCTATGACGGGGATTTGACACGGTTTTGCGGCTCGACTTCCACCTTGACCATGCCGGACGCTTCGGCTTGTGCGCTGTTCCAGCGTCCGGAGGTGGTCGTGCGGGGAAAGGACTGTACCAATTCGGATGCAGCGCTTTTTATCCTTGGCGGCGTGCTGCAGCACAAGATATTACTGAAGCCAGGAGAAGAAAAGGAAATCCATGTTCTGTTCGGAATATGCAGTTCGTGCGGGGAAGCAGCCGGGGTTGTAGGAAAGTATGCGGAAGATACCCGGAGGGTGGAGCAGGAGTTCCAGTCTGCAATGGCTTATAATTATGAGAAAATCAGTTCCTTGTCCGTCAGAACACCAGATGAAAAAATCAATCATATTATGAATAACTGGGTGAAAAAGCAGGCCGATTTTTGTATCGTTGGGAAAAAAGGAGTCCGGGACAATCTGCAGATTTCTGTTGGGTTACTTGGGTATAGGCAGGAAAAAGCGGAAGAAGAAATTCTGGAATGCTTAAGGCACCAGTTCCGTGACGGACATGCCGTTCTTACATGGTATCCATATGACGATACCCGCTATTCCGACCAGCCATTCTGGATCATATGGGCTGTCTGTGAGCTTGTCAAGGAAACAGGGAATCCGGAACTGCTTAAGAAAATGGTTTCCTGGCAGGACGGCGGGGAGGCAGAGGTTCTTGAGCATGTCAAGGCTGCGGTCAGCAGGCTGATTGCGGACAAGGGGGAAAACGGTCTTGTAAAACTGTTTTTTGCCGATTGGAACGATGCCCTGAATGTTACGGATGATGCGGAGGCGGAATCCGTGATGCTTTCCTGCCAGTCTGCATTGGCATTCCAGGAGTTGCAGCGGCTGATGGAGTATACAGGGGATGCGGCATATGCAAAATTTCTTGGTGAAGAATACGTAAAACTGAAAGACAGCATCAATCTTGCCGCATGGGATGGAAGCTGGTATGCAAGAGCCCTGAGCAGAAAAGGAAATATCGGGTCAAAAGACAGTACGGGCAGCAAAATCTATCTGAACGCACAGACATGGGCCGTGCTGTCTGGCGTGGCGGAAGAAGACAGGATTTCGCAGGTGCTTACAGCGGTAGATGGAATGGAACAGGACTTTGGCTTCCCGCTGAATATGCCGCCTTACCAGGCATATGACCCCCATGTAGGGCGGATGTCGGGAATGCTGCCGGGATTGTTTGAAAACGGGGGCGTTTACTGCCACGCAACGGGATTTAAGATCCTGATGGACTGTAAGGCAGGGAGGGCTTCAAAAGCTTTGGAGACATTAAAGAAAATTATGCCGGACAGTGAGAAGAACCCGTCAGCAAGGTCGGGAGCGGAGCCCTATGTCTTTACAAACTGTTATTCCACGCATCCCGGCTATTATGGGAAGTCTTATCAGTCATGGACCACGGGAACATCGGTCTGGTGCATGATGGGAGTTTACGAAGGCATTATGGGTGTGAAACGGGACTATGAAGGATTGATGGTAGACCCCTGTTTCCCGGCTGAGTGGGAAGAGGCGGAAGTGACAAGGCATTTCCGGGGAGCGGACTATCATATAGTGGTTCATAATCCGGGACATTTGGAGAACGGAAGGGGAACCGTCCGTGTAGATGGGAAAATATGCCCTGATTCTGTACTGCCCGATTTCAGGGACGGAAAGCGGCATGAGGTCGAAGTGCTGCTTGGGTAAAGCAGCATTTCGGTAAGAAAGCAGAGAAATTTGACATACAGGAAACGAGGAGGGTGAAATGAACCGGAAAGAGTTTGCAAGAAAGATTGCGGAGGAGTCTATCGTATTGCTGAAAAATGAAGAACAGATTCTGCCGTTTCCTGCACAGAAGGAGGTTGCTATTTTTGGCAGGGCGCAGGTCGGGACGCTGTATTCAGGGAATGGTTCCGGAGGAGCCAATATTGCGGGATGTCCCACAATACTTGAGGAATGTGAAAAGAATGGGATAATTCCAGAGCCTTTGCTTAAGGGGTTTTACACTTATAAGGTGAAAGAAGAGCCGGTATCCGAGGCGGATGAATTTGACTGGACGAAAGCCGGCGAGGGCATGAACTGTGGAATCATGTACGAAATTTTCGGCAGATACCGCGCTCCGCTCAAAGAGTATGAAGTGCCGGAATATTTGATCCGCCAGGCTGCGGAAAAAACGGATACTGCGCTGGTTGTGATTGGTAGAAATTCTGGCGGCGAGGAATGTGACAGACATTTAACAGAGGACTATTATCTGACAACGGAAGAGGAAAAGCTGCTGGATATGGTATGCAGCCAGTTTGCAAAAGCGGTGGTTATCCTGAATGTAAACGGACTGATCGACCTGTCGTGGATCAACCGGTACGCAACCATGAAAAGTCTGGTGTTTTTAGGAATACCGGGAGAGGAAGGGGCTGCCGCATTGGCAAGAGTTCTTTCCGGCAGGGTAAATCCGTCAGGGAAAATGGCGGTCACGGTTGCGGAGCGTTATGAGGATTATCCGTCAGCCGCACATTTTACATGGGATAAAGAGTGCCCGGATCAAATTCTGACTTATGAAGATTATGGATTGTCAGCTGAAAAAAATGGGAGAAGAGGTTTTGACAAAAGCCCTGTGACGGTTTACTGGGAGGATATCTACGCAGGATACCGGTATTTTGATGCGTTCCAAAAGAATGTATTGTTTCCCTTCGGGCATGGCTTATCTTATACGCATTTTTGTATTACAGAAATACATACAGAAAAAAAGCAAAATGGGATAAAAGTGACCGCCAGAGTGAAAAACATAGGAGCAGTATCAGGAAAAGAAGTGGTTCAGGTCTATTTGTCTAAAATGGACGGAAAAGGAAGTGCGTATCCGATGCAGGCTCTCAAAGGATTTGAAAAGACATCTCTGCTTGATCCGGGAAATGGAGAACTGCTTTGCATTACAATTCCATGGAAGGAACTGGCAGTATATGAAGAAACGAAAGCCGCATGGGTAATAGAAGAAGGGGAATATGTACTCCATGTGGGGAACTCTTCCCGGAATACGGTTAGTGCCGGACGGATTCGGGCAGAACAGATATTTTGTTTGGAACAGTGTGCAAACCGGCTTACAATTGCTTCTAGCAATCTGAAAAAAATCAAATTTCTGACTGAACAGTATAAAGCAGCAGAGATAACAGAAAAAAGCTGTGAGCAGGGAAATGAGATGGGAAGGGAAGACTCAGAAAATATCATTATGATTGACTGGGAAGATATTCGGCAGGAAAATGCAGAGGAAAGTGCAATAATTTCAGATTCGGGATTGGAATGTTTGGGAAAACAAAAACCTGATTTCTCTGAGTTTTCAATAGAAGAATTGTCTTCGCTCTGTGTCGGGTATGGGCCAGGGATTCCTTTTGCAGTAGCAGGAGACCAGAGTCAGCCCTCAGCTATTTTGGATGAAAGCGGAAGACCACTGACGACTAACAGTCATCCGGCAGGGTATGCCGGCTATGTTTCTCCGGCAATGGTGGAAAAGGGGATCAAATCGATTTTTTATAAAGATGGTCCGGCAGGGATTGGTGAAACCGCATGGCCGACAGAGATGTTGATTGCCTGTGCATTTGATAGGACGCTTTGGTATGAATTTGGAAATACTGTGGGAGCAGAGTGCGAACAGCGGCAGGTGGATATCTGGCTTGCGCCTGCGGTAAATCTGCATCGGAATCCATTGTGTGGGAGAAATTTTGAATATTTTTCAGAAGATCCCTATCTGACGGGTGTGTGTGCCTGCGAGATTGCAAAAGGCGTACAGGAAAATCATCCGGTGTTAGTGTGTCCCAAACACTTTGCGGTAAATGAACAGGAAACTTTCCGAAGAGGAAACAGCAAGAGAAATTATGATGCTGTGGATTCCATTTTGACAGAACGTGCGGCCAGGGAAATTTATCTGAAGCCTTTTGAAATGCTGGTACGCGATGCGGAGGTTGCATGTATCATGACATCCTTCAACAAAATCAATGGTATTTTTGCCGGGGGAAACAAAGATCTGTGTACGCATATTCTTAGGGATGAGTGGGGATTTAAAGGTGCAGTGGTGACGGACTGGGGAGATATGGATGTCGTGGTAGATGGTGCGGATGCCGTGGCGGCGGGAAACGATATTGTCATGCCAGGAGGGCCACCGGTCATCCGGCAGATACTAAAAGGTTATAATGAGGGCAGAGTGACACGCAGTGAATTGGAAAGTGCAGTCAGTCATCTGCTTGATATGTCCGGTAGAATTTAACCCGGCGTTTTCTTAAGTGAATTTACTAAGGAAGCTTTAGCTTTATGCTCCTTTTTACGGTATTGCAAAGGAGTCGTTCCATATTGCTTTTTAAAAACATTTTGAAAATACGCTTGACTTGAAAAGCAGAGATAACTGCTGATTTCTGCCAGACTTTTGTCACTGTAAGCCAGAAGCCTTTTAGCATCTTCTAATCGGCATTTAGTAATGTAGGCACTAATGGAAATGCCCAGTTCTTCTTTAAAGTGTTTCATCGTATAGGAATTGCTGCGGTAAATTTTTCTGGAGACATCATCAATACTGATCGGTTCGTTTGTGTGATTACGGATATAATCCATGCACTGATAGATTTCGCTGGTAACACTTTTTGGAATATGCGCTTCATGTACCCTTTGGCAAAAATCCATTATCATGATGTAATATAGTTTATTAATTTCTTCAATAGAAAGAAGATATTCACATTTTTGAACATAAAAGTCTATAAGCTGATAGGTTTTTTCTATATCCATTCCTCCAGGAATAGCACCAAGTATACCTATTTTTGTAGCTAGTCCAATGAAAAAGTTTTTAGAATGACGCATGGGTGTATGGGCCATTTTTCCTTCTTTCCAGGCCATTTTATTGGAATATAAAAATGACTTTAACTGTTCCGTATTTCCTTCTCGTATATACTGATACATTTCAAGCTCGAAATAGTAAGAATTGTGGAAATCATTATTTTCTATATACTCTATTATATCATCAGAAGAATAATTGTCTGTGCGGTCGGCATAACCGATGTCAATATTATTAAGATCATGAAAATTAGTTTCTTTATGATTGAGACACAGGTGCAGAAAAGCAAGATATTTACAGAGCTGAAGATGACTGGTTCTGGGAATGGCACAAAGAAATTCCGTAAGCAGTTCCCGTGCGCTCAGCGGAATTGTCAATTCATGCATGAATTGTCGGACAAGCTGATTGGTTACGGGCACGCTGAAGGCTGGTCCTATAATCAAATCGTAATCTGTATTTTCAATTTGCACCCGCCCGTATTCCAGATCGGGGGAATAGCCGCAAAAACCCGGATTATGATCTGTGGGATAAATCCGCCACGCTGCCTGGGAAGTTACGGGCAGTGTTTCCATCATAGCAGAGTATTCTACTTGGCCGTTTTTCAGGAGAAATATAGGAATGTTTGTCGCACCAAAAAAGTTTTTACATAATAAAACATAATCCATATAAAGCACCTCCGGTAATATCCTGATTTTAGTATAGATATTAGAATTAAAAAAAGCAAGATGTAATATTACAATTTTGAAGAGTATTTTGTAATATGCATAATATAATTTATGGTAAAATAAAAATCGCAGCAGAAAAATAAGAAATATTATTTTGTTTTGACATGACGAGATTAAAATAAGCGGAAAGAATTCATAAGGGAGGATATATGAAGAGAAACATTAGTATTCATAAGGCGGAAGCCAATAAAGGAGTATTGGATTTTTCCCATTTGCTTGATGCACCTGCAGGAAAACATGGATTTGTGAGGGTAAAAAAAGGACATTTTTATTTTGAAGATGGGATTCGTTGCAGATTTCTTGGATTTAATGTAGCGGCAAGATCCAATACACCGGATCATGAAACGGCAGACAAAATGGCAGAACGTTTTGCGAGTATGGGGGTAAACATAATCCGTTTGCATGCGGCAGATGCGCCTGTCGGCGAGGAGCCGGGAAGCTGGAGCAGCTGTAAGGAGGCTCCGTTGTTAAATTATCAGAAAGAAAATGGCAGAGAATTTAACAAAAAGGGTCTCGATCGTTTTGATTATTTTGTAGCAAAACTGAAAGAAAAAGGAATTTATCTTCACATTGATCTGATTGTGGCCAGAGATTTTAGAGAAGGAGACGGATTGGACTATCCGGGTAATCCTGGTTCATGCGTAAAGCGTTTTCCTATGTATAACAAACGTATGATTGAGCTACAAAAAGAATATGCAAAGATGATCTTATGTCATATAAATCCATATACTGGTCTGGCACTTATAGACGATCCTGCTGTGGTTGTAGTTCAAATAAATAACGAAGAATCTGCCATAAGCGGAACCATGGGAACAGATGGAAGGGAGGATATGCAACCATATAGAGATGAAGTGCAAAAGCGATTTAATCATTTCTTGTTGATGAAGTATGGTACAAGGGAACAATTAAAGAAAGCCTGGACCAATGGTGAAAGCTGTGCGTTAAGGTGTGAGGAAGATCCGGAAAAAGGAACTGTCTTAGGAGTGGATGGAGAAGCATACCAGCCTGTTAATGATCCGGCATCAGAGTGGGATAGCGGGGTAAATTCTGCCAGATATGCGGATTTTATGGAATTTGGAATATGGATCAATCGGAATTTTTATCAGAGAATGAAGGATTATCTTCATTCCTTGGGAGTAAAAGTACCTATTGTTACCAGTAATTTACTAACAGGTGCAGCTGATATTTATGGGCATATGGATGGCGATATTATTGAAAATAACAGTTACTTTAATCATCCGCTACTGCCTGTGCAGAATAATACTTACCATGTACTGGGACCCAGAGAATATGTGTCTGTGAATCCGCTGACAATGCAGAAGGGAGGAAATCCCAAAGCAACAACACTGCTTAGCCTTGCTTCAATGGCAGCTTTGGAAGGAAAACCATTTATGCTCAGTGAATGGAATGAATATGGACTGCATCCTTTTCATTCTACTTCCCTTGTACATACGGTTGCTTATGCGTGTTTAAATGACTGGGATGGATTGATTCTTTATAATCACCATACATCTGAGCATTGGGATGATCAGCCCGAAGATAAAATTTTAAATATATTTGATGTCTACAATGATCCGGCTGTTGTGTGTCAATGGGGGTTTATGGCGTCGGTTTTTTTAAAGGGTCTGATAAATGTGGCAAATAATCGGGTGGATGTAGTTTATACGCAAAATGATTTGCGGACATTACCGGTTTTTCATGCAATGCCGTCTACATTTTTCCCTTATGTGACCGCCATGCGGAATGTTTTCTTAGATGGAGGCGACAGCTATCGAGGGGATGCGGATGTGGCTATAAATGCAGGCTTTCTAAATGGAGCTGATTTGTCGGATGCAAAGCATGGGGTTTACTATGCATGGTCCTTGTATAGGGATGCATGGCGGAAAAATAAAGAGACAAACCGGCTGGAAAAGGCGGCGAAAGGAACGCGGGAAATTCAAAGGGGAGTACATTTAGGCAGGCAGGCGCTCGTATTTGATGAAATCGCCAAAATTGCCGAAAATGGAGATTACAGTGAATTTGCAAAAATTATGGATCAGGCGATGAAAGAGTGGGGGGTTTTGCAGAAAAATACAGGGTTCATAGAAGGAAAATTTATTTCTGATACAAAGGAAATCGTATTTGATCCTGCAAATTATCAATATAAGATCAATACAACTCATTGTGCATATTTTAGCGGTATGCCAAACGGAGAGATAAGTCTTTCTGACCGGATTATGCTGGAAGCGCGAAATGAGAGAATTACGTTGGCTTTGCTTGGCGTAGATGGGAAGGCATTTGACGATTCAAGAGAATATATATTAACTGCAATGGGAAATACTGGAATGGATGAAACGGTTTATCAGCCGGGACCTGAACAGGCAGGACGCACCTTCACTACAGTAATTCTGGGAGGCAGATTGTACGTCGAAACATTGGAAGGAGTACTTTATATAAAAGCAGAAGAAGCGGAACTTTTCATTTTATCTCCAGTAGGAAATGTCCTTGCAAAATTGGAAGGGAGCAAATCGGAAAAAGGTATTTGTTTCGTTTTAGACGGAGACATTCCGGGGGTACAATATCATTTGATTATCAAATCATGATTTTAATGGGAATATTTGGAAAATTAGAAATAAAGTGAAAAGAAAATATAAAATGAATATAGAATTTTATAACTGCGTGTGCTATTTTACAATATTTACAAGAATTGATTTGATAAAATCTTTAATACAAGGAGCCGGTTTCAGATAATTTAAAGAGAAAGAGAGGAAAAGTATGAAAAAGAAGTTAATTGCTGGCATTATGACTATTGTTATGATGGCAGGACTATTGACAGGATGCGGAGGAGAGGATAATTCCCCGAAAGAAGATTCAACTGTGGCGGAGAACAGTGCAGAAAGCAACGAAACACAAACGGAACCGCAACAGGCAGATGTAGCGGACGCGACAGGTGAAGATGTAACAATTAAAGTAGCAACATGGGATTATTCTAATACAGAATATTATAAAACTATATTTGATGCTTTTCATGAAAAATATCCTAATATATCTATTGAGGTTGTAGAATTTTCCGCAGATGAGTATGATACGGTCATTACGACTCAGTTAGGCGGTCATCAGGATTTTGATGTAGTGTTTACGAAAGGAACGCCCAGCCTTGCGGCGCTGATTAATCAGGGGCATGTGTATGCGCTGGATGATTTACTTGCAGGCGATACAGACTTTGATGCCAGTTCTTATGCCGGTTTGGTTGATGCGCTTAGCTTGGAAGGTCATACTTATGCACTTCCTTTCCGCTATGATAATAACCTGCTGTTTTACAATAAGAATTTATTTGACGCAGCCGGGATGGCTTATCCTGAAGACGGAATGAGTATGGAAGAGTATCATGCGCTGGCAGAAAAAATGACTAGCGGAGAAGGCAATGAAAAGGTATATGGTGCTCTTGTGGCACAGTGGATGGGTAATATATACATGTATGCAGCCAGGACGGAGGACTTTATTTTTGATGATCCGGACACGTATGATGCTTTGATTCCCTATTATAAGGAATTTCTGGCTATGCAGGATGAAGGCGTAATATATGATTATGGTACGTTGACGTCTTCAAATCTTCATTATACAGGTATATTTTATAATCAACAGGTAGCTATGCTGCAAATGGGGACTTGGTTTGTTAATGGCTTATTTGAAAACGCTAAGGACTTTGAATGGGGAGTATGTTCTATGCCTAATAATGACGGAATGGGTAATGAGAACTGTATTGGAGGCGTTACTCCAGTATCAATCGGTGCATATGCAAAGCATCCGGCAGAAGCATGGCAGTTTATAAAATATGTTTGCGGGGAAGAAGGAGCTAAGATTTTGGCATCTTGCGGTATTATTCCGGCTTATAGTATGGGAGCGGTAGAAGAAGTGTTTGATGCAGCACCGGAAAATTATCCGGGAGCACCAGATAATTTGTCTAAATATATATCCTGTGAGAAAAAGGTGATTGAGCAGCCCATAAATGCTAAGGGCGGTGAAATTTATACCATAATGGAAGAGGAAAACAGTGCGATTATGACCAAGAGCATTACACCGGAAGAAGGCGTTCAGAATATGATTGACAGGGTAAAGGCTGTTTTGGAGGAATAATCAAAAAGATTTATCTGCTTTTAGAAAGCCGTTCGAAAACACTATTTTTGGGCGGCTTTCATGTTAGACTTTGCATAAGGAGAGGGTTTTTATGGATAGGTTGAGCCACGTGGACAGGCAGACTAAGAAATCAAGTTTGAAAAGAAAAAAAACGCTGGTTGCATATTCGTTTATTTTGCCCAGTTTGACGGGTTTTTTAATATTTACATTTGTACCGATTATCTTTTCATTGATTCTTGCTTTTTGTGAATGGGATTCCGGAAATCCTATTAAGTTTATTGGGTTTAAGAATTTTTCATATATGTTTTTAAAGGATAAAAGTTTTTGGATTTCATTGAAGAACACTATTTATTACACGGTGGTAACAGTGCCATTGACGATGGTAGTGGCTTTGTTTTTAGCAATTTTAATGAATAAACCCTTAAAAGGAAGAGTATTTTTCCGTTCAGTACTGTTTTTCCCGTATGTGGCATCTCTGGTAGCAATAGCAGTGGTATGGCTGGCGCTGTTTAATCCGGAGATCGGACCAATTAATAGTATTTTGAGAACGCTTGGCGTTGAAAATCCGCCAAGATGGGCTGCATCTACTACATGGGCAATGCCGACGATTATTGGTCTGACAGTATGGAAAAGCATGGGATATTATATGATTGTTTATCTTGCCGCACTTCAGGCAATTTCTAAAGATTTGTATGAAGCGGCTGCATTAGACGGCGCTAATGGCTGGCAGCAGTTTTTAAATGTTACATGGCCGGGAATTACGCCGACTACGTTTTATATATTGATGATGCTGATGGTAACTACTTTTAAATCTTATGACATTATGTATATAACAACCCAGGGAGGGCCGGGTGAGTCTACTAAGGTTTTAGCTTATCATATTTTTAATCAAGCGTTTGTTAATTCAAAATTCGGGTATGCTAGTGCTGTTTCCATGGTTTTGCTGGTAATTATTTTATGTGCAACTTTTATTCAATTCAGGTTTGAAAATAAGTTTACCGGTAATGTATAAGGGGGAGCAAGATGACAGGCAGAAGGAAGAAAAAGTTTGAAAGTATAAAGACTGTATTGTTGTATGTTGCATTGATTTTTATGGCGTTTATTATGCTAATTCCGTTTGCATGGATGATTTCGGCGTCTTTAAAGTTGGAAAAAGATGTATTTTCCTTTCCAATTGTCTGGATACCGGAAGATCCGCAATGGAGTAATTATAAGGAGATCTGGCAAAAGGTTCCTCTTATCACTGGTTTTTTTAATAGTATAAAATTAACGGTAGTTGTAACCGTTTTGCAGTTTATTACATCAGCGTTGGCAGCGTATGCATTTGCAAAACTGGAATTTAAAGGGAAAAATATTATCTTTATGATGTACATTATGACGATTGCCATTCCCTGGCAAGTGTATATGGTGCCACAGTATAAAATGATGACATTCTTAGGGTTGACGGACAGTCATTTAGGAATTATTTTGATGCATACCTTTACAGCAACAGGGGTCTTTTTAATGAGACAGTTTTTTATGGGAATCCCCGAAGATCTCTTAGAGGCGGCAAGAATAGACGGGTTGAGCGAGTATGGAATTTGGGCTAAACTGATATTGCCGTTATCAAAGCCTGTTATCGCGACCCTTTGTATTACTTCATTTACTTTTGAATGGAATGACTTTATGGGGCCATTGATATATTTATCTTCGACCAGTAAAAAGACTCTTCAAGTAATGCTGAGAATGTTCAACACACAGTATTCTTCTAATTATGCGCTGATTATGGCAGCAGCTACGGTTGCTCTAATTCCCGTATTAGTTATGTTTATATTTCTGCAAAGGTACTTTGTAGAGGGAATAGCAACAACTGGTATTAAAGGATAATCATTTTGCAATTTTGGACAGAAACAGCATTTTAATATTGTTTATGAAAATCTGTGCGGTATCCCGAAAGAAATTTATTTTCGGACGTTGCGTGCTGTTGGTTTCTTACGGTAGTTGTTCGGCGTCACCCCATATTTCTTTAAGGGCATATTAATAGGGCTGATTATCAATGCTGATGTAACAGATGAAGAATTGAAGCAGCTGGAGAAGCTCCAGATGGTTAGTTTTGAAAGGTTTCTCGGGAAAAAATACCGCTTGTATCTTCCGAACACAGGGAAGGCGGACGAAAGGCAGCTGAAATTTTATATAAAAACCGTTTCATGAACGTGCTGATCATAACAGCAAAACATTTAACTTGGGTATATGGGGATTACCGCATTAATGAGTGTAAAAAATTCCTTATGGAAAAAAGCGTAAGCCAAGCCTTGAGAAAATCAAGGGGTATGCGAGGGGATGGCTTAACTACTACGGAATTGCAAGTATGAAGAGCAACATAGATGACATCAACGGATGGCTCTATCACAGAATACGTATGTGTATATGGAAACAGTGGAAAAAACCGAGGGCAAAGGCACGTAATCTCATCAAGATGGGAGTACCTGAAGTCTTGGCAATGCAAGCAGGTAATACCAGACGTGGACATTGGTTCGCAACGCATACAGTTGCAGTAAACATGGCAATGACAAAAGAAAGACTGATAAACAGTGGCTTCTATGATT
>ULOF01052342.1_pt1 | contig 14062 bp, 12 predicted proteins | sample 1952371 | NCBI WGS metagenome assembly ULOF01 (sample SAMEA4835597, study PRJEB28245) | human gut metagenome | biome: gut microbiome; material: fecal sample | place: Denmark | collected 2008 | reverse complement strand
ATGGCTGTGGCATAGGCGCTGGCAGCCTCCTCATATTCTCCTTGAACGGTATAACCATGGCCCTCACTGATAAGATTTTCATAATTTTGTCTTCTTTCCCTTTCATTTCCAATATACCCACCAACCGCTACCGCCGCCGAACAGACCGTCAAAGCTGCACAGACAAGAAAACTTCGCATTTTCCGAAAACATTCTTTCCGAAACGCATCATCCAGCTCCTCATAATGCTCCAAATCATAAATCAGTTCCGCACAATTCTGATATCTGTCTTCCGGATTTGGCATGGTACATTTATTAATAATCTTTTCCAAACCACTGGATAACATCGGGTTCCAGTTCCTGATTGGCTTAATAACATAGGGCGGTTCACTGGGATTCTTGCCGGTCAGAATATGGTAAAGTGTCGCTCCCAGACTATAGATATCCGTCCTCGCATCGGTCTTGTGAATTCCCCGTCCTCTTGCATCTCCAAATTGTTCCGGGGCTGCATACCCTCTTGTTCCAAGTGCAGTTGTATCAGCAAGACTTTCCACATCAAATTCCTTTGCTGTTCCAAAATCAATCAGCTTTACTTTGCCATCCGGTTTTAGCATAATATTGGAGGGCTTCATATCCCGGTAAATAATAGGGGGATTCATGGAATGTAGGTAATCCAGCGCACTGCACAAATCCTTCGCCCATTCGATAACCTTATCCTGTGACTGTGCTCCCTCTAACTTAAGCACTTCACTCAGAGGCCGCCCTTCTATATAATCCATCACTACAAATATGGTACTCTTATAGTTAATAATATCCACGATTCTCGGGAGCACTGGATGGTCTACCATTTTCAGAATATTAGCTTCCATGCGGAGCCCTTTAAGCAATGTCTTCGTATCCTGCTTTTTACTCTTTTTTATCTCCTTCACAGCCCACTGTTTATTCAAATGTGTATCCATTGCCAGATAAACAATTGACATACCGCCCTGACCAATTTTTTTCAATATTTCATATTTTCCACCTAAAACAGTGCCAACTCTCGTCATATGTTTACACCTCACCAGTATATGCACACAGCTGTCCTTCAAATTTTATCAGTTACCATGACACTTATTTAACCACTACCGCAATAACAGTAATATTGTCCCTCTCTCCACGTTCCTTAACCAGACATGTGGTTTTTTCACAGATATCCGTAATCTTATCCTTATCTGTTAATACCTCTGGTCTGAAATACTGATAAATCTCCTCCTCAGATATCATATGGATAAATCCATCTGATGCCAGAAGAAATGTGGTCTCACCGGTTATTATCCCCCTTTCATACTGGGGTTCTACAACACCGGATGCCCCAACACATTGCAAAAGGATACTTCTTCTCGGGTCTACAAGTGCTTCCTCCTCTGTCAGCACTCCCATTTCAATCTCCTTTGCCACCAGTGTATGATCCTGCGTAATTCGATTTACCGATTGAGTAATCTGATAAATCCGGCTGTCGCCCACATGACAAATAAAATAATCCCCCTTATATATCAATAAAGCCGACAATGTAGTCCCCATCATCATTCCCTGATTATCCGCATACTCACTCAGACGGCTGTTCAGAGTCTCAATCAAATCCTGCCACTGGTCATCTACACTTTGCTGTGTAAAGGTATTCTCAGTCACCATCTGTGCAAACCGGGTTGCAAACCAGTTATTAAATGCTACCACAACCTCCTTACTTGCCAGCTCTCCCTGTTCCAGCCCTCCCATCCCATCACAAACCAGTGCAAATACAATTTTCCCTCTCGGCGAATTTACCACCTTGACAGAAAGGGAATCCTGATTGATCTCCTTTACACTGCCAACATCCGTATAATACGATGCAATTATCTCCATAACCTTCTACTTCACCCCTATAATCAATATCGGGCTCCTATAAAGGAGCCCGATATCATTCTAAAACACCCAATATAACAGTACAGAAATACACTTCTATTACCTGCATACTTATCTCAATTTAAATATGAATTCTTCATCACCTAAAACAATCTTGCTGTCATGAGTTAAAAGTTCATTCTCCCCGTCATCGATTGCTTTGCCATTTACAAACGTATGATTGGTTGATTTATTATCCTTTACATAATAAATACCATCCTTATTTGTAATAATGGCATGTATCCGGCTGACCGCACTATTTCCCTTCACAGTATAATCTACACCCATGCTCGCCTTGCCAATTTTAAAATTCTGCTTGGTTATCATAATCCTTTCGTTCGTATTCACACGAACCAGATACGGATTCGCCTTCGGGACAGGCGCGCCCTTCAACATACCTGTAGCTCCAATGGTCTGGCTTAAAATGGAATTGCTTACCGCCTCTTCCTCCTCTGCCTCTATCGTCTCTGCTTCCTGTTCTTCTACAGCCCCTTCTGCAATTGCTGCCTCTGCCGCCTTTAATTCTTCCTGGGTATTCTTAACAATACTTGCCCGGCTGACCTTAATGTTTTTCTTAATCTTAAGACCCGACTCCTCGTGATGAATCTCCTGCTCTTCCTTTTCCTTCTCTGCTAAAAACTCATCCAGCTCATCCTGGATTACCACACCGGTAACAGTTGCCTCTTTCGTTTTAAATGCAGACTTCTTTATTCCTTTTTTCTTAAGCTTATCAACAATATTCTGTGCGTCTTCTTCCTGGTCAGATTCCTCCACATCATCTGCAGCATCCTCTTCCTGCTGCAGTTCTTCCTCTCTTAATTCTGCAGTGTCTGCCTTATCCATTTCTTCCGTGGATATCGCTTCTTCCTCCGGCTCATCCGTCTCTTCTGAAACTTCATCTGCCTGAACATCTTCTGCTTCGGTCTCTTCTATCTGTTCTTCCTCTTCATCCTCTTTTACTTCTTCATTCAGGAATGCCTCTGTTTCCTCTTCCGGACTATCCTCCGGTTCATCTGGAGTGTCCACCATCACTTCCTCCTGTGCTGGCACTTCTGCTTCTTCCTCAGCCTCTTCCAATATTTCAGAATCATCCTCCGGCTCAGCTTCATCCGGAATGTCTTCCTCCCCGGCAGCTTCGTTTGTCAAAATGCTGGTATCACCCTGCCATTCGTCAGACTGTCCATGAATGGAAATCTCATCCTCCTCATCAAAATCGTCCAGTTCCTCCACAAGGTCAACTGCATCTTTTTCCGACCCCACCTCCTGATAATCTGCATAGATTTCAGAAGAATTATCCTCTGGAATCTCGATTCCCGAGTCATTCATCAAATCTTCCACCAGCATAAGCAGCTTGTGCAGATTAAAAATTTCTGAATTATTAACAAAGGTAAGCATTCTGGCAACATAATCGCCATTTTCGGAAGGGTCAAACCGAAGGCTGGCAATAAAACTCCTCAAAAAATGATTGATATCCACTTCTCCCTGCATATCCTCCAAAGGAATACAGATAAATTCAACCTTATAGTCGGAATCAATATAAATATAATTGCGATGTAATACCAGATATGACAATGGAATCCTGTATTCTGCCATATCAATCAATGCCAGAACAAGGCCTCTCATGGCCATCAATACCATCTCCGTATTAATCTCCTGATTAGAGAGCTCACTCAGACGAATCTTATCTGTAATGTTATAGGAAAATGTATCAAATTCCTCATCCTCATCTTCAAAAATAACAGGAACTATCCCCTGTGGCTCTTCATCCTCCAAAAAATCCAAAAGCTCCTCATCCAGTTCTGCCTCATTGTCAATATTAAAGGTCAGAAACTGTTCTTTATCAAAATTCCTTACTCTGAAGCTTACCTTTTTCATAACAACTTCCCCTTCCAAATGCCAGAATACCCATCCCGGAATATCCTTTCTTTAAACAGCTCTCCAATACAATTTTGCTGTGCTTTGTATGTATAATAATTAAATATTCATGCTAAGCATAATTATCTTTATTATAGATGATTCTCAAAGGTTACGCAAGTACATTGTTATGCAAAAAGTATAAATTTTTCTCTTCTAAGACCGTCCTTTTTTACATATTACCTCCTTCTTTAATATAGCATTCTGTCTCCTTTCATTAATTTGTATTAAAATATTGCTGATAACCATATAATACTGATTTGATTTAACAAATGCAATTAATATTCTATGAACCATTCTTATATCTGTCTGAAAACTTTTTGAACAAATTTTCATTTATTAAAATGGAAGCTTTCGTACATGGTATAAAAATCCTCTGTCTTGTCAAGATTTACCATAAATGATAAAATACCCCTATCTTAGAAAACAGAAAGGATATAGAATTATGGCAAATCCAATCGTAACGATTACTATGGAAAATGGTGATATCATGAAGGCGGAGCTTTATCCGGATATTGCTCCAAATACTGTAAACAATTTTATCTCCCTTGTAAATAAGGGCTATTATGACGGCTTAATTTTCCACCGTGTCATCAAGGGCTTTATGATTCAGGGAGGATGCCCGGAGGGAACCGGAATGGGCGGTCCCGGCTACAGCATTAAGGGAGAATTCTCAATGAACGGTTTTGAAAACAATTTAAAGCATACACCTGGTGTTTTATCCATGGCACGCGCCATGGACCCGGATTCTGCAGGTTCACAGATTTTTATTATGCACAAAACCTCCCCACATTTAGACGGACAGTATGCTGCATTTGGAAAAGTGACAGAAGGGTTAGACATCGTAGATAAAATTGCCTGTGTTGAGACCGATTATTATGATAAACCTATGCAGGAACAGAAAATCAAATCCATAACCGTAGAAACCTTCGGAGAGGAATATCCCGAACCAGAAAAATGCTAACTCAAAAAACCTTCTATCTTTCCCAACTGGATAAGATAGAAGGTTTTTATATATCCTTCTTACAGCATCTTCTTTTTTTTCAAAACCTTAAGCACAATTATACATATCACAACCGTCATAACACAGATAATGCCAAATCCAAATGGAGTACTTTGAAGAGGTACCCATCTCTCATCCACATTCATTCCATAGAAACCGGAAATAATATCCGGAATAGCCATGACAATGGTAATTACCGCCAGATATTTCATGACACTGTTAAGGCGTATATCTATAATATTTGACAGCAGCTCCCTTGTACCATGAATAATATCGCGATAAATGGTTGTCATCTCAATCGCCTGTCCGTTTTCCACCTTGACATCATCTAACAAATCCTTATCTTCCGGAAACTGGCGTACACGGCTGTATCTGGATAACCGGTCTATCACTGCCCCATTTGCTCTCAATGAAGTGGCAAAATATACAAGATTGGATTCCAGCTCGTGCAGCGTTACCAAATCCTCCTCCTTCATATCCTCCTGGGCACGTTCTTCAATCTCAGTCCGCTTGTTATCAATTGTCCGCAGATACAACTGATACACCATACAGGTTCTATATAAAATCTGATAGACAAAACGCATCTGCTTTTTCGTGCTGAATTCTCTTACGGTAGAGTTCACAAAATACTGTAAAACCGGCGTTTCCTCTGCACAAATGGTAATCAGGTAATCATCCAGCAGAAGAATACCCAAAGGAATCGCCGTATACGCCTTCTGATCATTACGAATCTCAATAATCGGAATATCCACCAGGATAAGAGTATAATCATCCTCCAGCTCCACACGGGAACTCTCATCCGCATCCATAGCGGCGCGGACATCGGCGATATCAATTTCAAACCGCTTTGAAATCAACTCCAGCTCGTCTATGCTGGGGTCTGTAAGCTGAATCCAGGAACCGGGTTCAAAGGCATGCTCTTCTCTAATTTTACTGTTTTCTGTACGATAAATTTTAATCATCTTTCATGCCTCCATTTCTTATTATTCATTCCCTGGTATTTTCTTATCCATATTTAGAATATGCTTTTACAAGCTGCACACGCACTCTCTCAGTGTAATCTTTTTATAGATTCTTGTCAATTCCTCCTATTATGATATCTGAATAAAATTGTTAAACCTTCTAGATACAAATTTATATCCAGGGCTTTGACTTTTGGGCACCCTGAAGCCTATATAATAAAAATAAGTGCACCGCTTCCGAAAAAAATCGAAATTGTGCACTTATGTTATATTGATGAATATGCTTATTCTTCCTTAGCAATATTTATTCAACTCTTAATGTATCTATTATATTAATCTGTGACGCACTGTATGCCGGAATCAAGCTAAAACCTATCATTGCAGACACAGCATAGCATACAAATAAAAACCATGTAACTGGATAAAATTTTATTGTATACTCAATCATCATAACCTGCCGTTGATAAAAAATGTAGAATAGAAAAATCGTTGATGTTAGAAAAACAGAAAAAACGATTGCCACAATAGAATTTATTAAATTCTCAAATACAAAGCCTATCATTATATCTGTATCCTTTGCTCCTAATGCCTTTTTTATTCCAATTTCTTTTCTTCTGTCCGAAACAGAATTTGCCATTGTTCCTAAAATACTTATACCGGAAATCAATGAAACAACAAGCAGTAGTGCGCATTTAATATCCGTGCAGGCTGACCACTCCGCTTTGTTATCTTCCGCAATATCCTCAGCAGTTATACAGGAAAATTTATTGGATATGTTTTCATTACGCTTCAACGCATTCAAAATATCCTTGTATTCCATATATTCCTCTTGATTATCATAAAAAACATATATATCATATCCTGTAACAAAATGCTCTGGAATTGCCTGCTCAGAAATTAATACAGTATATATTAAAGCCTCGTCATCCATATTACTGTCCATGTTCTCATACAAATCCTTGTTGATTCGCCGTTCAGCAGTAAGGGATTCATATATTCCTGCAACTGTATATACCTTCTGGCTGCCTGATATTGCCATCATTATTTGTATCCCCAGTGCATCCTCAACATTGCCAGCCAGCATCTTCGCCAAATCCTCAGATATTACAATTTCTGTATTATTTTTTAACTTATCCGTTCCTGCTATTATATTAAATTTTTCATAATTGTAAATATTGGAACTATCCACATTTCCATACTGGTCAAGATTACTGTATACATATATATTGTCAGATGAACCACTCAAACCCATCAGATTGTAATACACTCTTACTGGTGTTCCTTTTTCACTATAAACAGTGCTGCCTGCACTAGCATGATAAATGGTAAGATGATTTGAATTCGCATGCTGCTCCAATATTTTATTAAAAGCAGCTTTGTCAAAACAGCTATACGCAAAATAATTGTCTTGTACTCTTTTCCCGGCACTTTCATATGTGGAATATCTAAAATCAATATACAGAGCAACTGACAGGAATAAAAAAATACTGACTGACACACTAATTGCAGCAAATATATTTTTTCTCATATGATTACAATATAACTGTATTGATAACAAAAATATCCGGGCATATTTTTTAATTTTCATATATTCCACCATTCTCTACACACAACTTTAAAGAAGCCTTATCTGCAAATTCCTCATCATGTGTTACAACTATAACCGTCTTACCATCACCATTTAATTTTTCTAAAAGACATTGAACACTATTCGAATTTTTCTTATCAAGATTCCCTGTCGGTTCATCCGCTAATATAATATCCGGATTTAATACAATACTCCGAATTAATGCAATCCTCTGCTTTTCTCCTCCTGAAAGGGTACTGACCTCTTGGTCAATTTGTTCTTCTAATCCAAACTCTTGAAACAAAGCTTTCACCCTTTGCCCAATATTTTTCCTTGTACCTTCATAATATACATATGGCAAAAGGACATTTTCATAACAAGTCAGCTCCGGCAGAAGATTATATTGTTGAAAAATATATCCAATATGTCTATTCCTAAAGGAATCCAGCTCACTTTTACAAAGTTTTTTACCCTTATACCAATAATCTCCTTCAAAATTCTTATCAAGCGTTCCTATTATATTTAACAATGTGCTCTTTCCTGTCCCCGATGCCCCAACAATAGAAACATATTCCCCTTCAGAGATACTGATATTTATATTATTTAATACTTTTTTATCTCCATATTTTTTTGTTACATTTTCAAGCTTAATAAGAGCAGACATTTTATTCATCCACCTTCTGTTCATTTCCCTGCTCAGATTCTACATTGCTATTGAAAACATCTGTATCATTAACCACAATAATCTCTCCTCCGTTTACATCCATTCCATCCTCAGGGAATATCTCAACATTAGTTTCACCAAATAGACCTAATGTCACCATAATCTTCGTTATCCCATCTGAATCCAATTCTTCTATATAATATGTATTGCCTTCCCTAAAAACACAATTCTGCGGAACTGTATACGCACTCTTATGAATATTTCCAGTTTTTACAAATAACTCTATCTCACCACCATATATAAAATCCTTACCCTCTGCAATATTATAATATGCTTCAAACACAGCTGCATCATCAGACGCAACACCCTTGCAACCCGAATAAGTATATTGATAATCCTTTTCTCCATATGTAAAATATATTGAAGATTTTCCTACAGCAGGATATAACATAACATCGAGCGGTACTACGATTTTTGTCACCTGGTTTTTCACAATATCAACACTGATTTCACGCTCTGAAATATTTATCTTTGAAATGACTCCACTATTTTGGGCACAATATTCCTCTCCGTTTACAGAAAAAATGCAGTCATTCTTTTCAACATAATCGCCAACCTCAACATTACAGGTCAATGATGAATATTCCGAAATAGAACAAGCACAATTCTCTATTCTGTCTCCCTTGAATATGCCTTTACAACGAATAATCTCTTCTATATCTTCAATACTGATACCTGCCGTTTCCAAATCATTATAATCATACGACAAATCGTATGAAGTGTATGTTGACGTATTCTGATTTAATATTTCTACCACTATGATTGACACGATTGGTATCAAAATAATTGTGGTTAATAAAATATAAACTAAACCCTTTTTCATAGCATACCCTCTATTTCATGCACTCATCTACAACTTTTGAAAGCAAATAAGGTCCATCAACAACTCTTGGCTGATATACAAATTTATTGAATACTGTACCATCTTTAAGACTATAACGAACAAGTATATTAGACATTTTGGCATCTGCCTCATCCTCTATATCATTACATACATATGAATACTTTTCTGAAATTGCAGAGCCCTTTTCCAATCTCTCTGGGTGCTTTTCATACAGAATACCATATGTGTCCATTAGCTCTGTATACATAGAATAATTGTCTGCCGTTATAACTGTAACTGCATCATCTAAAGATTTTACACTTATGCTTTCAATATCTTTTTTTACATCTCCTGCTATTTCAACATATCCTATATTGGACAATGCGGCATCGGCAAATATACCGCCAAGCCCAGCACTGTAATCTATTACTGCATTATCTGAATCCTCAATATCTCCATCGGCAAAATCAAATGTTGATATTAAAAAATTTCTAAAATCAAATTGAAATCCCAGCGAAGGAATATCTATATTTTCAATCTTAATATTGTCGTATATGCAGCCATTGAAGTTTATATTTACAGTAATCAATATATAATCATTATTTATATTTGATATGATTTTCCGAAATGACCTGAGCACTTCATCATCGACAGCTTCTTCATATCCTTTATTCAAATTCTGAATTCCATAATAATATGCCATACGAAAACAATAATCATCATAATTGATGCAGTCCTTCAATCTCGTAGCATGAATCGTAACATCTGTCCCGTTTAACATTTCAACATTTTCACCTATTAATTGAACCTCTTCGCCAATCTCATAGGAATCTCTTTCCAGCAGCATCTCCATGTCGTTATCATCACCTATACAAACTCTGTAAAATGGTGCGTTAAAAAAAACTTTATATTCATTCTGTTTCGTGCTTTTCGGTACATGTATGGAATAATCAACTACAGAATCTATACAATTATATTTTTCTTTTATTTCCGTATAATTATACCCACCAGTACTGCAACCGGTCAGTAAAACAATAGCTATCAACATAAAAAGGCTTATTTTTTTTCTTTTATTCATTCTATTCATTCCACAAAATCTTTCTTATTTTCTATTATTTACTCTTATACCAATTATAATATAATGGGTTACCATATAATACTGCATTCCCTGCAGCATTGCTACTAATGGACTGCAAACAATAATTCCCATTCTTTTTCTTATATTTGTATGTTTTTGTGACAATACGGAAATCTCTTGCATGCGCCTTTACTCCAAAATAGTAATAACCTGTTTTGAGCTCGGGATTTATATCACAAGTAACACTTTTTGAAGTAGAGGCAGAATAACTGTATCCTAATCCCATTGTCCAATTTTTTACTTCCTTTGAACCATTTACCGAAAATGTATGTCGTGTATCAATGCATTTAGTTGCATGCAGATCACTTTTTCCTTTTTTGTGGTGAAAATTGTCTGATACCGGTTTTACACTTGTATACCAATCAGATGCCTGGTCATAATATTTATCAACAACCGTCTTATAAGTTTTTATAATAGGTGTATATGAAGTCTGGGTAGTTGTCTTTTTAGTCGTCCATGCCTTCGATATTGAACCTGCTTTTATATCGGCTTTTGGCGACAATTCAAACTTATTTGCATCTGCTTCAATAGACACACTTAAAAAGATAGCTCCGACCAAAAAAATTGTAAGTACGATATGACTTATTCTCTTTATCATTTTTTATTCTCCTCCATTTTGTCATTTAAAAAATTACAACTATAGGTTAATTTTATTTGCTTATAATAACAGTTTCTAATCTTCTTGTCAATACACAAATTACATTTAACCATATTTCTACATTCTATCTTTATGTTAAGTCTGCAAAAAATCCCAATTACCCGTTCTCTATTCTTTGATATTCAAATTCTATAAACCAAAAAAGGGTACTTCACCTATCTTAGTGAAATACCCTGTATATTGATTATACTATACATCGTAAAAATCTATCATCCTATTCATATCTTTCGTCTATCACCCGTTTTGTCTTCTTCTCACTTCGCGGAAGAGCCCCTATATCCACCGGGTTAACAATCGGTGTCATACCAATCCTGCTCTTAAAGGTATGGGCAAGCCTCTTTGCTACCTCCTCCTTTGGAGCGCCCCCAGTTACTTCAACAGAAAGGGTCATAATATCCTTTCCATTCTCATGGCGGATTAACACCTGGTATTCACTGGATGCACCATCTACCATGGAAATGACATCCTCAATCTGGCTTGGGAACATATTAACGCCTTTTACCTTTAACATATCGTCGGTACGCCCTGCAATGATGTCAATTCTCGGATAAGGGGAACCGCAAGAGCATTCTCCCGGAATAATCCGTGACAAATCATGAGTACGGAAGCGGATAAGAGGTGCTCCTTCCTTTACCAGCGTAGTAATTACAATCTCTCCCATCTCGCCATCCGGCAGTACCTCACCTGTCGCCGGGTTCACAATCTCAATATAGATATAGTCATCCCAGTAATGAATTCCAGTCTGTTTGCTGCAATTCACTCCGATACCCGGACCATATACCTCCGTAAGCCCGTAAATATCATATAATTCAATTCCCAGTTCATTCTGAATACGGCTGCGCATTTTTTCACCCCAGCGTTCCGAGCCTATGACACCCTTTTTCAAATGAATCCGGTCCTTCATTCCCCTCCTTGCAATCTCCTCTGCCAGCAGCAGTGCATAAGAAGAAGTGGCACAGATAACCGTTGACTTCATGTCTACCATCATCTGAATCTGCTTATCCGTATTGCCCGGGCCCATGGGAATCGCCATTGCGCCTAATTTTTCACAACCGTTCTGAAACCCAATTCCCGCCGTCCACAAGCCATAGCCCGGCGTTATCTGGATACGGTCTTTATCCGTTATTCCTGCCATCTCATAGCATCGCGCAAACTGGATTGCCCAGTCATCCACATCCTTTGCCGTATAGGGAATGATAACCGGCGTGCCTGTGGTTCCCGAAGAGGAATGGATTCTTACAATCTCCTCCTCCGGAACTGCCATTAGTCCCAACGGATACGCATCCCTTAAATCGCTCTTTTCCGAAAATGGAAGCTTTTCAAAATCCTCCTGGGACTGGATGTCTGAGATAGTAATTCCCTGTAATTTTTTTCCATAAAAGGTACTGCTTCCTGCCAACCGTTCTAACTGCTTCTTTATCTGCCTAAACTGTTTTTCTTTCATCTTCATAAAATATGTTCTCCACCTGCATGTTTTTTATTTTATTTTTCTCCAAAAGCCATCCCTGCTGTATTATTTAAACAGCATTTCCAGTCCGCCAAACAAGCCTGCACTGGCAAGACCCATGATGATTCCCGCCAGAATAACTCCTGACAGCACCGCCAGTACACTGGTCTTAAAATCCATATCCAGAATACTGGCTGCAAGGGTTCCTGTCCAGGCTCCTGTTCCCGGAAGGGGAATCCCCACAAACAAAAGCAGCGCCCAGAATAATCCTTTTCCTGCTTTTTGTTTTAATTTCTCTCCGCCCTTATGCCCTTTTTCCAGACAAAATGTAAAAAACCTTCCAATATACTTTTTATCCCTGCCCCATTCCAGCACCCTTCTGGCAAACAGAAAGATAACCGGCACAGGCAGCATATTTCCTACAATACAAACAATATAGGATGGCAGCACCGGCAATCCTACACCAATTGCATAGGGTACTGCACCTCTTAGCTCAATTAACGGCACCATTGAAATAAAAAATGTAATCAAATATTTTGTCAGCATAAAATCTCCTTTTACTTATAGACATTCTAACCTTATCATATTACAGGAATCCTCTTCCTATTCGCACAATTTACAGGATAGTTCAGCCATTCCCTTTACTCTGCTGCGCTGCGTCCTTTCCAGCCTCTAATGCCTGAAAATTCAACTCATGGAACCTCTCCGGCACCTTCTTTCTCACAGCCTCCTTTATCTCCTCCATAGAGATATCGATTTCATTACAGGCAATCGCCGCCCCAAGCAGCACCACGTTAAGTGCCTTTGAGGAGCCCAGCTTCTCTGCAGCATTCTCTCCATCTACAATAATGAGACGGTCTACGTTGCTTTTCAGATAAGACAGCATTTCCCCTGCCTCATACTCCTTTGCAGCCAATGATGCAGTCACTGGTTTTACTGCCTTTTGGGAAACAACCACCACACCGCCAGTTTTCAGATAGGATAGGTTTCTCACCGCCTCCGCTGGCTCAAAGGCAATCATCACGTCGGCCTTTCCCTCCGGAATCAGCGGAGAAAATACCCCCTTACCGATACGCACATGACTGGTTACACTGCCTCCCCGCTGAGCCATGCCAATAGTCTCGGCGGATTTTACTATTTGACCCTTCGCCATGGCAGCGTAAGATATCAGCTTCGATGCCAGCACCGTACCCTGACCGCCCACACCACACAAAATAACGCTCTTACTCATTTCTGCCACCTCCTATTGCATCCACCGGACAGACACTTTTACAGATTCCACACCCAAAACAGAGGGATGGTTCAATCACAACCCTTCCTTCGTTTACCGTGATAGCCGGACATCCCAGCTCACGGATGCATTTCTTACAGTTAATGCATTTCCTCGAATCAATTGTACACGGTTTTTCCGGCTTTGACACTGCAATACAAGGCGACTTAAAAATAATTGCCTTCACCCCCGGTTTAGCAGCGGTATCCTTCACAGCTTCAATTGCAGAGTCAAGCTCTAACGGATTCACCGTGCGTACCTCCGTTAAACCGATTGCTTCTAATATCTTCACAATGCTTATTTTATTTACAATATCCCCCATCATAGTCTTTCCGGTTCCCGGATGGGGCTGGTGACCGGTCATAGCCGTAGTGGAATTATCCAGCACCACTAAAACCATGTCATGCTGGTTATATACCGCATTGACAACACCGGTGATTCCGGATGCAAAAAATGTGGAATCCCCCACAAAGGCAAAGCAGGTGGTATCCTTTTCTACCCTTGAAAAGCCCTGCGCCATCGTAATCCCTGCTCCCATACAGAGGCAGGTGTCCGTCATATCTAAAGGCTCTGCATTTCCCAGGGTGTAGCATCCGATATCCCCGCAAAAGACCGCCTTTTTCCCTTCCATCGCCTTTTTCACTGCATAGAAAGAAG
>ULOF01018372.1_pt1 | contig 14142 bp, 8 predicted proteins | sample 1952371 | NCBI WGS metagenome assembly ULOF01 (sample SAMEA4835597, study PRJEB28245) | human gut metagenome | biome: gut microbiome; material: fecal sample | place: Denmark | collected 2008 | reverse complement strand
CAGCCGCGACAGCACCCGAGCATCAATCCGTTCAAGGTTCCGAAACAACTTATAATTATGAACACGAAAAGCACCGTTCCCATGGCTTTCCCGAACACCGCCGAAAACGCCGTTTTCACGGCCGCCTGTCCGCCGTTTGCCATCGTCGCGCTGTCAACGCCGCCGGCGAGGCCGATGTAGTAGCAAACGTAAATACCGACAACGATCAGCGAACCCAGCACAAGCGCCTGCCTCAAGTGCTTTTCGTGCTTAAGTTCGGCGTTAATGGATGTGCAGATTATCCAGCCCTCGTACGCAAACGCCGTGGCGCAAACCGCCGAAAAAACCGCTTTGACGGGATCCGACACCGCCGTGCCGCTCCGCATCACGAAGACGTCGCCCACCTTTTCGATGGTGGAAGAAAAGTTTTCCTGCGTGCTGCCCTTGACGAGGCCCCATATAAGCCCGACGACCGCCATCAGCACCAACGGCACGAGTTTGACGATTGTAGTGCTTACTTGGGCTTTGCCCGCAATAATCGGACTTAAAGTGTTGATTGCGTAACTTAAAATAAGGAAGAATGCGGTAAGAACCATACATTCGCCGCCGGCTATGCTCCATCCGAAAAGCACGCAGCTGTATCTCGCCGTAAGCCAGGCAAGGACGACCGTAAGAGTAGGATAATAGGTGGAAGCAAAAAACCAACCGACAAAATAGCCGTATTTCTCGCCCAAAGCGTCCTCTGCGTAATCGACGACGCCGTTGGCTTTAACTTCGGTTCTGGAAGAAAGCGTGCTGAAAACGTAGGAGCAAATTATCATAACCGCTCCGCCTATCGCCCAACTCAAAATGCTGAGCCACATGTTTCCCTCGGTGGCGATAAGGATTTTCTCCGCCTTGAAAAACACGCCCGAACCTATAACTGTGCCCACAACCAGGCAGATGGCCGTGAAAAGGCCGTATTTTTTGGTTAGTTTGTTATCCATAATCTCTTCTCCTCGTAACAAAAAAGCGGAGTTATAACTCCGCTTTAGCTTTTTTTTATAAAACGAAAAACGGCCTACTTTTTGGTACGCATAAACAAAAAGAAATATACGTCGTAAAAAATTTTGGCAGTCATTTTTTCACGTTCTCCCGTTCGTTTTGCACATTATCTCACACCTTCTCCGAAAAATCAACGATTTTTGAAAAATTTTTTTGAAATTTTATAAAAATGTGCCTTTTTGAAAAAATATGCAAATTTTGTCAGCTGACGTAACCGTCCGAATCGTCGTCGCGCTTGTAGGCGGTTTCGGCCTTAACGGCCTTTTCCAGTTCGTCCAAAGGGTTTTCTCTGCCCGTTTTTTCGTCCTCGTGCTGGAACTTATAGAGCGGATCTTCCGAAAAATCTTTTTCCGCCGTCCATTCGCCGCCAAGTCGCTCGACGGCGTACCTTAATTCCAGAAACTCCTGATAATTAATTTCGGGATTTTCATCGGCGAACGATTTAAGCACGTCTATCGCCGCAGGATCGTCGTATTTTGCCAGAAGGTCGGCATAAAGCGGAACGTTCTCGGCGCGATAAAGCATGGTAACGAGTGCGTAATACACGCGTTTGTCACCCTTATAACAGGCAAGGATTTCCATCAGAAAGTCCTTCGCGTCCCCATCGAGCGTTTCGGAAAGCTCCAACAGTTCGTCCAGAAGGCGCTCCTTCCCCGAAGACAGATATTCGTATGCGTAGCGGCGCAAGGTGGGATTTGCTTCGGCGTTTGCCGCGGCTTCCAGAAACACTTCGTCGGCTTCCTTGCTTTCGGTTTTTTGCAAGTTCTCTGCGGCGTAGGACACGAGCGCTTCGTTTCCGCTTCTGCACATCGAAGGCAACTCGAACACGGCGTCGGGATTTTGCAGCATTTTTTCGGTAACCACGTCCGACACCTCGCCGCCCGAGGACAGAATTTCGGTTATATAATCGAAAACAAGGCCTTTCTTGTCCAGTTCGTCAACGTAGGCCGTCGGCGAAAGCCCGCCCAAAGATTTTGCCGGCGTGTTCAGCCATTTTTCGTATAACTTCGGCATATCCTCTTCGAGGTCTGCGGGAATTTTATATTTGCCCGGGAAGTTTTTGACCGCCGCCGACAAAAAGTTTTCAAACAGTTTTTCAAGGTTGATCATTTTTTATCCTCAAACAGTTCCAGATATTTTTCAAAGGTTTTCGGCTTGACCATAAGCCCGTTCAGAAGCTCCTGAAGGTCGAAGTCCGCGTCGGACTTTTCGGCGTAATAACAGAACACCGCGACGAGCGTCGGCACGCTTTTTAAGTTATAAAAACCGCTTTCAGGCCCGTCGGACACGATTTTCCTGAGAGTTTTTGCGGCCACACGCTCGATGTTGGCAAGATATTTCTGCGGATAGACGTTCACCAGCGCTTCGTCGCCCACGGCCAGACAGAACGCGTCCAGAAAAACGCGCGGCAGACCGACTTGTTTCCTGTAATATTCAGGAACGTAGCCCGTCAGCCTGAACGTCTTATAAACGTTTTCGGAAACCGCCTTGAAGCGGGTTTTCCCCGAACGCACGGCTTCCGCCACGATTTTATGCTTGATCTGCAAATCGACTTCGGCGTCCATAAGCAGTTTTTCAAAAATCTTTTCGGACGCAACTCCGTAGAAAGCGGCGCATTTTTCGATTATTCTTTCGACGCTTTCTTCCCCGAGGTTCTTTATGCACCAGCATATTTCGTCAAAGTGTAAGGTTGCAAAGATCTCCCATCCCGAATACTCTGCCCCCACTAGCGAATCGGCAAAAGAAATGTGCTTGAGGTATTCGGTGAACGGTTCGCCCTGCGTATAAAAAGCAAGCGGCGGATCGGCCTGAAGATAGCTGAGATGGCTTTCGGCAACCGTCATTTCGGGATAGACTTCGGCGATTTTTTTAAGGGTAACCACGGCTTCTTCCTTTTTGCCGAGATTATACAGCGAAAGCGCTTTCCAAAGCATAGCCTCGGGATCCAGCGGTTTTTTTCTTAAAATAGCCGAAACGCACTCGAAAAGTTTTTGATGTTCCAGGGCCATGGCGTAGATTTTCGTAAATTTCAGCAACGTTTCGAGGTCGGAAGGAAGCGGCAGACTTTTGATCCTTTCCAGAATTTTTGCGGCCTTATCTTCCTTGTGCGTAACCACGAAAAACATATACATCATGGCAAGGTCCCCGGGCCTTGCGCCGTCCGCCTCGACGGACGCGATGATTTCTTCGGCCTTTTCCTCGTTACCCTGCCCGAGATATGCAAAATTCAAAAGCGCGGTCAGATCCTTTTGGAATTTAGGATATCTGACGCCTTTGAGCATATCCACCACGGCGCCGTAGTCCTCCGCCAGAAGCTTGCGTTTGGCCTCCTCGATGAGGCGCTTGTAATATTCGTCGCCACGCGGCTTTACCAGCATAAGCCCCTCCGTTTCGTCGTCGAAGCGGAAAGCGGTCTGATACCTGTCCAGAAAATAAGTGGTCGAAGTTGCGGTGTCGTCGACTTTGGATATATCGGAAATTTTGGAAAGATAAAACTCGGCGGCGTTGTCGTCATCGCCCGTAAGGCACATAACGAGGTCGAAATACACGTCGTCGTTCGACGATAGTTCTGCCTCAATCTCCCCTAGCCCCGCAATAGGAAGTTCGATTTTGGTTTCGCCTTTCTTTTCCGACGCCAGAATGTCGAAAAGCTTTTGCTTTGCAAAACCGAACTGCCCCACCGACATATACGCTTCGGCGAGACTCAAAGTGGCCTTGTAGTCGCCGGGAAATTTGCGCAAAATCTGATGAAGATACATAATCTCCTTTTCCGTGTTGCCCGCGGCTTTCTGCTTTGCGGCAAACTCCAGAAGTTTTGCGTACCCGACGTTAAATTGTAAGACGTTATCTTTCAAATTTCACCTTACTGCAAGTTTATTTGTTCAAAAACAACGTTTCAACGTCGTCTTTTGTGAAAACGTATTTTTTGCCGCAGAAATTGCAGCATATTTCTATTTTGCCTTCGGTGTTCACGATGTCCGTCGCTTCTTCTTTGCCGAGGCTCAAAACCACCTTTTCCAGACGTTTTCTGGAGCATTTGCACGCCCACTTAGGTTTGCCGTCCGGAAGACGGTGAAGGTCGAACTGACCGAAATACCTTTCGATGATTTCGTCGGGAGTAAAATTCAGAAACAGTTCGCTGACGTGCGTGAAATTCGTGGCGATGTCTTCAAGCATGGTGATGACGTGATCGGCGCATCCCGGAAGCGGCTGAATGAACACGCCTCCCGCGGCCGTGCAACCGGTTTTGTCCACCAGAACGCCCAAAGCAACGGCCGAAGGCTGTTGTTCGGACACGGTGAAATAATAGGCAAAGTCCGTTGCTATCTCGCCGTTTACGAGGGCGCACCTGCCGCTGTACGGTTCTTTAAGGCCGAGGTCCTTTATTACGGTTATATATCCGTCTTTGCCGACGGCTCCCCCCACGTCCAGCTTGCCGTTTTTGGTCGGAAGCTCGAAATGCGGATGCTCGACGTAGCCTTTCACCACGCCGCCGAAGTCGCCCGCTACGACGATTTTGCCGAGGCCTCCGCCGCCGTTCACCGTTATGGAGAGGCGCTGATTTTTGTCCTTAAACGAATTGCTCATAAAAGCGCCCACCATCAAAGTGCGCCCTAAAGCGGCCGTTGCGGTGGCGGACAAATCGTGCGCCTTAACGGCTTTGTTTACCAAATCTTTTGCCGAAATGACGGTGACCAGCACGCTGTCGTCGGCAAACATAAATCTTTTTATAACGTCCATATCACTTTTTCCTTGCGACGACTAGCAGTCTGTTGCTTTTTTCGTTTAAGTCGCCGTACGTTTCTCCGTCCGAAAATTTCACGTCGAAGCCTTGCTGCTCCAACAGTCGTTTGTAGGTTTCGTTCCTATAAAAATACTGAACGAAAAAGCCGTCTTCCCGCGTGTACCCGTCCCTTTCCTTTTTGAAAACGGAAACGTCGGTGCCTATCTTGCCGTCCTCGATTTTTCGCGCCGTCCAAAAAAGCGTGTACGTCGGCGTATCCTCGAAAAACGTTTGCCCCGAAAGCACGTTTTCGGCCTTATAAAGCGTGCTGACGTCAAACGCCAGAACGCCGTTTTCGGTGAGTGCGTCGTGGATTTTGCCGAAAAGCTTTTTGAGATTCTCCTCGCTTTTGACGTAATTGAATCCGTCGCAGGTGGAGGTTATAAGCGAATATTTGCCGTATATTTTAAGGCTGTTCACGTCCGACTGCAAAAAGAGCAGCTGCCTTCTTGCCGCGCGCGCCTTTTTGGCGGCCTCCGTCAGCATTTTCGGTGAATTGTCCACGCAGGTAACCTTGAACCCCGCTTCCGAAAGCTTCAGAGCAAACGTCCCCGTCCCCGAACATAAGTCCAGCGCGGCTCCGCTTGGCACAAAGCTCGGTTTTATTGCGGCAAACAGCCCGTCGTAGTCGAAGCGAACGAGCTCGTCGTAACGTTCGCTCAAAAGGTCGTAGCTCATTTTTTGCCGCCTTTTTTGGATTTTCTATGCTCTTTTCGGGCCTCTTTTTTGATTTCGACCTGCGTTTCGCGGTAAAGCGGATTGATAACGTTGTCAAACGAGAACTGCGCAAGCGCGCTCATCGACAAAATTATGAAGCTGAATCCGAACATAACCATCAGAACGTAAACCAAAAATGTCAGTATATTTCCGCCGCCGAGCAGCAATATCGCAACCGGCGCGCAGCACATAAGAACTATGCCCACGCTTATAAGCAACAATCTGCTGTCCAGAATGGCGGCGTTCTTCACGGTGTCCGTCAAGGAAATTTTGTAGGTAACCGCGCTCGGCATAGCAAAAACGTTGACGGTCAAAAGCAAAAGCGCAACGATGTAGGAAAGCACCGTCAGAATCCAGGCGATCACTTCGTTGTTCCCCGTAAGGCGGCATTTTTGCAGCCACACCGTAACTTCCCCTACTCCCGCGATGAGAGCCATGGAAAGAAGCGTCAGAACCAAAAACTTGAAGTAGTATTTCTTTACGCCGCGGTAAAAATCTTTGGTCGGCAAAACCTTTTCGCCCCAAAGGTACTTTTTGGCGCAGTTAAATGCGCCCGAAAGCCCCACTGCCAGAAAGAGTCCGCACGGAATGATGAGCAACATCAGTTTGGCGTAAGTGTCGTAGATGGCGGTTTTGGCCACTATGATGCTGTCGGACGTACCCGGATACCCTATGCCGACGTTCCCCATAAAGTTATAGGAACCGGCGACCTTGTCCACCATAACCGGAATGGCGTAAACTATCACCGCAATGAGCGGCAAAAGATAAAGAATAAGCCACAGACTGACGCGCATCAATCCGTTTTGTTCGGCTTTCATGGTGTCGGTTATCTGTTTCCATCTTCCGCCGGGATATTCGCCCTTTTTCTCCTCTTCTCTCGTTTCCGGAGCAAGCGTCAATTTTTTGAATATCGACCTTATGTCGCCTTCCTGTTTTGCCATATATTTTTCTCCTTAAGCGCAATCGGAACGATCGTTCCGAAACGCAATCTATTTACTCAGCATATATTATAGAGTAAAATCTGCCAAAGCGCAACCAAAAAAACCGAAATCAGTAATTTAATAATTCAACTCAAACAATTTCTTAAATTGTTTTTTCGGCGAAGGCGCGCGGAGGCCAAAAATCGGAGGCTCAAAATGAAAAACTTAAAACTTGCAATCGTCGGCGCAACCGGCATGGTCGGCAGAAAGTTTCTGGAAGTTCTGGAAGAGAGGAACTTCCCCGTTTCGGAATGTCGGCTTTTCGCTTCCGAAAAAAGCGCCGGAAAGATGCTTACGGCATTCGGAAAACAAACCGAAGTTCTGCTTTTGTCGCCGGAAAACGTCAAAAAATATCCGGTTGACGTCGCGCTTTTCAGCGCGGGCGGCGCGGTCAGCGAGCTGTACGCTCCTCTATTTGTAAAAACGGGAGCCGTGGTCATCGACAACAGCAGCAAATGGCGTATGGACGAAAAGGTTCCTCTGGTTGTTCCCGAGGTCAATCCCGAGGACGCGCTTTCAAATTCGGGCATAATAGCAAATCCGAATTGCAGCACCATTCAGGCCGTCGTGGCCCTGAAGCCGCTTTTTGACGAATTCGGAATAAAGAGAGTGGTTTTCTCCACCTATCAGGCGGTGTCGGGCGCGGGCGTGGGCGGATATAACGACCTTATGGGCGGAACCGCAGGCCTGCCGCCGAAGAAATTCAACTACCCGATTTTCGGCAACTGCCTGCCTCAGATCGACCTTTTCGAAGACGACCGCTACACCAAGGAAGAACACAAAATGATAAACGAAACCCGCAAAATTCTGCATGCGCCGACTCTTTCGGTAACCGCAACCACCGTGCGCGTCCCCGTCTATCACGGCCATTCGGAGTCGATAAACGTCGAATTTGAAAAGCCTGCTACGCTTGACGAAATCTTCGCCGCCTTCAAAAAGCAAAACGGACTCGTGATTTTGGACGATCCGAAAAAAGAGCTCTACCCTATGCCTATCTACGTTGCGGGAAAGGACGAGGTTTACGTCGGCCGAATCAGACGTGATTTCAGCGTGAAGAGCGGCGTGAATTTCTGGTGCGTTGCCGACAACATCCGCAAGGGCGCCGCCACCAACGCGGTGCAGATTGCCGAGTATCTTTTGGAAAAATCGTTTTTTTAGGAGGGAAACATGAGTGTTTTTAATGGAGTAGCAACGGCGCTTATCACGCCGTTTTCGGAAGGCAAACCCGACCACGCCGCTCTTCGGCGGCTGGTGAAAATGCAGATCGACGCAGGGGTGGACGCCGTAGTCGCGCTCGGAACGACCGGCGAACCGGCAACGATGACCAAAGAAGAAAAAATCGACGTTGCTCAAACCGTTCTGGACGTGGCAAAAGGCATTATACCCGTCATAATCGGCGCGGGCGGAAACGACACGGCCGCCGCTAAAAAGGACGCCGCTTTTTACGAAAAGATGGGCGCCGACGCAATTTTGTCAGTCACGCCGTATTACAACAAATGCACGCAAAACGGCCTCGTTTTGCACTATTCGGCCGTGGCAAACGCCATAAACGTGCCTCTCATCGTCTACAACGTGCCGTCAAGAACGGGCGTAAACGTCCTGCCGGAAACGTTTCAAAAACTTTCGGAAATAGATAACGTGGCGGCCATAAAGGAAGCGTCCGGCAACGTGGCGCAAATTGCAAAAACCATAGCCCTGTCCGAGGGCCGAGCCGACGTTTACTCCGGCGACGACGGCCTCGTCGTGCCGCTTATGGCCTTGGGAGCAAAAGGCGTGGTGTCGGTGGTTTCAAACGTATTTCCGAAGGAAATGAAGCAGCTTACCTCTCTTTGCAATAAAAACCGCTACGACGAAGCGCGCGCCCTTGCCGCGCGGCTCATCCCCGTCGTGGACGCGCTGTTTTCGGAAGTCAACCCTATCCCCGTGAAAAAAGCGGCGGAAATTTTGGGGATTTCGGGTTCTTCCGTCAGGCTTCCTCTCACCGAAATGGAAAAACCGCACGTTGATCTGCTTGCCGCGGTCATTTCCGACTTTTTGAACAAAACATGCTAAACGTCATTTTATCCGGCGCGTCCGGCCGCATGGGACAGGAAGTTGCAAAAGTGATAAACGAACAAAATCAAAGCTTTAGGGTTTGTTTCGGGGTGGATAAATCGCTTTCTTTGCAAAATCAGGATTTTGTCGTTTATCCGTCGTATAAGGGCGTCGTGCCGCCGGAAAACGCGGTCATAATCGACTTCAGCTCGCCCGGGCTTGCCATAGAGAGTCTGTCGTTTGCAGAAAGTCGCGGCGTCCCTCTCGTCTTATGCACGACGGGGCTTACTGCAAAAACCTACGAAAAAGCGAACCTTGCCTCGAAGCGTATCCCGCTGTTTCTGGACAGCAACGTTTCGCCCGGAATAACCTATATCAAACGCGCGGTGGCCGAATGCGCCAAAATGCTGGACGACGGCTTCGACATCGAAATCATCGAATACCACCACCGAAAGAAAGCGGACTGCCCAAGCGGAACGGCTTTGGACATCGCCAAAGAAATTCTGGCCATAAAGCCGAACTACAAAATCAGCTTCCGCGGCACGGACGGCGGCGAAAGATGCAAAAAGGAAATCGGCATACATTCCGTCAGAGGCGGAACGATAACGGGAAAGCACGAGGTTATGTTCATAGGCGACGACGAAGTTATCACCTTCTCTCACTCCGCCGCCACAAAACGCGTTTTCGCGCTCGGAGCGCTCAGGGCCGCGGCGTTCGTCTCAAAAATGCCGCCGGGGCTTTATAACCTAAAATCGGTTTTGGGAAACTAAAAAACGCTCCCCAAAAGGGAGCGTTTTGATTTTTTACGTCAGACGGTATATGCGCCGTAAACGACGTTTGCATTTGTCTGCAAATCGCCTTTCCAGTCGTAGTTCCAGCCGGAAGGAAGCTCTGCTTCCGTGTGGCCGACGTAAACCGTGGTGAGCCTTTCAGCCCCTGCAAAGAGCGTGTCGGAAACGGTGACTACAGATTTCGGAATGTATAAAATGCTGAGATTTATCGCCCCTGCAAACGCGTTGCGGCAAATCTTTTCGGCCGTGCTTTCTACGACGTATGTCATGTCGGATTTTGCCGAAGGATAGAACCTCAGGACGGTGCCCGCTTTGTTGTAAAGCACGCCGCGAATTTCCGAGAAGCTTTGGCTTGCCGCATCCACCACGAAGCGTTCGAGCTTTTTGGCTTCGCCGAAAACTTCGTAGTCGTTTTCGCCGTCGCCGAGCGTCGAAACGTTTGCGCCGATGACGATTTCAACCAAATTTCTGTTGCCTTTGAAAGCGTATCTGGCGATTTTTGTCACCGTGTCCGGAACAGTGAAGGTATCGCCTGCTTTGTTTTGCGGATACAAAACCAAAGTACTTCCTACGGTATACACCGACTCATTATTTATTTCGCCTGCGGTATAAAGCACTCCGTCCACCGACACGTAAGCGGAGTTATTTACGTTCACCGCTTCAAGAGCCGAACAGCCGTTGAAAGCCGTTGCGCCGATCGTTCCGAACGCATTGTCGCGTTCGATGTTGATGACTTTAAGTCTGGAAGCGCCGTCGAAAGCGTAGCTTTTTATTTCGCCGACGAAGGTGGAAACGGTGACCGTTTCGTCGCTTCTGCCCGCAGGATATGCAACCAGCACGTATTCGTCGGCGGAATTGATTTCGTACAAAATTCCGTCGCCGTTGTCGTTGGTGAAGCAGGTGTTCGAGTCGCTGACTGCGATACGAGTCAGCCTTGTGCAACCCGCAAACGCACCCGGTTTTATAGTGTTGACGGGAGCGGTTATGGACATAACCTTAAGTCCCGAACAATTCACAAACGCACCGCTCTCGATTGCGACCACGTTTGCGCCAAGTTCCACTTTTTCAAGGTAAGCCGCATTTGCAAACGCACTGCCCTCCACTCTGTAAACAGGTTTGCCGTTGTAGGTGTCAGGGATTTTGATTGCCGTAACGGTGCTGTCGGTCTTAAATTCGTCCTTAAAGCTTACGCTGTAGCCGTCATCGTACGGATCGAAATTGAAATAGTTTTCGTTCTCCACCACCGCGGTGAGCACCGCATAAATTATTTCGTCTCTCGAAACAGTATACGGCATTTTTATTGTCTTGCCGTCACCATCAACCCACCTACTGACCACAAAACCGTCGATAACAGGATCGAGGAAGTTGTGGATTTTGGTCAGATATTCTATTTCGTTGATTTCGTCAGGCTGACCTTCGATTCTGTAAGTGATTTTGAAGGTGTCCAGATGCCATTTTGCTTTGAGCAAAATGTCTTCCGTCATCGTCATGGATTCGAATCTGGTTTCGCCGTCGAGCCAGTATTCGAAGACATAACCATATTGAGAAGGATTGTCGATGTCGGACGCGTTCAGCGTGTTGCCTTCGTCAACGAAGATGTCCGTGGATTCCGATTCGTTGGAAACGAGCGTAACTCTGTACTGACGTTGCATTATAGCCTCTATTGTGCTCGAACCGTACTCAAGCCTATCTATTTTCAAGCCAACAAAAACAGGGAACTTATGCTCTATATCTTCTTTATCGTATTCATATTCGCCAACCCTTACTCCGCCATACTGCCATTCTACAAAGCGATATTCTTCAGATGGGCAAACAACGGCAAGTTGTTCGGCGGTCAAAACTTGATCGAACACACAGTCAATACGAATTTCTTTTTTATTGCTACCGCCTATTGAAGCATCAACCCCTGATTGCATTTTGAAAGTAATGGCGAGCTGTTTTGCACTATAAACAGCGAATAAAGTCAAGTCTTCCGTAATAACGTCTGTCGCAAAATCCCATATCTTACCGCTTGCGTCACCAACATGCCAGCCCTGAAATTCATAGCCGTATTTATCTCTACATTCCGCATCAGGCTCGCTTATTGTAGAGCCAACGTCAACCTTGTATGGACTTGGACTTATAGTTCCGCCGCCGTTGGTGTCGATGGTAACGACGTATTGTCTGACCCATTTTGCGTAATATTTTTTCGGGGTGTCGTCTGCGAACACGGTTTCGCCCGCCCTAAATTCCGTTCCGCCGCCGTTTCTTTCGGAGAACCAGCCGTCGAAGCGATAGTTTTCGTAAACAGGGGTGTCAGGAGCTTCCTGTTCGGTTATGGCGTCGCCTTTAAGCACGGCAACGTCCGAAGTTTCCGAGGTTTCGTTGTCGGCATCGAAAACGATGGTGAAGCTTTCTTTCCAGTAAGCGTAGAACACCGTTTCCATTTTTTCCAGAACGTACGGGAACTTGTCATCTTCAATTTTTGTGCCCTGCCCCTCCTTTTCGGTGTACCAGCCCATAAATTTGAAGCCAGCGCGGGACGGATTCTTCTTAAGCTCGTCCGTGCCGACCGTGAGGCCGATGTCTTTAGGTGCGGTTTTGTAGTAAACGTTGGATTCCTCGCCGTAGCCGAGGTCGAAAACGAGGTAGCATTGAAGCACCCACTTGGCCTCTATGGTGAGGTCCTGCGAAACCACGGAATCGAAATTATATTCGCTTCCGCCGAGATACCAACCCGCAAAGCGATAGTTTTCTCTCGTCGGATCAGCAGGTTTTGCCACGGTGTAGCCTTCGTCCTGCACTACGTCAGGAATTTCGGTGCCGCCCTCTTTGGTGTCGAATTTTATGGTGCAGCGCTTCACCCATTTTGCGTGGAAAGTTATGTCTTCCTTGACCTTATACTGAAACGTTACTCTATAATTCTTTTCATAGGTATCACTCAGATACCAACCATCAAAGCGGTAACCTTCTCTTACAGGTATCTCAGGATTTGAAATAAAAAATCCTTCATATTGCAAAATCGGTTCGATTTCATTTCCACCATGGGTATCCAGCGTTATAGTGCATTCTTTACCACTAAAAACAGAAATGTACGTTTTTGCATCTTCTTCAGAAAGGTTGTGCCAATTCTCATTCCAACCGGAAGGAAAAGCATTAGTTTCAGGATTGACAGGTATATAATAAATATGCAAAAAGAAAGTATCATAGAAAGCGTTGAAAGAAACTATTTCTACGTTAGTATCGATAAGCACTTCATTCAACTGCATAGTATCGCCTTCGAAAGCGTAACTGCGGATTGTTGTTACCGATTTAGGAACACTAAAACTCGACGGTTCTGATTTTGCAGTAGGATAAAGCCATAAAGTAGTCAAATCTTTGTTATAAAGAACATTGTCTACGACTGAAAAGTTCTCATTCTCCTCGCTAACGTCTATAAATTGCAACGATTTACAGCCTCGGAAAGCACCGTTGCCAATTGCATTAACTTTATTGAGGTGAATTGTTCGCAAAGATTCACATCCTTTGAAAGCATAGTCGCCTATTGACGTTACGTTTTCACTCAAAGTTATGCTCTTTATGGATTTCGCGCCTTCGAATGCGTTACCGCCAATAGCATCCACGGGCAAACCGTTGTATGTTTCAGGAATAACGATTTCTTTTCGAGTATTCGTATCCAAAATTCCGACAACGGAATAGCTGTTGCCGGTAAGCTTATACTTAAGGCCGCTGGTTGCGTCGCTGATGTCTTGCGGTTGATCCGGCTTAGGCGGCTGGACGTTGCCTCCCGGGTTCGGAGTCGGAGTCGGAGTCGGGTCCTTTTTTCCAAACAAATCGCATGCGGAAAGCGTCGCCGCCAGAAGCGCGACGAGAACGGCAATTCCTAATATTTTCCTCAAAGGTTTCATAAGAGCCTCCTTTGTTTACACGTATGACGCGCGCCTTGCGAACGTTCATAATAAATTATACAACTTTTTACATATCAAAGTCAATAATTTTGGGTAAATCGTCAAAAAAACGCTTTCCGCCCCAAACCGCTTCCCCGACAGCCTAAACCAAGGTTTTGCCATGAAACGTCAAAAACCGCACTTAAAGTGCGGTTTTTGTTCTGTAAAAGCTGTATTTTAATAAATGCCTTGAGCAATCATTGCGTCTGCAACTTTTTTGAAACCTGCGAGGTTTGCGCCGGCAACGAGGTTGTAACCGATGCCGTATTCGTTGCAGGCGTCCAGAATTTGCTTGTGAATGTTCTTCATGATGCCGTGAAGTTTTGCGTCGACTTCTTCTGCGGACCAGCTGAGACGTTCGCTGTTCTGGCTCATTTCCAAGCCGCTGGTTGCAACGCCGCCTGCGTTAACCGCTTTGGACGGGCAAACCAAAACGCCGTTTTCTTGCAAATATTTGATTGCTTCGTTGGTGGTAGGCATGTTGGCAACTTCGTTCAGGATGCCGATGCCAAGTTCGACCATTTTTTTGGCGTCTTCGAGGCGGATTTCGTTTTGGGTTGCGCACGGCATATAGATGTCGGCCTTAACGTTGCCCCAAGGTTTCTTGCCTGCCACGAACTGAACGCCGAATTTGTCTGCATAGTCCTGCGCGCGGTTTCTGCCGGAAGCTCTCATTTCGAGCATGTAGTCGACTTTTTCGCCGCTGACGCCGTCCGGATCGTAGATGTAGCCGTCAGGTCCGCTGATGGTCAGCACTTTGCCGCCGAGCTGGCTGATTTTTTTGCATGCGCCCCAAGCCACGTTGCCGAAGCCGGAGATTGCAAAGGTCTTGCCTTCGATGCTTTGGCCTTCGTGAGCCAAAACTTCTTGCAGGAAATAGGTTGCGC
>ULOF01028301.1_pt1 | contig 14338 bp, 13 predicted proteins | sample 1952371 | NCBI WGS metagenome assembly ULOF01 (sample SAMEA4835597, study PRJEB28245) | human gut metagenome | biome: gut microbiome; material: fecal sample | place: Denmark | collected 2008 | reverse complement strand
CGCACGCGCGCGCAAGACGATATGATTTTCCGTCGTTTTTTACGGCAAATCGCTATAAATAACGTTGATTATTTTGGGCGAAACGTTCAACGTTTTTGCCACGATTTCAACTATGCGCGCTCCCGATATCGTCGTTTTTTGAACACCGACTCTCACGTTGCTTATCACCGTTGCGTTCATTTCGATATCCACCCTACCCTCGCACCCTTCGCTCTGAAGCGCGAGTCTTGCCTTTTCGCTCGCGCTTATCGTCAAATTCAACCCTGCCGATACGCTCGTATCGGGCGTGGAAAACAAATCGTCGGAATCGAAATCCCAATCGGCTTTCGCAACGACGGGTATTATCGATGCGATGACGTACACCACGAGCAGCGAAAACGTACCCCGAACGTATTTCGTGGTCTTTCCGCTCGGAAGTACGATTTCAAGCAACACACCTAGGCATATCACCCCCACCACAGACATTATCCACGCGCCCATATCACACTCCCATATTGCAAGACGATATCAAAAGCATCAACAGCAAAAAGAACATAAACGCAACGCCTGCAAGTGCGGTCACAAGCAAATTCATATTTTTTGACACCGAAAACAGCAGATTTGAAGTGCGCGTATCGCCAAGCGGTTCACATATTGCGGCCGTTAGTTTGATCGTAAGCGAGAAAACCACCACTTTCACAAGCGGGAACAGAACTATTGCGCACAGCACGATTGCGCCGGTATACCCCAAGGCGTTTTTCACAAGCACGACCGATGCCGACAGCAAGTCCAAGCCGTCCGAAAGATAGCCGCCGAGAATCGGAACGTAACTCGACACGGCAAATTTTGCAACGTTGAAGCCGAATTTGTCCACCGCTCCGCCCGTCACGCCTTGCACCGTAAGGAACGTTGCAAATATACCGAAAACTATGCCGATGAGCCATCCCGAAGCGGAGCGTATGAGTTTTGCGAGTTTGTCGAGTTTCACGGTTTTTGAAATGTTGCCGACCACGCAAAATATTATGCACGCAATAAACGCAGGCAAAATCACCGTGCTTACGAGTTTCATAATATACGTGCAAAGCACAGCCATCAGCGGCGAGTAACCTGCCACGGTTGCGGTTGCGCCGAGCGTTGAAAGCAGAGTCAACAGCACGGGAAAAATTGCGTTGGCAAACGTCGAGAGAGAGCTTACGGTTTCCCCTACGGTTTTGACGATTCGCACGATTCCGCTCATAAGCACGATTACTATTGCCGAATAACAAACCGTATGCACCACTTCCGTAGTTGAAGTGTTGAGGAAGTCGGACGTAAGAGAACAAAGCATGTTTTTCAGCAAGCATATGACGATAATAGTAAGAAAACTCGGCACGAACGACAAAAAATACCGCCCTGCCGATTTTGACATCAACGACATAAATTTTTCGTAAAAACTTTGAGGGTTGCCGCCGACAAGCGCTTTGAGCGTGTCTTTAACGTCGTCAATCGACAACGCTTCGTCGGCGTCGCCGTCGAGCGAATTCAAAAAATCCTGCAACGCTTTCAAGTCGAGCCCCGATATGACCTCGTCAACCGTATCGTTAAACTCTTTTTTTATTTCCTCTTCGGACTTGTCCGCGGCATAAGCAGTATTGTCAAAAAACACAAAGGCGCACACTGAAAACACACATAGAAACAGTGCGAAAAAGCATGCGATTCCAAACACGAAAACCGCCTTGTTTTTCGGTTTTTTCAGCATCGATTTCATAGGAAAAATTCTCGTTTTCATATCGCGCTCACAAGCGTGGACACGACGTCCACGAGAGATTTCACGATTGAAATACTCATCAGAAAAATCACGATTTTTCCGCCGAATTGCAACTTTTGAGCGATGGACTCGCAGCCTGCGTCGGTTGCGACGGAAGAGGAATATTCCGTCAGATATCCTATCCCGATAATCTTCAACACGGCAGAAAAAACCGCGTCGTCAATGCCGCTTTTTTCAACTATCGAATCAAAAGAAAGCACCACGTCACGCAGTGCCGAAAGCATCGTTATCACCATAACCACGCCCGTGGCAATGGTTGCAAACACACTGAATTCGGGCTTTGAATTTTTGAGCAAAGTCACCACGACAACGCCCGTCAAAGCGATTCCGATAAGTTTGAACATCATACTTTCTTATTTCTTCTCCGATTATCAAATCTTATATTTTTGACGCAATGCAACGTTTAACATATCGAATCATTTCAATAAAGTGCCAATATTGATTTCAGAGTGTCAAACAGACCTCCGAGCATATCGAGCACGAGCACCGCCACGATGATAAGACCTGCAAGCGTTGCAAACGTTGCAATTTCGTCGCGATCGCTCTTTTTCAGAATTACGCATACGATTGCCGTAAGCAATCCTACGCCTGCAATTTTAAGTATTACGTTTACGTCCATACACCACCCCTCACGCCAAAATCAACAATATCGCAAGTCCGAAAAGCACGCACAATTTGAAATACATACCTCCGAGTTTTTTATCTTCGTCTTCACTCGTTTTGCGCTTTTGCTCAAACAAGTTTTTGTAGTAGGCAACGTGTGACAACTGATCGTCGAGATTCGTCTTTCCGAGCGACGAAAAGAACTCTGCCAACTCCTTTTTCTCGTCGGTTTTCAAGAAGGAAGTTTTTATGTCGTCAAATCCGAAAGTCGTTGCGTTTTTTGCAATCGCAATCCAACTCTCGACAACCTTTTCAAACTCACCTTCTCTCCCCTTGAGAAACTTATTTGCGATTTCGGGCATCGGAGTTTTTTTCATTCCGAGTTCTGTCGCAAGACTCGACGAAAACTCACACGCAGACTTAAAAAACGCCACCCGCGATTTGTACCGTTTTTTCACAAGTACGCCGATATAACACATAATCAACGCAAGCAATCCGCCTGCAATAAGCCTCAATATTTCGCTCATACTCTTTTTTCGACTATATGCCCGACGGGATTCTTGCCAAGCACTACGACCACCTCGAACGCTTTGGCGAGCGGCGCAAAATCGCTTTTCAGCGCGCCTTCTATGCTGTCGCCGTGCAGTGACGCAAATACGTTTACTCCGCACCTCATCACGTCCAAAATCGCTTTGACGTCCTCTTGACCGAACAACTCGTCTGTGACGATAACGTCGGGATTCATTGCCCTTACGCAGTTTTCGTACGCGTACTTTTTGGGTATTCCGCTCACGACGTCGCAATCACCTATATCGAGCAACGGAACGCCCTTTGACATTGCGCACAACTCGTATCTCTCGTCAATCATAACGATGTTGTAGCGAGCCGACGCAACGCGTGCGAGTTCCCGTAGCAACGTCGTTTTGCCCGCGCCCGTGGGAGAAATCACTAGCGTACTGCGCACTCTGCCGTCTTTGAATACGTCGTTTGATATCTTGTCCGCAACTCCCTTTATCTGATGCGGAATACGTATTGTCACGAACGCAACGTTTTTCACACTCATAAGCCGTCCGTCTTCGAGCACCCCTTCTCCGCATACGCCGATTCGATAATGCTTGCACGGCACGTATCCTCGCTTCATTTCTTCCGAAGCGCTGTAAAACGACATATCCGTTGCTCTCGTCATCACGTCGTCTATATCCTTTTGTCTGACGATATACGGCGCGCCAAACTTCGATACGACCGCTCTCGTTCCGTCGATACGGCACGCAACGAGAGGTCTGTTCACGCGCATACGCAACTCCGCAAGAGCGACCTCACTCCCCACCGCCTTTGCGATATCCGTTCCGACCAATTCTTCGAGCATACAAAAATATATGCCGATTGCAAACCTCAAATAGCAATCGGACAAATTTAGACTTTTTTCGCAAAATGGAAAAAATTAATCGTAAACTAAATTTAAAATTAAAAGGAGAAATAATTTACTGAAGTAAATGAGTTGACAGTCGATGGACATTGACAATTATTTACTCACACTCTGTCAAGAGCCTGAAACGGATGAAGAGCGCGGACACTCGCCCAACACACATCGATATCTAAGTGCACCAAACAGATGAAGAACAAGAAAGAGGCATCCGAACGGCAACCCTAATTTACTGAAGTAAATGAGTTGACGGACGGATGCCTCTGACGCAGTTATTCGCTGTTTGGTGCGCTTAGACTCTTGACATGTATTCGCCGGTGCGAGTATCAATACGAATAGTATCACCCTCGTTGACAAACATAGGAACTTGAAGTTCATAGCCGGTTTCAACGGTTGCGGGTTTGGTGGCGTTGGTGGCGGTGTTGCCTGCAACTGCCGGTTCGCAAACAGTGATGAGAAGTTCGACAAAGTTTGGCGGTTCAACGGAGAACGGTGCGCCTTGGAAGAACTTCATGGTGACGTTCATATTTTCTTTGACAAAGTTGAGCGCGTCTTCGACCTGACTCTTGTTGAGGGGGATTTGCTCGTAAGTGTCTGCGTCCATGAAATAATAGAATTCGCCGTCGTTGTAGAGGTATTCCATCGTTTTGGTTTCGATGTGTGCGAGTTCAAATTTTTCGGTGGGGTTGAAAGTCTGTTCAAGCACTGCGCCGGTGACGACGTTTTTCATCTTTGTGCGAACGAAAGCAGCGCCCTTGCCCGGTTTGACGTGCAAGAAATCGACTATGGTCATAATTTTGTTATCATAGAGGAAAGTGATGCCCTTTCTCAAATCGCCTGCCATAATTTGTGCCATAATGATATTCTCCTAAAATAGTGTTTTGTGTTGTGCGCTAAAGCCTTTATGGTATTTTAGCACCATATGCGTCGCAATGCAAGTTTTACGCCGAATATTGACATAAACCTTGCAAAGCGCGATAATTTTTGTCTTCAGAGCGGATTATTTTGCATATTCCACACTGCGAACTTCCCTGATGACGTTGACTTTGATTTGTCCGGGGTATTCGAGTTCGTTTTCGAGTTTCTGCGCGATTTCTCTTGCAAGGAACACGGTGTTTGCGTCGTTGACCTGTTCGGGCTTGACCATAACGCGGATTTCTCTGCCTGCCTGAACGGCGAACGTTTGTTCGACGCCGTCGAAGGATTTTGCGATATCCTCGAGTTTTTCGATACGTTTGACGTAGGTTTCGACGGATTCGCGTCTTGCGCCGGGTCTTGCGCTCGAGATAGCGTCTGCCGCCTGAACGAGCACTGCGTCGATGGTTTGAGGCTCGATATCGTTGTGGTGTGCGGCGATTGCGTGAATGACCTCGTTGCTTTCGCGATATTTCTTTGCGATTTCGACGCCGAGTTGAATGTGCGTACCTTCAAATTCGTGATCGATTGCTTTGCCTATATCGTGGAGCAAGCCTGCTCTCTTTGCGATACGAGGATCGATGCCGAGTTCTGCCGCCATAATCGATGCGACCGATGCGACTTCGATTGAGTGTTTGAGCACGTTTTGACCGTAACTCGTGCGGTATTTGAGTCTGCCGAGGATCTTGATAAGTTCGGGATGCAGACCGTGAACGCCCACTTCAAAAGCCGCTTCTTCGCCTGCCTCTTTGATGCCTTGTTCGACTTCCTTTCTGACCTTGTCCACCATCTCTTCGATGCGAGCGGGGTGAATACGTCCGTCGGTGATGAGTTTTTCGAGCGTGAGTCTTGCAACCTCGCGTCTTACGGGATCGAAACTCGAAAGCGTAATGACGTCGGGAGTGTCGTCGATGATGAGGTCAACGCCCGTTGCGCTTTCAAGAGCGCGGATATTTCTTCCCATACGGCCGATGATCCTTCCCTTCATCTCGTCGTTGGGCAGAGCGACGACCGAAACGGTGTTTTCGGTTGCGGTGTCCGCGGCGCAGCGTTGAATCGCTTGCGAGATGATGTTTTGAGCCTCTTTGACTGCGTTGTCTTTTGCTTCTTGAATGAGTTGCTTTGCGTCGTTCGCACTGCTCTTTTTCACGCTTTCGAGAAGTGCGTCTTTAAGTTCTTGCGAAGCCTCTTCTTTGGTCATGCCGGCAACTCTTTCGAGTTCCTTCTGCATTTTTTCCTGAGCGCTGTTGAGTTCGTTTTCGATGCCTTTCAAGCGCTCTTTGGTTTCTTCGATTTGTTTTTGCGACCTTTCTACGTCATCGATTTTTTTGTCGAGAGCGGCGTCTTTCTTGTCAAGAGCGTCCTCTTTTTTGTCGAGCGTAGCCTCTTTTTGAGCGAGGCGATTTTCGGTGCGTTGCCAGTCTTGCTTGCGCTCTTTGGTTTCGTTCTCGAAATCAACGCGCATTTTGTTCATTTGTTCTTTAGCCTCGAGCATACCGTCTTTGCGAATGGTTTTTGCTTCGAGATTTGCTTCTTCGATAATTCTTGCCGCTTCACGTTTTGCGTTGCCGATTTTGTTTTGAGAATAGACTCTATAAACGATAAAACCGATCAAAGCGCCGACGATAATCGCGCAAGCCGCCGCAATGCCTGCAGCCGCGCCCGGCGAGAGAGCCGCAATCAGAAAATTGAAATTTCCGGTCATTTTCGACCTCCATATATATAATCAAAACCACACGAGAAAGCAAAAATACGGCTATACGGAAAGTTTTTTCAAACAGGAAAAGCCCCAATTTATATATGCAAACTTTGTATCTATACCAAATATTGTTTTCAATATATAGTTTTGTCGTATATAGTATATACTATTTATAGTGTTTCGTCAATGCCGAGTCCAAAAAAAAATCGCTTTTCGTCAAGAAAAGCGATTTTTGTTCAAATAGGGGTTTTAAGATGCACGAATCACTTGTTCATCTCGTATTTTTCGCGGATTTTCGCGTCGAGTTCTTTGAAGATTTCGGGGTTTGCTTTCAAGAATTCCATAGCCTTATCTCTGCCCTGACCTATCTTCTCGTCGTTGTAACTGAACCAACTTCCGCTCTTTTGCACGAATCCGTTTTCAACCGCGAGGTCGAGCACGCAACCCATATTCGAGATGCCCGTGCCGTACATAATATCGAATTCCGCAACTTTGAACGGAGGAGCGACTTTGTTTTTGACGACTTTTGCTTTGACGTGGTTGCCGACGATATCGCTGCCGTCTTTGAGCGTGTCCGCTTTTCTTATTTCGATACGAACGGAAGCGTAGAATTTGAGCGCTTTGCCGCCCGTGGTGGTTTCGGGGTTGCCGTACATAACGCCGATTTTCTCTCTCAATTGGTTGATGAAGATGATGGTGCATTTGCTCTTCGAGGACGCCGCGGTGATCTTACGCAACGCTTGCGACATAAGACGAGCCTGCATACCGACGTGACTGTCGCCCATATCGCCGTCGAGTTCGGCCTGCGGAGTGAGTGCGGCAACGGAGTCGATGACGATGATATCGATTGCGCCGCTTCTGATGAGCGTTTCGGTGATTTCGAGCGCTTGCTCGCCGCTGTCGGGTTGCGAAATGTAGAGGTCGTCGAGGTTTACGCCGAGTTTTGACGCGTAAACGGGATCGAGAGCGTGCTCTGCGTCAACGAACGCCGCCGTGCCGCCTTCCTTTTGCACTTCCGCAACGCAGTGGAGCGCAACGGTGGTTTTGCCCGATGATTCGGGTCCGTATATTTCGATGATTCTTCCCTTCGGGATACCGCCGATACCGAGTGCGACGTCAAGCGTCAAACAACCGGTGGAAATTGCCTCGACTTTTGGGATTTCCGTTTCGCCCAAACGCATAATCGCGCCTTTGCCGAAATCCTTTTCTATTTTTGCAAGTGCAAGTTGCAGATTGCGTTCCTTGTCGGTTGACTTATCCTGAATTTTGTCTGCCATATTTTATCTCCTTTATATCCTTTCGCCGTGCGGCAAATGTTTTTCTTGATTATATTATGCAACTATCAATGTACCAAAAACGGTGCATCAAAGTCTCAAAATGTCGCCTTTGAGATATCTTATCAGATAGAACAACGCAACGTTTGACGTCGCACGTCTGATTTGATTGCGACTGCCCGAAAATCTGCGCTCGAAGACGGTGATAAACTCACCTCCTCCGACGCCTATATACACGAGTCCGACGGGTTTACCCTCGTCGCCCGCAGGACCTGCAAGCCCGGTGGTTGCAAGCGCAATGTCAACGGGGCGTTTGCAAAGTCCTTTGACCATCGCGTAAGCGGTTTCTCTGCTCACCGCGCCGTAGTCGGCAAGCACTCCTTTTGGCACGCCGAGTCTTTCGACCTTCGAGGCTCGATTGTAGCACACGATACCCTCGTAAAAGTTTGCGCTTATCCCCGCAATACCCGTAAGGCGAGAGCAAATCTCTCCGCCCGTTAGGCTCTCGCCGACGGCAAGAGTGCGATTGTTCATCTTCAAAAGTCGAGCGGCGATCTCTTCGAGCGAGCCTTCCGCCGCAGAATACACTTCCTGTTCAAAAACGTTGTATACTCTGCTTTTTATCGTCTCGAAAACTTCACGGCTTGCGTTTGAGCGCATGGTTATAGTCGCGTCAAGGCAATCTTCCTCAACCGAAAACTCAACGCCGTACCCTTCAAAACCTTTGAGTTTGGAAAGGATTTCATCTTTGTCAAGTCCGCATATTTTTACGATTTCTTTTATCATTTTCGGCTATCTAATCAAGTGAATCGAATTATTCCGCTTTCGTTTGTTCTTCTTGAGAATCGTCGTTTTTCACGGGCTTTTCGGCCTCGTCGTCTTGCTTGAGAACGTGCTTGTTTTTCAAAACGTAATTGAGTCCGCTGTACACCGCAAAGGACGAACCGATATAGAACACGATAGTTCCTATCCAGCCGAGCGCGGGGTGCAATCCCGCAAGCATAAGCACCGTAACGCCTATATCGAGACACACGGTCTTGATTTTGCCGTAGATATCTGCGGCAAGCACCAATCCTCTCGACGCCGCAATGGAGCGGAAAACGCCGATCATAAGTTCTCTTGAAAGGATTATGCCCGACAGCAACGCGATAACGAGCGCATTGTGCGGATAAACTCCGTTCATTGAAAGTCCGTCTTTGAAAAGCACTATGAGGAAGAGCATCACGACGATGACCACCTTGTCTGCCAACGGGTCTAAGAACTTGCCGAGCATTGATACGGTGTTGGTTTTTCTTGCGATATGTCCGTCCACGAAGTCGGTTGCGCAACATATTGCAAACAGCACTGCGGCAATCACGATAAGAGCGATATGCGCGCCGTGCGAGACGTTTGCGAGTTCTGCCGCGATAAACATTGCAATCGTGGGAATTATCAAAAAGATTCTTGCGATAGTGATTTTTGTTGCGAGTGTGATTTTCATTCTATCACCTTCCCTACGAGATCTATGCCGTCAGCGCCCGTGATTTCGACGGTGTAAAACTCGCCTATTCTCACTTCCTCATCCGATTCAAACAACACTACGTTGTCGATATCGGGGGCTTGCGTCTGACTTCTTCCGACAAACTTTTGCTTGTCGTAATCTATATCGTCGTAAATGACTTTGACTTTCGTGCCGACGAGTCGTTTGTTGCGCTCTTTGATAATCTTTTCCTGAACGGAGCGCAATTTCCTTGCGCGCGCTTCCTTGACGTTTTCGGCGATATGTCCGTCGAGTTTGTCGGCAGGCGTGCCCTCCTCTCTCGAGTACGCAAAGAATCCCGCGTAATCGAATTTGGCTTCTTTCACGAAACTTTCGAGTTTTTCAAACTGCTCATGCGTTTCGCCGGGGAATCCGCAAATAAACGTCGTACGCACGGCAATCCCTGCGTTTTTGAGTTTTGTCACGAGTTCTCTTATGCTCTTTTCGTCCGTTCTGCGGTTCATTCTTTTGAGCACAGTATCGTCTATGTGTTGAAGCGGAACGTCCATATATTTTGCGATTTTCGGATTGTTTTGGACATATTCAATGAGCGTATCGTCCACCATTTCCGGATAAAGATACAACAGACGAATCCACGAAAAGTCGAGTTCGGACAGTTCTTCGAGCAATTCGATAAGATGTGGCTTTCCGTCAAAATCCGTGCCGTATCTCGTGACGTCCTGAGCAACGAGTATGAGTTCTTTTACGCCGTCGTCGGAGAGTTTTTTTGCTTCGGCAATCAGATCTTCCTTCTTTTCCGAGCGGTATTTTCCTCGTATGGACGGAATCGCGCAATACGTGCAATGATTGCTGCACCCGTCTGCGATTTTGAGATATGCGTAGTGATAAGGCGTTGTAAGCACCCTGCCCGAATAGAAAACGTCGCTGTTTGCGCAACTGAAAACTCTGTTTCCATCCTCAACGTCCTCTATGGTTTTCAAAATCTCGTCGTAGTCTGCGATGCCGAGTATTGCGTCGACTTCCGGAAATTCCTCTTTGAGCGTATCGGCGTATCTTTGCGCAAGACACCCCGTGACGATAACTTTTTTGCCTTTTCCTGCGTTCTTTGCGGACACGGCGTTAAGAATTTCGTCAATCGATTCCTCTTTTGCCTTATCGATAAAAGCGCAAGTGTTGACGATGATAACGTCCGCTTCTTCTTCGCTTCCGACCAGCGTATGTCCGCCGCCGACGAGGCGAGAGAGCATTTTTTCGGTATCTACTCTGTTTTTATCGCATCCAAGCGATATTGCTCCGATTTTCATTCTTCATCGTCCTCGTTTTGTGCAGATGCTTTGAGTTCCTCGAGTTCCTCGTACGAAATATTGACCTTTTTCTTTTTGGGGTCGTGTTCGTCGGGCGTGAGATAACCCATAAGTTCCATCTTGTCGTATATCTTTGCAGCCTTCGGCCAACCGAGTCCGAGACGGCGTTGCATAAACGAAATGCTTATAGGCGCGTCCTGCTCTTCGCGAAGTTCGATGCCGAGTTGCAGAGCGTCGAAGAGTTCTGGCGGCAATTTATCCTTGTCGTTTGCCTTGGAATCCTTGGATTGAGCAGGCTTTTCTTCCTCTTTATCCTTGAATATTGCGTCCTTGATATTGTTGTCGAAGTACGCGTCGTTCTTGGACTTGACGAAATCCACCACTCTCTTGACTTCCTCGTTTGAAATGAATGCGCCTTGCATACGTTCCAGGTCGCTTGCGCCGGGCATCATATACAGCAAGTCGCCGTAGCCGAGAAGTTTGTCTGCGCCAACTGTATCGAGAATGGTTTTGCTGTCGAAACTCGACGTAACCTTGAATGCGACACGGCTCGGGAAGTTGTTTTTGATAGTACCGCTGATGACGTCGACGGACGGTCTTTGCGTTGCGAGCATAAGGTGAATACCCACTGCACGCGCAAGACGCGCGATACGGTTGACGGTGTCCTCGACCGCCTTCTTACCCGTTGACATAAGGTCAGCGAATTCGTCGACGATAATGACGATTCTCGGCATCTTTTCGTAGCCGTTCTTCTGGCAGTCTGCGTTGTACTCGTCGATATCTCTGTAGTTGACATCCGCAAGGAATTTGATACGTCTTTCCATCTCGCTTATAGCCCAGTTGAGCGCGCGGATAGCCTTGTCCGTATCGCAAATAATCTCGTCCATAAGTAGATGCGGAATTCCTGCATAAACGCTCATTTCTATGCGTTTGGGGTCGATAAGAATAAGGCGCACGTCGTCGGGGGACGCCTTGTAAAGCAAACTGACGATAATCGAGTTTATACAGCAACTCTTACCTGCACCCGTAGCGCCTGCGATGAGAACGTGCGGAAGTTTTCTGATTTCCACCACTCTCGAATCGCCGTAGAGGTTTTTGCCCAGAGCGAAAGTCGCGGGGGCTTTTGCGTTGTTAAACTCGGGTGACTGAATGATTTCGCTGAGGTTGACGTTTCTTCTATGCTTATTGGGCACTTCGATACCGACTGCGTTTTCGCCGGGGATAGGCGCGATAATACGCACGCTGCCTGCCTCCATTTTCATAGCGATATCGCTCTCGAGCGAGGAAATATAGCCTATCGTTCTGCCTCTTGGCATCTCGACGCGGAGTTTGTACATAGTAAACGTCGGACCGACGAGAATATCGATAACTTCACCCGTAATATTGAAGAACGCAAGCGTGTTGATGATCTGTTCTTTCTTTTGTTCGTAGTCCTCGTTCTGATCGATTTCGGGAGCAGGCGGATTGAGCAGAGATAGCGGCGGCGCAACGTACGGACGTTTTGGAGTCGCTTGCGAAATTGCCTGTTCCATATTGACTTGCGTAAGGCGTTCGTTTCCGCCCTTCTTGGGAGATTCGGGCTTTTGAATACCGCGTGATTGCGAGGCTTTCATCTTTTCCTCGCGCATAAGCGCTTCACGCTCGTACTGTCCCATTTGCGGAGTTTCTTTGATTGCTTGTTTTATATTTTGAATGCGAGCCTTGACCTCTGCGTTTTCGATATCCTTTGCGGAGTTCTTGGCAATAGCGGTCGTGGATTGAATTGCCGCTCTCGACATTTCACCGCCCGTAACCTTTTGTCTGACGGGAGCGGGTGCGCTGGGGTTAGCTCCGCCAACGGTCTTGTCCTCGTCAACGTATTTCGGACGCTGATTTTCGAGCGTAGCCTTGCTCATCTCGTAGGTTTTTACGGGTTTCGTCTTGCCGATGCCGCCAAAGAAATTGGTTTCGGTCTTTTCTTCCTCAACCGCGGTTTGAGCAAACGCTCTTGGCAATTTTGCCTCTCCCTGAACGGGTTTATATCCGCTTCTGTCAAGTTCGTCAATGCTTGCCGCCTTCTTTTGTTGTGTGACGGGGACTTGTTGCACCGGAGCGGTTTTTTGCGGCTCGTTTGCAGCGGAAGTCTGACCGCTTGCAGCCTGTTTAGACTCGGTTTTCGGCGTTTGTTCGGCTTTTTGAGCCTCTTCGCGAGCGATAAACACCATATCCGTTTTCGGCTTTTCGTACGCTTCCGACACGATTTCTTCTTTCACGACGGGCTTCTGTTCTTCCTCACCCGAAATCGCTCTGTTGAGTGCGCCGAGCATACCCACGTTCACCTGTTGTTTGGACACTGAATCGTTGGCTTTTTGTATGGTTGAATTTATCGCTTCCGCCCCGTCGTAAGTCTTGGTGGGCTTGACGACTTCTTTCTTTACGGGTTCGGCAATGAGGCACGCCTCGTCCTGTTGTTCGAGGTGTACGCCCGCTTCGTACTCGGGTTTTGCGTACAATTGACCGAAGCGTTGAGTTTGCTCTTGCTTCAAAGCGCTGAAATCGCGCTTGAAATCGAGCGGAGTTTCGATTCTGCTCGCAACCGATTCCTTCGCCTCTTCCTTTTTCTGCGCTTGCGATACGTTTGAAGCGGGTTCGGGCTGAACGGCTCTATATCTCGACATAAAGTCCTCGCGAATGGCGCTTTGAGTTGCGTCAACGCCGAGTTTTGACTTGAGTTCGTTTCTCTTGAATGCGCTGTAGGGTGCGCTCACGCTCGAAAGTGCGTTGTTTGGGTCTTTTACGGTGTCGAATCTTGCAAGATTATCCTTGTTTGGACCTGCGCCGAATAGAATATCTCTCGCAATACCTCTTGCGGAGAATTTGTCCGCGCCGTTTTGCGTATATTCGGGGCGTTTCATCTCGTCCTCGACCGTGCCTTGAGCGTTCGGATAGAGAGGATTGAACGAATCGAGCGGACTGTATCCTTCCGCGCCGAGAGCCTTTTTGTTGACTTTGCGTTGAAGCGGATCGCCGGGAACGTCCACGACGTAAAGTCCCCTACCCGTACTTGCGGAATTGAAATCGGTGATAGTCGGAGCGTCCTGCGCCTCAACGAGAGGAGAAGTCGCCACGACTTGTTTTTTGGATTTTGACGAGAAAGAATGTTTCTCTTTGGGTGCTTTCATTCTTCTGTCACGATCTCTCTTGGTTGCCACGGTATAAGTGACGTTGCGCTTGATAGACGGATAAATCGCAAAGAACGCAAGTACGAAAAACGCCACGCAAGCCGCAATAAGCGCGCCCACGGACGTGATGACTTTCATAAGCGGATATGCAGGCAATCCCAAAAGCATACCGCCTGCGGTGTTCGTGTTATTGTAGCAAGCAAGCAGATATTCGGCGTAACTTGCGCCGACGATATGAGTGCTCGAAGTGTAAATCTGAAGAGCGAAAATGCCGAGGATAAGCAAACCGAAATAAGTCAACGCCTTTGAAAAACGCATTTTCGGGCGAACGTTGAAAGTGACGGCAATGCCGATAATCAACCCCATAAGAGAGTATGCGTAAGCGGCAAGCCCGAAAAATCCGCAAAGGAAAGAATACACCATTCTTCCCACGCCGCCGAGCGCGCCGACCAATGAAAGGAAACAAAACAGCGACACGATGATGACCAGCACCCCTGCCGCAATCCTATTGCCTTTGTTTGCTTTTGCTTGTCTTGTATCTGCCAAGGTAAACCTTCCCGATAATATATAATATTAGTATTAAGATTATACCATAATATAAGGCGATTTACAAGAGAAAATGTCAAAAGGTTGTCAAAGATTTTTTATTCAACGAAATATACGCAAAATCTATTCGTCATAGACAAATATAAT
>ULOF01038742.1_pt1 | contig 14526 bp, 14 predicted proteins | sample 1952371 | NCBI WGS metagenome assembly ULOF01 (sample SAMEA4835597, study PRJEB28245) | human gut metagenome | biome: gut microbiome; material: fecal sample | place: Denmark | collected 2008 | reverse complement strand
TTATGGTTGACTTTTCATAGCTGGTCTCCTCCAATCCACAAATTTATTTCCATGTAGCTTCTAATCTTTAGACTGAATCAAGCTGATTTTAAAAGTTCTTTCTCTTTTTCAGTTTCAATTTAAAATTAAAAAATATATTTATTCTCCCTTTGATTAATAAGTAAAAAATTAGGTAAGTCTAATTTGAAATGGTCTGATAAACTTTACAGATGCGTGTTTTGTATTTTATGTGTTTCTTATTATAATTCTGTTTACTTCAATCCCATCTTAGTGTATCATATAAAAATGAGCGTTACTCAAACGGGTAGTGGTTCGCCTCTCGCCAAAATGTTTGACATTTTGAGAGCTTCCTGTATTTTAGGAGGTGGTACAAATGGAAAATATAACGAAAGGTACATAATTTGATGCCAGAAATTACTGTGAGTGTCATTGGTATTGTTGTAACAGTTATCAGCATAATTGTTACGCTTGTCAGTATCATTCAGACTTGCAGAAAAGATAAACATCAAAAAAGCAACCGCCCTCGACCAAAGGAATAGGTTGCTTTTTTAATGAGTAACTATTAACTTGGGCGAACCGTTTCTTTACGGTAACGCTCTTTTTATATTCTTAGATTATCACTTATTAAGAGAATCGTCAATGCAATTCTAAAAATGTGTTATTATCTCTATACTTACTGAACTTGTGCCCCAGCACAATTCAAGTCAGAAACAAGTTGGTCTGGTTCATTACCAATTTCATTTGCGTTACTTGGTGACCAACCTTCAGGGGTCGGAGCATCAATGTGTCCACTGGAACCACCACTCGGCATATCTTTCATAACATCCCTTGTTATGTATTCTACTACCTCATCATAAGAATAATCATCCTGCCAACCTGTTTTATTCTCTGGATCTTCCTGCATCATTTTAGAGAAGTACTGATATCTCTCTTCTGTAAACTCTACTTTGGTTGTTTCCTGTTGTTCCTTTGAAGTATCCTCTTCTACCTGTGGTGTAACTTCCTCATCATAATCACCATCCTCTATAACTCCATCTGTACCCTCTACATCTACAGATAAGTTATCAGATGTTTCTGTGGTGGGTACTTCGGATTGGACTGGGGCTTCGCCTGTTCCCCGCTCTGCTGATACCTGACTTGGTAGTGCTAAGTACGCATTGGTGAGCATTTCTAAGAAATCTTCCTTTGTGGCTCCCTCTTCCCACCTGCTATCCTTATCAACAATTATTCCCTTCTCATTTGCTACTAACAAGGCTTTATACATTCTTTCAGGACAACCCTTATCTGGATTTTGAAGTGCATAAGATAATTCGTAAGACTGCCAGTGTTCCTTCTTGTTTTCTCCCTCAATAAACTTCTGAGCGACTGCAATATTTCCACCATTTACTGTGTCTACATAACACTCTCCCTTGATATCTACATTATCATACTCTGTTTTGAAATACTCCTGAACTATCATATAAACTAATTCGCCACGTGTAATTGTTCCATTCGCTGTATGACTATCTAAAGAACCACTGCTGATATCTAAATAACTCTGTTCTGATAAATTACTTGCAAATATCGTATATTCATTTGTATTGCCAGCGTCAACCGCTTCTCTGAACTCACCATCCTCTGATAATGTGTCAGTAACAGGATTCTCTGCTTTGAATAGTGCTGACATAGCTTCCAATCGGGTAATGGTGCTATCCATATTTGCATATCCTGTTTCAGAATCATTGAGAATGTTAAAGTAACCATTGATTCCTGCTAACATCGCTCTTTTATAGTTTCCCTCTTCATAATCTATATCTGCATAATTTTCAGACGATGCCTGCGCAAGTTCTCTCTGGACTGCTACATTATTCCAGTAACCCTCCCTAAACTTGTTGTTTGCAAACACATTGTATAAGGTGTTATTTCCATCCTGTTCTCCATCCAAGTTAACGTAAAATACACCATTTTTACTGTTATCCCCAAACGCTACAATCTTAAAGATATTTTCCATGGAACTTCTAAGTTCTGGCTGTGAAGTCAACTGGTCTAACTGTGTCCATTCTACAGTTTTCTCTGTGCCCTGCTCCTGATTGAGGGGCACAGCTACCTCAATCTCTATGGCATCCCCCTGATTTATCATCTGTAACATTTCCGACTGTGAAACCGATGAACATCCCATAAGCTGTGATGCAATGATTAACATTGTAATTGTAGGAACGATAACCCTTTTCACTGACATGAATTTTCCTGACATAACATGCTCCTTCCTCTATGTATTTCTACTAAAGTGACCGATAAACTATATAAGACCACCACCTCCAAATTAATCAATTATCAGTAGCCTTATGGCATGTAATTGGAAAGGTGGTGGTCTTATGTGCCAATATAATTGGCAAGAGCGTGCAGCAGTTGCAATCGCGATAATCTGCTATATAGAAGCAGTTATCTTATTTGTTATGCATCCAATAACTCTAGTTATTGGAATAGCAGAGTTGCTCATATTTGTAACTCCTGCACCAACTTATCAGAAAGATTAAACCAATCTTTCTGATAAAAGAATGTTGAGGGCGCCTAATCGGTGCCCTCAATTTGACTAATTTAAAAAAATTAAATTATATCTTTATTTATAAAAATGCTATTTTTTATGTAACCACTTCTCTGTTACTTGTATTACCCTTTTTACCAGTTCGCGTATACCTGATTCTCCAAAGACATCACAATTACCTATGTTTCCCTCTAACTTAACTCCTATGGTATCAATGTTAATCAAAGAATATATATTACCCTCTATGGCTGGGTTCTTTTCTTTTTGTTCCAAATATTCTTTAAACAATTCAACATACTGTTTTCCATCTGTTGTCAGTCTATCCCCATTATGTAAATATCCATAATATTCCAGTCGTTTTGTTAACGACTTAAACTCTTCACTTGACACTATTTGATTTTCATCAAGTATTCTTCCAATTCCTCCTGCAGGTATATTTCCCGGCTTTTCCTTATCAAACTTCTCTATGTCATAAATCATAAGTAGCAACTCTGCTTGCTCTGTTGTTAATACCTGCATCTGTTATCCCTCCCCTTGGTTGATGTTGTAAAAAATTATATCATCTTTGAGCAAAGTTATCAATGCTTTTAGCATTATTAAATCTTTGCCTAAAGAGAAATGATAATATTTACAATTAAGGTATTGGAGGTGCTTAACATGATTCAGGGATTAGGAGAACGTTTACAGGAACTTAGAACTTCACAAAATCTTTCTCAAAAGGAAGTTGCCAGAATATTAGATGTCTCCTATTCTGTTATCTCCAATTATGAAAGTGGTGAACGCACACCCAGTCTGGAAAAATTAGTGGCTTTAGCTAGGTTATATCACTGCTCCACTGATTATTTACTTGGGTTTGATTCTAAACATGAAACTACTTCCCTAAACATTTCCATGTTATCAGCTGAACAAAAACGATTACTCCAAAAGTTTTTATATAGCTTATCTTAATAACTGGGTGACTTCTGATAACTTCTCACGTACCACCTTCAAGGCGTCTGTTTCTATCCTGTTATCCTGCAACATCTCTAAACTCGCTTCTAGTAAAATTACTATGCTCCGTGCTTCTTGAATTTTTTGAAGGATTTGTTCCTTTTGCAATGTTGTGTTGACTTGAAATGCTTGGTTTCTCTGATTCTCTGTTTCCATCCCTTTTCCTCTCTTTCTCCCACTGCTTTTTAATGGGATTGGAATGTAACGCTGGAAATCAGGGGCGTCAAGGACTTTCTGTATGTATCGGACTTTGAAAATTTCTGGTTGCTTTCTACCGAAAAATCGGACTCTAAACTCTTCCAAATTTTATCCAATTTTTTTAAACTACCATGCTACCCTTAATTTTTACCCCTATGTATTCTTACGAAAAAGAGTAATGCAGGGTGATTTTGTTCATCTGTCGGTGAAATTGGAAAACCCCCTTTCTTTCATTTGTTTGTCTGGGATTCTATTTCTTGATTATTGCAGGAAATTTTCTAATGCCTCTGGAACGCTACAAGATTTTTTCATAGTGCTACACGATTGTGGTAATCACTTTACAATCGGAGTGCTTTCAGAATTGGAAATCTGCGTTTCATACTCCTTTATCCTTCGGTAAAAGGTGTTGGGTTTTAAGTTTAACTTTACCATAGCTTGCTTGGCTGTTATCTCATGGGATTTCCACTGGGAATAAACAGTGTGGAACTGAATCTCATTGACATAGATAGCCTTCCTCCCAAACTGCACACCCTTTTTCTGTGCTTCTATAATTCCCTCTGCCTGTCTCTTGGCACGTTTTTCAAGTTCCTGTTGCGCCATTGTGGAATATACCTCAATTAACAGGTTCGATACCATATCCATGACCCATTTATTTTCCTGACTTATATCTACTAGCGTTGTAGGGATTTCCAAAATTCTGGTATATATCCCATGCTCCTTGTACCATTGTAATTCTTTCTTGATACTTTCCTTATCTCTCCCCAACCGATCCATTTCTTCAAAGACCACCTCCACCATTTCACTGTTTTCATTGGCTTTCGCTACATGTGCAAGAATTACTTTCATTGCATTATACCCTTCTCTGTCAAAGGTCTTTCCGGTCATCTTATCCCTGAATATGTTCGCTTCTGGAATATCAGGTCTGAACGATTTTATGGCTGTGTCCTGACGCTCTAAATTTTGTTCTTTGCTTGATACTCTCTCGTAAGCATAGGTAATCATAGTGTATAACCTCCTTCTAAGCACTCAACTTTAAAATAAAAATCTATCTCCTAATGATTTATAAGTCTGTGGATATCGCAAACCGTAAAAACGGCTATTGCCCTTTATCCATTGCTTCACAACATCTGTGTCACATGAAATATGTCAAAAATCCTACTTTTTGACATACCACTTTCCTACCTTTTTTCCCTGTGTCATATATCCAATTTCCCTATTTTGAAATATTTCATTTCTAAATCATACTTTTTGAAATACTGGTAATAACAGGCAAGAAAAAAGCAATCCCTGTGACAGGATTGCTTAACAAATTACCGTATAGAAATCGAAAATGATATTTTATGTTTTTGTTTTTTCTTAGTTAGGTTACTCTTTATCTCCATACTGTTCAATTCCAAATTTTCGGATTGTTCTATATTTTTACTCTGCTGCTCAACACTTTCCTTAGCTCTTTTCAATATATCGACTAAATAGTTAACCTCAGTTCTCTTTTCATAATACCTATAAACAAATATTACAACAAAAATAACAAATGCCATTAACAAACCATTCTCAATTACCTTCTGACTTAGCTCAATTGCATCTTCTCCATACTCATAGAACATAGTGTTACAATACAAAGGCGAAACTATAGCTATCAATGCTGAAACAATTGCATTAATAATTGAAATAATAATTCCCATGACCTTTTGGTCATTCAATGCTCCATTTAAAATATCAATCGCATGTTCTATCAAATCTGGTTTTTCTGAATGTTTTTTTATAATTTGATAATAATTTTCCAACTTATCATAGTCATATTTTTTCTTTCCTAATGATTGGGATTTCTTATACAACTCCTCAACCAAATTATTATTATACCAAACATTTATTTTATTGTTTTTCTGTAATATATCAGTTCTCAATTTTCGAATTTTATATGCAATAATATTTATAACCACAATAAACAATATAATCGCCACTGCTATTAAAATACTTGAATAATATACTTTATCAAACGTTTCCATTTCCATACATTTTTCTCCTTTTCAAATATGATATTTATTTTTTGATTAATAATATCATCAATTATTAAATTGTCAACTCCCCCTCTTTTAGGAGGGAGTGTTGCTTTTACTCGTTGTATTGGATTATTTTCTGAATGACTTTCCATCCTAGGAAAAGGAACTGCTTCGATATCCAAATTATGTTACTTATAATAAACACGATACAAGTGATATTAAATATTGTTTGGTTCGCTAATAACTGCATGATATATTCATATTCCATTGGGTTTCACTCCCTTCATAAGAAATGACATCCCTTAGGATGCCATCTCTTTTTCTTCTTTTGATTCTGTCTGGGTTTCTGTGGTGGACTTCTTTTCTAAGGGTGCTACCTTCAAGGTGTTTCCCTCAATCTTTAAACCACCGCTGATAATTCCCATCTCATACAATGCTTTGATTCTCTCTTCACTAAAACTCGTTCTCTCATATCGGGAAGAAATCACATCATATAACTGGGTTCCCTTTTCTTTGTGAGTGCCTGTTACAATGTAAAACAGGTTTACTAAACTATCATTTTCAAACTTGGGAATCAGGGAATTGATGTGACTCTTTACCATCCAGTTCCTACAATAAAAATTTTCTGTATCTGGAATCAATTCCCCTGTTTCTTCGGATATCGCTAAACCATATACCTCTTCTTTTCCAGTGAGTAGAAGATTTCTTAACTGCTTATCCGTGAACTCTACAATTTCTCCCTTAGGAAGTGAGTATGCTTCCCATCCTAACTGACGTGCTCCTAAATACAACTCATTAACTACGATTAACTTTCTACACATAATTTCTACCTCTTCTTTCCGTACCCTCTGGTACTAAATATTTTGTTTTCGGAGTCTCTTTATTTTTCTTTGTCCTCCTTACATTTAATACCTTAACGCTGGGGAAATGGGGTGTCATTAGGGGGAGTAGCCAAAGATAATTACTGGGGGAAGTGATAGTGCACAGAAAAAGCAGGATGCGTATTTTTCACACCCTGCTTACTTTATTGATTTGGTTGTTTTTTATATTGATACTATGGCTTTCTTAATTTTTCCCCTTTTCCCCTGTTTCTTTACTTCTTACCTACTCTTAAAAAGACGCAGAAACAAAATACTTGGTTACAAGAATTCATCGTTGCCTCAACAAACGTCTGGGTTCCGTGTCCGGCAATCTTATGGCAGCGGATCCGGCGGTCCTCCACCATGATGTATCCCGGACAGTGAAAGGTGGATTCCGGTGTTACCACACCCTCCTCCAGCCCTGCCGATGCCGTAATGACCTTGAAGGTGGAGCCCGGTTCATAGGTATCACTGATACAGCCGTTACGCCACATCTGATTCAGCAGCTCCTGTTTTTGCTCCTCACTCACTCCCTCACCTGCCTCTCCCAGATCATACGGATGATTCAGATCGAATTCCGGGACATCCACCATTGCATAAAGTTCTCCGTTCCTGGGATTGATGACAATGATCGATACCCTTTCTGCTTCTTTGGTTTCCATCACCTGCCTGGCAAGCTGGGTCGCATAGCTCTGGATATTCCGGTCCATGCTGATATACAGATCCTTCCCCGGTATGGGCTCCACACGTTCTTCCCCCCCGGTTGCAAGCTCCACGCCCCTTGCATCGGTCACGGTAAGAATCGTTCCCTCCGTTCCCTTCAATACCTCCTCATATTTCACTTCCAGACCGATAATTCCCTGATTATCTCCGCCGGTAAAGCCCAGCACCTTGGAGGCCAGCGTATCATATGGATAATACCTCTTATAATCCTCATCCACCTTTACCCCGGCAAGATCATAGCTCCTGATCCGGTCTCCGGTTTCCTTTTCCACATTGCTTTTTATCTTTTCAATCGAGGAATACTTCTGTACCCGCTTACGGACATATTCCTCAGACAGGTCAAGCTCCCGGCTTAGTACCTCTACGATTTCATCCGGTTCCCTGATCTGGTTATGAATCACGGAGACCGTACAGACCGTTTTGTTATCTGCAAGCACCGTTCCATTGGCATCGAGAATCCTCCCTCTGGCAGCCTTGATCATTCGTTCCCTTTCATGTAATTGCTGCGCTTTTTCCATATAATATTCCGAACAATTCACCATGAGATAGCCAAGCCGCACCATAAGCATACACATAAGCACAACACACCCAAAGAAAAAGGCCACGATCTTATTCCGGTGAAAGGTCTTATTTTTCTGCATAAAAAACCTCACAGAAAAGGTATTGTTATAATTTATTACCCTTCCTATGAGGTTATGCCTTTGTATTGTCAAATAGTCACCAGGCTTCTATTGCGTCCCTGCTGTGGTGTCCTGCCCGGTGTTCTCTGTTCCGGTTCTTTCTGTTCCGGTTCTTTCTGTTCCGGTATCTCCTGACGTATCTTCCGTGGTATCCTCTCCGGTTTCACCCTCGGCTTCGCCGCCTTCAAAGCTTTCCCCGTACACCGCACCCGTTACCGGATCGACATAAGCGCCGGGATTCGGATCCACTGCATAGCCGGTTGCCGGATCAATCGGAAAATCCTTCCACGGTTCATTCCGTGGTGTTTCTTCCGTGGTTCCATCCCCTTCTGCCGTGGTATCTCCGGTATTTTCTCCATCCTCTCCTTCGGCTGTCGTATCTTCTTCCGAAACAACCGGAGTCCGGATTTCAATCTGAAGCTGCTCCAATTCTTCCCGTTCCTTGTCGGTCAGTTCCTCTGTCATAAAAATGCCAAGATAAGGAAGTGCCTCTGTAAGAATGCTCCGCACAATACGGGTTGCATACTTCGCATCGTCCTGTGTTGCCACGTTCGGACGATCCACAACCACATAAATCGCAATCTGCGGATTGTCTGCAGGAGCATATCCCATAAAGGAAACCACATACTGGTGGTTGCCTCGGGGAAGCGTTTCGGCAGTTCCTGTTTTACCACCGATCATGTAACCTGCCGGACGGGCAGTTTTACCGGTTCCGTATTCTCCGGTCACAACGGTATTACACATCTCACGGATCTTTTCCGAGGTTTCCTCGGAAACCGTCTGCTTCAGCACACGGGGCTCCATATTCTGTACGGTTGCTCCCGAGGGGCTGATGATCTTTTTTACCATATGCGGCTCATAATAATATCCGCCGTTAATCAGGGAGCTGAATCCACTGATCATCTGAATCATGGTACAGTTATAGGACTGCCCGAAGCTGTTCGTCGCAAGATCCGCAGAGCCCATTGTATCACTGGTAAAAATAAGGCTTGCGGTACGTGCCTCTCCTGCCAGATCAATATTCGTCTTTAATCCCAGATTAAAGATATGCTGGAACTTCGTAAAGGTATCTACGCCCATGGTCTTGGCAACATACATCATAACCACGTTGCAGGACCGCTCTATTCCTTCCGACACGGTAAGAAGCCCGTCACCGTAACGGTTGTGGCAGCGGATCTTGTGACCTCCGACTTCAAGAAGTCCCTCACAGTTATAGGTTTCATTTCCGGTAATTGCACCACTTTCAATCCCGGCCGCTACGGTAAAGGGCTTGGAAACAGAGCCCGGTTCATACGTATCGTTAATACAGAAGTTCTTCCATAAGGCATTGAGGTTCTGGTAAAGCTGATCGCCCTCTAACGTTCCGACATTTTCTTCATTAATATATTCTTCGGTTTTCTCCCCGTTTTCATCAAGGAGCCGCATGCCAAGCAAAGCATCCGTGTTACGCACATCATTCAGGTTAAAGGTCGGATAGCTTGCCATGGCAAGAATCTCTCCATTATTGACATCCATAATGATGCAGCCTACATTATTCGCTCCATTTCCATCATGGGCGTTGTCCTTATATTCTTCGTTAAATTTCAGCAGATATTTCTCTACAATGCTCTGCAGGTTGGCATCAATTGTGGACTGCACGCTATTGCCGTCTACTGCCGCAATGGTTGTCCGTTCCACGTTCGCATCGGAATTCATATAACCGTATTCCCGTCCGGGAGTTCCGGTCAGCACATCGTTATAATACTCTTCGAGTCCATAGGATCCGATATTGTCGTTCGTCGTAAAACCAATGACATCACAGGCAAGGGTATTGCCCGGATACATTCTCTGATATTCTTCCTCAAACCAGACTCCCTGAACCAATGAATCTTCCGCATTCTGTAATTCCTTAAAGCCTTCAATCTGTTCATAGGTCTGACGCTTCGCCAGCACATAATAACGCGATGAATCACCGTTTTCTGCAATATAGGACCGGACCGCCGACGTATCAATCCCGAACTCCTGCCGTAAGGCATCCAATGTCGGTTCAAGATACTCTTCCTTCTCCGATACCGCTACCGCATCCAATATAACGTTATAAACCTTCTCGCTCGAGGCCAGAATGCTTCCGTTCCGGTCAAGAATGGATCCTCTTTTGTACGGAATGGTCGTACTGTCATACTTCTGCTGCGACAGAATCTGCTTCTTGTAACGCTCTCCATTATCTCTGCTGATGGTAAATAACCGATAGGTTAAACCCACAAAAGCCAGCAGCACTATCATAAACAGCACTACCAGCTTCTTCTGCATTCTTACTGTAAATCGATTTCCTTTTGCCTGTCTTGCCAAATTCCTACCTCTTACGGCCTGCCGTCTGCTTCCACATCCTGTTACATGATCCGGAAGGACTAGTTGGGGATTTCACCGGTCTGCCTCACATAATCACTGCTTTCTCCATTGAATGTGATGATCTGACCTTCCTGTGCATATCCCATCCCCAGTTCCTGAATGGCAATCCGTTTTACTTCATCCAGATTAATACTACTTGTTATTCTACTATAATTCTCGTCATTATCAAGTCTTAAATCGTTTAAAACCTTTTCCTGCCTGGAAATATTCTTAATGCTGTTCGTGATATCCGACTGCAATGACAGATACATGGTTAAAATCATTCCCGCAGCAACCATAGCGACTGCAAGAAACAATACATAACCGATATTCATCCGGCGTGCTCTCGCACGGTTACGATGCGTCTGCTCACTGACACGACGATGCGGCTGTTCAATCTGAGGCAGTACTTCAAGCCTTCTGGCTGTATTTCCCTGCACATAGATACTGTTCCGATATGCAGTTTTCCTGGTTGTTCTTGTATCAGCCCTCATAAGTTATGCCTCCATTCCCTAATTACATGTTTCGTAACTATTCAGACCCCCATTCGTAAAACCGCTGTTTCACAGCTTGAGTTTTACTCATGTGGTTACTTCGCCATATAAAATCTGTCAAATGTGCTCTGGAATGCAAGCATTCCGATCATATTTATCAGATTTTACATGGCTCTGAATAGTTACCACTTTTCAAATATTCGAAGCTTCGCACTTTTGGCTCTGCTGTTTGACTCCATTTCTTCTTCACCCGGTAAAATCGGCTTCCCGGTAATCACCGTCCCCCTGCTCACCTTTCCGCATACACATACCGGAAAATTCGGTGGACAGGTACAGGGATTCGCTGCCTGACGGAATGCGGTTTTCACGATCCTGTCCTCTAAGGAATGAAAGGTAATAATACATAATCTCCCACCCGGATTCAAAAGATCGATCAGTTCATTTAAGGAATCCTTCAACACTTCCAGTTCATGATTGCATTCGATGCGGATAGCCTGGAAGGTGCGCTTGGAAGGATGTCCACCTTCTGCCCTCATCTTTGCAGGAATTGCTGCTTTAATGATTTCGTTCAGTTCTCCTGTCGTTTCGATTGGTTTCTGTTTCCTGGCTGCCACGATGTGCTTGGCGATGTTCTTTGCGAACTTGTCCTCACCATAATCACGGATCACCCGAAACAGTTCCATCTCGCTGTATTCATTAATGATCTCTCTTGCCGAAAAGCTGCTCCGCTGATCCATCCGCATATCGAGCGGCGTATCATACCGGTAGGAAAATCCCCTCTCTTCATTATCAAGCTGATAAGAGGAAACTCCCAGATCCAGCAGCATTCCGTCAATTCCATCAATCTGTAGCTGCCTTAAAACAGCCGGTGTATTCCGGTAGTTGTCACGAACGATCGTCACATGCTCTTTAAATGGCTCTAATCTCGCAGTGGCAGCCTCAATCGCTGCCTCATCCTGATCGATGCCGATGAGCCGTCCCTTACCGGTAAGTCTGCCTGCAACCACGCTGGCATGTCCTGCCCCGCCTAAGGTTCCATCCACATAAATTCCTTCCGGCTTGATGTTCAGGCCTTCGATTGATTCATTTAACAGCACTGACGTATGATTAAATTCCATTCGTTAACCCCTTTAGATTCCAATCCCAAGCTCAAACATATGATTGGAAATCTCATCCATATCCTCAAAGGAAACTGTTCCTTCCCAGCGTTCCCTGCTCCAGATTTCAATTCTGCTTCCTACACCGACTAAAACGGCGTCCTTCGTAATATCTGCAAACTCCCGTAAAACCGAAGGGATTAAAATTCGTCCCTGCTTGTCCACTTCCACGCTGGCTGCGCCTGCTAAGAAGTATCTGGTAAATTGTCTTACCTGTTTATCCATCATGGGTAGTGAGAGAAGCTTTTCTTCAAATTTCTTCCACTCTTCGTTGTCATACACAAACAGGCAGCCATCCATCCCCTTGGTCACTACAAATTCATCGCCTAAACTTTCACGGAATTTGGAAGGAATGATCAGTCTGCCTTTGGCATCAATTGTATGATTGTATTCACCCATAAACATTGATACAATTCACCACTTTCTACCACTTGGTTGACACTATCTACCACTTTCCACCACTTTTAGGTCTATTCTACCCTATTGAGGTAGGGATTGCAAGCATAAAAATAGCGCCCTGTGAGTCTCACAAGGCGCATAAATACGGGATTTTTCTTCAATTTTTGCTTATATTGTGTGGTGCATCGTCCCATCAACTAGATATAGTGTTTCAGGTCTGATCTTCCCCCACAAAATTTTTTTTCGTCTCTTCCTTCTTCTTTAAACAGATGCGAACCACCACACCACAGACCACGGAAAAGACCACCAGGACAATCGCAAGTACCTGGGAAACCGGTATCGTTGTTCCGTGAATGTAAAGCTGGTCGGTACGGATTCCTTCGATCCATGCCCGGCCAAGCCCATAGCCGCCAAGATAAATCAGGGCGATCTCTCCTTCGAACCTCTTATGCTTCCAGTAAATGAGCATAATCGCAAGAACCATCAGACACCAGAGACTTTCGTACAGATAGGTCGGATGCACCTGAATGTAGTTCGTTCCTTCAATAATATGATTCCGCAGATTTTCGGAAATATCCCCACTTCGCACCATTTCGATCGGAAGCCGCATGGCAAGCAGATTATCGGTATATTCACCGAACACTTCACGGTTAAAGAAATTTCCCCACCGGCCGATTGCCTGTCCGAGGATCAGTCCCGGCAATGCCGTATCCATGAGGCGGAAGGGATTAAGCTTCTTAATCTTACTGTATACAAAGACCGTAATAAAAGCCACAATCACGCCCCCATAAATGGCAAGTCCGCCTTCCCTCAGGTTGAAGATACTTAACAGGTGATTCTTATAGTAATCCCACTGGAAGATCACATAGTAGATTCGCGCTCCGATAATGGAAAGGATTACCGCATAGATTGCAAAATCAAAATAGGTATCCGGATTCTGTCCGGTCTTCTTTGCCACCTTCGCTGCCATCAGATATCCGCAGATAACCGCAACAGCGATACAGATTCCATAGATTGCAATGGTAAATCCGAAAACAGTAAAGCCCTTGGGCACATACTTCAGATCAATTCCAAGATTGGGAAATGAAATTTCCATCAAATCCATCATATTGTGTACACTCTCTTTCTTTCCATTCACATGCATATGTCTTAACCGTTCCTCCATATTATTCGGAACAAACATTTCTGCACGGTGGAACTGCTATTATACGTTGAATCGGAAGAGGATTACATCACCGTCTTTGACCACATAATCCTTACCTTCCATTCCGACAAGTCCTTTTTCTCTTGCGGCTGCAAGAGATCCCTGTTCTAAGAGATCCTTATAATTCACCACTTCAGCCTTAATAAATCCACGTTCAAAATCCGTATGGATTTTACCCGCAGCCTGTGGAGCCTTTGTTCCGATTTTAATGGTCCATGCTCTGGTTTCATCTTCTCCGGCCGTCAGGAAGCTCATCAGGCCTAATAAAGAATAGCTTGCACGAATCAGTTTCTCCAGACCGGATTCTTTTAATCCGAGATCCTCAAGGAACATTGCCTTTTCATCATCGTCCAGCTCTGCAATCTCCTGTTCGATCTGTGCACAAATTACGAATACTTCACTTCCGTCTTCCTTTGCAAATTCACGTACCTTCTGCACGCCTGCATTGCCTGCGCCGTCATCCGCCAGATCATCTTCTGCCACATTGGCCGCGTAGATGGTCGGTTTATAAGTAAGAAGATTAAGACTCTTTAAAATGGCCTGCTTGTCTTCATCATCTGTCACATAACTCTTAGCCATCTTGCCGGATTCCAGATGTGCGATCAGTTCTTCCAGAAGTTCTGCTTCCTTGGCAAGAGACTTGTCCATTCTGGCCGCTTTACCGGTCTTTGCCATTCTTCGTTCCAGGATTTCCAGATCAGAGAAAATCAGTTCCAGGTTGATCGTCTCAATATCACGGAGCGGGTCAATGCTTCCGTCAACGTGCACCACATTCGGATCCTCAAAGCAGCGTACCACATGCACAATCGCATCCACCTCACGGATGTTGCTTAAAAACTGGTTACCAAGACCTTCTCCCTTGGAAGCGCCCTTTACAAGACCTGCAATATCCACAAATTCAATGACCGCCGGTGTCACCTTCTTGGAATG
>ULOF01011239.1_pt1 | contig 14542 bp, 28 predicted proteins | sample 1952371 | NCBI WGS metagenome assembly ULOF01 (sample SAMEA4835597, study PRJEB28245) | human gut metagenome | biome: gut microbiome; material: fecal sample | place: Denmark | collected 2008 | reverse complement strand
CGGATATGAGTGGCTGCAGGAGATAGCGGACAGCCTGGAGACGAAGTGTGAGGAAGCTATCAGAAAGCCGACACTGACACGCTCAGAGTTTAACCGGCAGATTACAGACGTGAAAGCACGCTGGGAAAATAAGGGACTGGCGACATCGATGATGTTCGCTAAGGAAGCAGAATTAAAATTTTATTACGACATTGTGGAGGACGATGATGAAAACGCCGGAAGAACTGGAAGAGTGGGTGGCAGAACGCGCACAAAGCTTTGAAGAAGCTTTTTCAGCAGGAAAGTTCGGACAGGCTGCCATGGCCGCGGAACAGATCTATACAGTCCTGCGTTTTATAAGCATGGAACAGGAAGCAGAGCAGACCATGGATAAACTCGGATGGGACAGGATAGAAAAAGCATTTGCGGAGGCACGGGTAAATGTTAAACGAGGATCAGATTATAAAAAAGCTGTATGACCAGGCAGGGATATTTAAAGAACACATGATGAGAAAAGAGCATCCGGAAGCTGTTTTATGCGCCGATCGGGTGTCAATGGCGATCCTGTGTCTGGATGTAGATGAAAGCATCCGGAAAGAAATTTTCGGAGAACGGGATAAGAACAATCCGGTGATCGGTCTGATCGATGAACAACAATACATAAAGGCACTGGACTGGTGCATTTATCATGGATTCTCAAAAACAGTACATACGTTCGGAAATGTAATGAAAAAAGAGCATTGAAATGCTGGGTTTCAATGCTCCGATAGGTGCGATACACACCATACTTATGACAGGTATAGTGTACCATGCGCCTGCTGAAAAAGCAAGAGAAAACGGGGAAAAGCCCCGGCTTATTTAACAATCTCAATATATTAAACTTAGCAGATACGGAGCAGAGGCATGGCACATAGACATGATGTTTATAAGTACGGAAGATTTATTGAACATGAATTTAAGTTTGTAGGAAAGTTTGGAGCAAAGGGGGAGAAGAGAGCTGAGAAGAAGAAGGCTACCCCGGAGCAGGTAAAGAAACAAAATCAATACAACAGGGAAAAGAAAATATTGAGAAAGATTCGCTGTAACTTTAAACCAGGTGATCTGTGGCTGACAATGAAATTCCCAAAAGGGACAAGAATGCCAGTGAAAGAGATAAAAGGAGTCCGTAAATCCTTTTTTGATACAGTGAGAAAAAAATATAAAAAGAGAGGACAGGTATTAAAGTTTGTATACAGGATAGAAGTAGGGGAAAGAGGAGGAATCCACTTTCATGTCCTGATGAACAGATTGGATGGAACACCAGGAACGGCAGAGATTGTATCGGAGGTGTGGAATAAGTTGACAGATGGACATGTGAATTACGAACCGGTATATGAAAAAGATTATTTTAAGGACCTGGCAAATTATATCGTAAAAGAACCCACAGAAGAAATCACAGGTCAGTTGACATTGTTCGGGGAAGAGGAAGAAACAAAGATTTTTATTAAATATGACTGTTCAAGAAATTTAGAGATGCCAGAAAAAAAGACACATAAGTATAAGCGCCGGACAGTAAGAAAGCTGATCGAGAATGGCCCGAAACCACAACCGGGTTATTACATAGACCGGGACAGCATCCGGCACGGAAAAAACCCGTACACCGGCATGTCATACTACTACTATACAGAGATCCGGCTGGAACGGGATGCCGGGGAGATTAGAAGGGAACGTGAGGACTTATACGGGCAGTCAGTATATACACCGCTACGTCCATAAAGGGCAGATGGGAACGTGACGGATATATCGGTTATACGCTGGAATATTACCCGCCGGGCAGGAATCTGCCGGAGGTCAGAAAGCATATTGAGGCGGTAGAGTCCATGAACACAAACCGGGCAGAGATGGAAGCTCTGATACGGGCATTTTCCCGTATGAGAGAGAAATGTGAGTTATCCATTTATACGGACTCAGAATATCTTTTTAACGGATTTGCCGGACGGGAAGATGTAACACGCTGGATCAGGAGTGGATGGATCACAACCAGAGGACAGCCGGTCAAAAATAAGGACAAGTGGCTGGAACTGATCAAAGGAAAGCAGGGGCATCTGTGCAGCTTTTATCTGAAACAGCCAAATGCATACACGAAGGAACTGATAGAGGAAATGGAGCGAAGGGAGAAATAAGGGATGTTTGAGAGATTTGGAGAATTTGACAGCGCTGAGGAATTAAACATTACAGCGGAGGGATTGAAAACAGAAGGAGATATGGAAAGTCTCCTGATCCTGGCAGAGGAAAATGGAATTGATAAAGAGGATGCCAAAGATTACTGGAACGGATACACAGATACACTGACGACACCGCTTGGGGCGGCGATCGGGAAGATCGATGTGGAATGCAAAGATTTAAAACCGAAGCAGATCATGATTGATTGGGTGGATTACATCAGATCACAGTGCATGGAGCATGATGATATGGCGGTTGCAGTACGCAGGAAGGGAAAAAGCATTAAGGGCTGCATTGGAAAACTGTTGGAATGGTCCTTTAAGAATCAGGTTCCAGTGGATAAAGATATTATGAAAGCTGCAAAAGTAAGTGCCGGACGTGTGACACTTGGAATCCCTGGAATGGGAGAAGCAAAGAAGATTATAAAAAAATATTACACGGAGGCGAAGTGATATGGCAGCAGTTAAGAAAACAGAGAAAGAAAGAATAAAAGAACTGGAAGAACTAACGCCGGAGCTTCCGAAGAATTTTAAAAAATGGTGCGGGGAGAAATTTAAAGCGCCGGAAATTTATTACAAAAGAAAAGGCAATTTTACAGAATGTGCCTGTGGAAAATGTGGAGAAAAATATGAAATCTATACACCAAAAGAACCGGAATACGGAACACTGTGTGAAAAGATTCCAAGAAGAGGAGAGCAGGCAGTATGTAAAAAATGCGGAAATATATCAACTTATCAGTGGAAAAGGATTACAGAGCCGGTAAGAGAGAGTGTGAGATTTTATTTATACCAGAGATCAAAAGATAACAACCTGTTTGTGCGGATTTTCACATATTACAGGAAATACAGTCAGTTTTCCAAAATGGAAGAGTTGCTGGAAGAGGACAGCCGGTATTTTTTACAGCTTGGAAAAGTAGAGAAAATGGTACGTTCTTACACTTACAGACAGGATGAATACCAATGGATCATATCAGATAGAACAGGTTACCCGTATCTGGAGACTTTACATGGAGATTTATATCCCGGTTGGAGAGAAGAGATTAAACAATCCGAATTAAAGCATTTTATGGAGCAGATATTGGTAGAAATGGCGATGAACAACTGGGGAAGACAGACATTTAACAGTGTCAGTCTGACGGATGCCATTATGACATATGCAAACAACCCGGCAATCGAGATGTACTGCAAAATGGGTATGCAAAGTCTGGTAAGACATCTCATATGGAAAGAGGGAAGAAGTGGACTTATAAACAGAAAAAAAGACACCTTACAGGGACAGCTCCGGTTGGAGAAAAAAGAAAATATAAACAAGGTGATAAAAGCAGCGGGAGACTTGGGTTTACTGGAGACGCTGCAGTTTGAAGAAAAAGAAGGATACGTGTGGAAACCGGAGCAGGAAGAATGGATAGCGGACATGCTTGACCGGGAAATGAAAAAAAGAATAAAGCATCTGTTAGAATACATGACTTTGCAGCAGTTGATAAACAGGACAGAGAAATATGCCAGACAAGAATATGGCGAAAAGTATACACAAGTGTACAACTGGAAAGAACATGTGGTGCAGGAATATGATGATTACATTCGCATGAGGGAGATACTGGGATACGACATGAAAAACAGCGTATTCATTTATCCGCGGGATCTTGAACTGGTACATGACCAGATGACAAAGGAAAGCAATGCGAGACATGATGAACTGTATATTAAAAAGAAAAATAAAGAGTTTCCGGACATTGCAAAAAGATACGAGAGTCTTTGTAAAAAATATCAGGCAGCAGCGGAGGGATACATTATTCGGCCGGCAAAGGACGCAGGGGAGATCATCATGGAAGGAAGAAAACTGCACCATTGTGTCGGCGGCGACAATTATCTTTCAAAACACAACAGGGGAACGACAGCAATTTTGTTCCTGAGAAAAGAAAAGACACCGAATACACCGTATATCACGATTGAGATAAGCGACACAAAAATATATCAGTGGTACGGTGCACACGATAAGAAACCGAAACAGGAATTTTTTGATAGGTTATTAGCGGATTATACAAAACAGCTGGAAGCCAGGAAAAAGAAACCGGACAAAGCATTAATAGCAGCAGTATAGAAAGGAAGCACAGATGGAAGAAATCATGACACAGGATCACAACGTAATCACATATACAGATTATGCGGTATACAAGCGCGATCTGGACGCAGAACTGCAGGGGGCGGTAGAAAGATTCGTGAGAATCGGCTACCTGTTAAAAGTGGCACAGGATACGGGTATTTTAGCGGGGTCAGGCTATTCGAACGTCAATGAATTTGCCATGAAAGAATACGGACTGGATAAAACGCAGGTATCACGTTTTATACGGATCAATGACAGGTTTTCAAAAGATGGCTATTCCATGGAACTGAAAGAGGAATATCAGAAATTTGGCTATGCGAAATTATCACTCATGCTGACACTGCCGGATGAGATCAACGAGATTCTGACGCCGGAAATGAGTAAAACGGAAATAAGTACAGTAAAAGAAGAATTTGAGGAAGAGCAGAAAATCTCAGATATCGAAGTAATGATTGAGCAGGAGCCGGAGACAACGAAAACAGCGGAGACAATCTTTGAAAAGGTGATTTTAAATATTTTCCATGATGAGCCGCAGTTATTCAAAGATGTGATCAATGCGTTAAAAAACGGACAGGATGTGCTTGAGATCATGGCACCGGCGGACATGAAAGTTTACATGACGAGAATCCCAGGGATCGGAAAACTTGCCGTATCCGTGAACAACTTAAAAAAAATGATCGAGATCGTGAACACAAGAAGCATGGAAAAAGAACAGATCATGCAGGAGGAAGTTGCCGAGACGATAAGGAACATGACAGGATCATTTGATGTGAAGAGTGCATGGGAGAATATGTTTCATGAAAATTTTCCGGAAACTGAAAAAAGCAAAGTTGCACAGGTGCAACGAAAAGAGTCGCACGTGCAGCCATCGAAAAAGAAACCGGAGCAGGTAAAAGAAACACCCAAGACACTGCATGACATTGAGCCGGACATCCCAGAACCATCCCCGATCGAGCCAGAGGAACAGCCGGAAGATATTAAGGCAGATGAGTCGGAGGCGGCCGGCGAGCAGCAGTTACCGGGACAGGACAGCATTGAGAACCATCCGGAATACATGCCAGATGAACCGGGAAAAGAGGAAAAAGAACCGGAAATCACAGAAAATGAACCGAAAAGTACAGGAAACATAACAGAAAATGCAGAAAACAGTATGACTGATAACAAAAATATAAACAAAGGATATAAATCGGCGATCACAAACAATCTGAACACGTTACAGAACCTCTGGAACTCCGGAGATCCACACCGGATAGAAAAAATGATATCCATCCTGGATGACCTGCATTGGAGATTAAGAAAGATAGAAGAACTTGAGGAATCAGAAAACGAGGAGGAATAACATGCGGCACCGGACCAGTAAAAACATGAAATTCCAATTCGATGAAGAAACACGCCGGATCATCTATTACCGCGACGATGAGAGCTGCATCTTCTGCAGACGGCAGTACCACATGGAAAATAAAGATCCGATGCTCTACCGGGCAAAGGACATCATGCATTACATAAATAAGTCCCAGGGCGGACTTGGCGTACCACAGAACGGAGCAGTAGGCTGCCGGTACCATCACATGTTATTGGACAACGGCAGTAAAGGACTCCGGTCAGAGATGATCGTAATATTTAAAGAATACCTGATGCAGCAGTATCCGGACTGGAATGAGGACGAGCTGCGGTATAAGAAATGGGATTTTCCGACTTTTGGTTAATCAATATATCACAGGATACCAGTAAACGCGCGATTCTCCGGCAACCGGTGCCGGAGAGAAAGGAGAAAAATGTGCTCAACAGCAAAGTGTATATAAAAAAGTGTGTTATCTGCGGAAAAACCTATGAATCAATATCCGCAAGAGCACTTACCTGTGGAAAACCGTGTAGAAATGAGTACCACAGAAGAAAAGACAGAGAGAAAAGAAGCGTAAAAACATGTAGAAACAGTACATTAGATGATGTTTTAAGAAAAGCAAGAGAAGCCGGGATGAGCTACGGAAAGTATGTAGCGACGGTAGAGAGGATAGCAAAATGAAAAAGAAGGATGTATTGGAATTAAAAAGAAGATTAACGAAGAATGACTGCACATTTTCCCGTATTTGCGGCTGTTATGTAGACGGGGATGGAAACATTGTGACAATGTTCGGAGAGACATTTTTAAACCTGCCGGATGAAGAATTTTACAAATATCTGGATATTGCAAAAGGAATTTTCAAAGGCAAACTGAAAGATAATATACTGAATCTGAAACTTTCACAGGAGGCAAAGAGAGAAAACGACATGCAGCAGTTCCTGCTGGCCATGAGAGAGACCGGATTAAAAAACGAAGACATGCTGCAGGCATTCTATGAAAGAGTGATTGACAATTATGATCATGTCGGAGACTACCTGATCCTGCTTTACCGTGATGCCTACGATGTTATAACAAAAACTTCTGATAACAACAAAATAGATGAATCAGAGGACGTCTACGAGTATATACTCTGCGCCATCTGCCCGGTAAATCTGACAGCACCGGGACTGGCATATAGTGAAAGCGAGAATGCTATTGTAAACAGATTCCGGGATAAAGTAGTCGGCGCACCGGATACAGGATTTTTATTCCCGGCATTCACGGATCGCAAGGAAGATCGAGATGCAATGCTCTTTTATACGAGAGACACGAAAGAGCCGCACTGGGAACTTGCACAGGGATTAGGATGCGTCATGCAGACAACAGCGACAGAGCAGAGGGAGATATTAAAAACAGTCATCACGGAAGTGCTTGGAGACAGTGATGAAGGAACCGAGATGTATGAAGATTTCCACCGCGTTCTGGATGAAAAGCTGGAAGAGGAAGCAAAGAAAGAACTGGAACGCACAGAACAGCAGGAATTAACACTTGGAATCCTGGAAGAGACGCTGGAGAAAGCAGACACGCCGACGTCATGTATCGAGGAGATTGTAAAGTCATACAGGAGTGCTTTTAAAGAGACACCGACGATTGCGGCAGTAATCGACGAAAAAGCGGTCAAGGCAAGCCATAAGAGGGACAATATCGAACACATGAAAAAAATGCTGAAAGGTGCCGCAGAAGAGATCAAGATTTTAAACGGCGGGAAAGAGACAGAACTGACGGAGAAAATACGGGAAGTTACAGGCGTTTAGGAGGAATCCAATGCATAGAGATAATAAAGAAAGCAACAGAGTGGTCAAAGAGATGGCAAATCGCCAGACAAGTATACCTAAGCACCCAGATCCGGATGCACTGAAAAGATTCAGAGAAGTGCCGTATCAGTTGCGGTATGGGAAGGAGAAGAAAGATGCTGAATAGAGAAAAATATGCAAAAGAGATTAGTGAAATCGCGTGCAATGGGGGGAACATTGCCGTCGTTAATGGAAAGCTGGAAAATTGCAGAAAAACACAGTGCAACGAGTGTAATTTTAATGGCGGCACAATAAGAGATTGTGAAATAAAGACGAGAAAATGGGCGAACAGCGAATATGTCGAACCGATTGAACCGCCGGTTGATTGGAGTAAAGTTCCGGTCGATACACCAGTGTTGGTAACAGATCGAAAAGATGCTGCTGAGTCAGAATGGAAAAAGAGATATTTTGCAAAATATGAAAACGGAATGGTGTACACTTGGGCGAACGGCGCAACGTCATGGAGCGGAGAAATTGTATCTAGTTGGATGTATGCCAAGCTGGCAGAAAGCGAGGAACAGAATGAAATAAGCAGGATTAAAAACCGGATATCTGAGGCAGCGACAGAAGCCTGCGGATATTCGCCACTAACGAAAGTGATTTCAGAGGAAGAGGTAAACGGGATTTTGGAGCAGGAAAGCGGATGGATTCCATGCAGTGAGAGATTGCCGGTGCCGGAAACAGAGGTACTAATAACTGCCAGAAGAAAATATACCAACGGGGAATATCGTGAAATTATTACCGCAGCGTTATATGAAGATGGCAAGATGTTGGAGAGTGACAGTTGTTGGGTGTGGACAGATATTGAGGGCAAGTATGACGAAGAAAATGATTGTTACATTATTCCGGAAGGATGGTGGGAATGCAGACACTTTAATGCAGATGATGTTTATAACAATCTTATTGATTGTGAGGTAATCGCTTGGATGCCACTGCCGGAGCCGTACATGGAAAGCGAGGGATAACAATGGAATATGGCTATATCAGAGTTTCTTCCAAAGAGCAGAACGAAGCCAGACAACTTGATGCACTGCATAAACAGGGCATAGAGGACAAAAATATCTATATGGATAAACAGTCGGGTAAGGATTTTAACCGCCCGAAATATAAAATTCTTTATCACAAACTAAAAAAAGGAGATGTACTGTACATAAAAAGTATTGACCGGATGGGAAGAAACTATGATGAAATTATACAGGAATGGCGCCGAATCACACGTTTTCGTGAAGCTGATATTGTGGTGTTGGACATGCCGCTGCTTGACACGAGGCGGGGGAAAGACCTTATGGGTACATTCCTAAGCGACATTGTGCTGCAGGTGCTTTCCTTTGTGGCAGAGAACGAGAGAACCAATATCCGGCAGAGACAGGCAGAGGGAATTGCGGCGGCAAAAGCCAGAGGTGTGAAATTTGGCAGACCATCAATTCCATTGCCGGAGAATTTTGACCAGATGCGTAGGAATTGGAGAGCCGGATGCATCACAATAGAGAAAGCGGCAAGCGCGTGTGGTATGTGTGCAAAGACGTTTTACAGTAAGGTGGTAAAAGCAGAAAGCGAGGAAAGTCATGATTGAGTGTATAAGAACTGCGGCACGGGATAGCAAAACGGAACGCATTAAAGTTTCCTGCTTAGATATTATCGTAACAATGATAGGAAAAAAGCCATATTACGAAATCAAGTACAAGGAAATCGGAGAGGACTATTATCATGTTGGCTACAGTTCCTATAAGCTAGAAAATGTTTTAGCTTGGAAGGATGAGTGCTTTGAGATTGTGAAAGAATGCAGACCGCAGACCAATGCAGACCGGATCCGGAGCATGACGGATGAAGAACTTTTAGATTTCCTTTGCTCAATCGAAACATATGAGCAGGGGAGCGTAAAGACCATTGAGGGCGGTGTAGCAATGTGTTCTGTTACAGAGGTGGAACAATGGCTTAAGGCAGAAAGTGAGGGATAGCATGGAGAGATTAACATATGTGGCAGAGAATGGAGAAGTTTTATTTCATCCAGCAGATTTACCGGATGATGAGGGAATTACCATTACCCAGCTTGCGAAAGATGGAAGATACAAAGCCCTGGAAGAGATTGCGGAAAGACTTGCAAATAGAGAGCAAGCCGAGGAGCAGGGATTACTTCTGCGGTTGCCGTGTGGAATTGGTACAGATATATATTACATTCCGAGCGAGGAAAATTTCCGTTTAAATTTATTGGATGGACACGGGGAAGAGAACCGAGTATTTCACCAAACAGTAGACAGAATAACATTCAAAAAAATGGATGGTATATGGAATGTGATTCCGATTTAGAGTATGGAACTGGGAGAATTTTACTTGATATAAGCTATGGAGTTACTTGGTTTTTAACAAGTGAGGAAGCCAAAGCCAAGCTGAAAGAAATGGAGGAGGAAAGCGATGTATTGTGATGGAAGATGTCAGTATTTAAACGAACGTAAACACAAATGCGAGTTGACCGGAGAAAAATTAACTTACATGAAGCAGACCGGAAGTATTTCTTTCTCCGTGCATGAACATAGAGGATTTTGCAAAGGAGATGAGAACAGTGCACATGACAGATAAAGAACTGACTATCCGGCAGATCGGAGAGTTCTGCACGAACACTCTCTGCAAGAAATGCCCGGTGGCAAAGTGGAATGAGGAAAGCGGTCTGCATAATGGATGCATGGAGAGCTTAAGACTTCCAGAGGTATCGAGGATCATGTTAGAGAAGATCAAAGGAAGAAAGGTGAAACGTGATGGAGAATAGATATTTATTCCGTGGAAAGCGGAAAGATAATGGCGAATGGATACAAGGATATTTATATGGTATCTGGGAGAGAAGATATATCCTATGGGGAATGACCAATGATATCCCGAACATGGTCGAAGTAGACCCAGAAACCGTCTGCCAGTGCACCGCAATGCCTGATAAGAACAGCAAACTGATCTTCGAGAATGACATTGTCATAAAGCATAATGATGATGATAAAGAGCCATATCTGATTAGATGGAGTGAGAATTACGCAGCATGGGAACTGGCACAATGCGGATGTGCTATGTACGGATTTTTCGATGTTGATTTCGGCGAAATAGAGGTAATCGGTAATGCGATTGACAACCCGGAGCTGTTGGAGGTGTAGGATGCCGAGAACCATAGCGTATAGAGCGGGAGGATTTACAAATTGTGGAATCGGTTACACAAAATTCAGTCAGGAGGAATTGGCAGAAATGGAAGGTAGAGTCATGACGGAGAATGAAGCACTTGGATATTTGAAAAACTCTAAAAGGCAAAAGAGCATGTTGGGAATTCTTCCTGGTTCGGATATTGGAAATACAATCATCAAGGCCTTGGAAGAGTTAAAACAGTACCGCACGATCGGAACAGTGGAAGAATGCCGGGCGGCGGTGGAAATGCAGACAGCGATTCCCAGAGAACTCATTGAGGGGAAATATTTCTGCCCGAAGTGTCATAACCTAATGCCTTATCCAGGATATTGTGGGTGCGGTCAGAAAGTGTATTGATGAAAGAAAGGAAGATGAAAAATGAGAGAAGAACTTAAACCGTGCCCGTTTTGCGGAGGAAAAGCAAGCATGAATTACGAACGTATACAGGGAGAACATAAAGGATTTTGGGCACAGATTATCTGCGATAATTGTAACGGAAGAAGCGGTGGAACTTGGGCGGGTTCTTATAATGCCGCAAAGAGAAAAGAAGTAGGAGCATGGAACAGGAGGGCGAACGATGAGGCTGATTGATGCTGATGCACTGATAAAGCGATTGGAAAAAAGTCATGAATATCACGCAAAAACAAGCAGAGAGGAAGTTTTACTATTTCGTGATATCAGAATTATAAATGAACAGCCTACCGCCTACGATCTGGACAAGGTTGCGGAGCAGTTGGAAAAATTAAAGAAGGTAGAGCAGGACAGGCCAAATGATTGCGACGAGGACGGAAACGGTGATGGTGAACAGATCTACGATGACGGAAGAAGCCAGGGAAGATTTGAAGCATTTGGAAAAGCAATCGAGATCGTGAAAGGCGGTGGGGTAGATGCGTAAAATAGTCGAGAAGAAAATATTACCGAAGTATTTCAATGAGGTTATCCATGACCGGAAAAAATTTGAAATTCGTAAGGATGAAGATGATCTGCAGATAGTGGATTCAGTCATTTTGAGGGAGTGGGACGGGGAAAAATATACCGGACGCGAGACAGCCATACGCATTGTATATATTCTGCGTGATGCGCCGGAATATGGCTTGATGTCAGGATATATAATCTTCGGATGGTAAAGGATGGTGGTACAGATGAAACAGCCAAGTAAACCAACAAGAGCACAGAAAGAACTTATATCAAATAACAAGCTGGTACCGGATCACTGGATGGTAATATCGGAGAGCAGGGACACATTAGAAATTATCAGCCGTAGAAGCAGTAGAAGAAAGGTGTTGACAAAATGATTTTTAAAGTAATCGCATTTATAATTATACTTTCAATAATTAAAGAAATGGATGAAGCAAAAGAAAAGAAAGATCTGTGCGACATTGTTTACTGGGGCATATTAATGACAATAACAATAATGGTAATGGGATGGGCTTAAATTAGAAATTTTAAAGAGGTGTATGCATGAAAAATATTAAGAATTTCAGGGCTATGGATTGTACCGGATGTCAATGCGATGGTTGCTATGAATGCCAGTCTGCAAATTGCGATATATGCTATCGCGCTGAGCACGCAAATGAAAACGATGAAGATATGTACTATATAGCTAAGAATAAAAAAAGATGTGATTTTGATTGAATAAACTGACATTTAATACATATGCAGCAGTAGACAACATTACACATGTAAATTATAATTATACAGAAATTACAAATATAATTATAAAGGAGAAAATAACATGCAAAATTTATCAGATCAGGAGAAAAAAGTATTAGAGATCATGAAGGAGTCCGAGCAGCAGTTGACACCGGAAGAAATCACGGCAGAGATAAATAAGAGATACGGGCAGGTATGGCCGATACAAGTAACAATAACATTTATGGCAAGATTGGAGAAACTGGGATACATGGATACTGACAAAATAACGAAGAGTTGGTAGAGAGAAGAATAGGAAAAGCAAAGGAGAAAATGTACGTGGATGAGAAAGAAGTGTATAAGATCTGCATGAGTGTAGATAGTGCCATAGCCGATAAACTGACAGAATCAATCGTTGCTGGTACCAGTTATGATATGTTGGAAGCTCACCATGGCATTCTCCCGATCAGCCGGAATTGCTTTTATCGCAGGCGCAGGATTGCACAGCGGACAATCAAGCAGAGGATGGGGAGAATTGAAGAGGAGAAAGGCGGACAGATGAGGATGGTGTGGCGATAATTTTGCAATGCCAAAAATACAATAATGTGATATAATTCATTAGGAAAGTATCAGATTCAGAGCAAACAAAAAGAGCAGTTCTGAGAAAAACTAGAACGGCTCTGAATGTGATTCTTTCCAATTGTACCAAACTGCGAACTTATTTTCTGATAATTTGCTATATAACTTGAATCAGAAAAAGAAACAATTTTGCAAATTAGCAGAAAATTATGATGCAATTTCCCTATATGAAAAATGTATCATAAAGAGAGTCAGTTGGCAAGCCGCTGCGTAGCAGCTTGGTACAATAATTAATATTATATGTTTGGGAGGCAGATATATGACAGGAAAAGAAATGTTATTGGGGTGTGCTAAAAAAGCAGGAATTACGGTTGGCAATTATACAATTGCGAAGGTATACGATTATCGGCAAGTTCAATTATTTTTTAAATTAATGGGGGAATCCATACATTTGGGAATGGACATGGCATCTTTGACATGTTCTGGAGATATAAAGGTTCAAACTATGGATAATGGGTATATTAGATTAGTTGCTAGAGATAATGGCTCGGATAATGACTTTAAATTTAAAGGGATGCTGTTACTCAATTCAAAGATAGATGATCCAAATAGCTCTCCTGAGATATTTTTTGAATCGGATTATGATAATATCTGGTATGATCGATATGCGAAAGATAGTTATAAGTATCTTGACTTTGATGATGGTAGATATTTGATATTACAAGATCAAAGTTATGGAAACTATATTTACAAAAAGGAGGAAATAGATCAATACTTTGAGGAGGAAGAAAATGCGTATTATTATGGAGAAGAACAAACTAGAAAATGCAGGAGAATCACCAAGAACACATACCGCGAAATGTTGGCGTACATTAATGTGCAAGAATGTATGAATAGACATGCGGGAGATATGATATTGTATAAGGGAAAGAATTTGACATGCGATCAGCTTGCCAATGTTTTTTCGAGTAGGTATACAATTATTTGATTTTTTATAGTTCGTTATATTTGGTACAAATCCACTGAAAGCTCATGCTAAAATTACTATAGAAAAGTAATTTAGCGAGGAGGGGAAAGAGTGGAAAAAGAAAATGAATTAAAAAAGGAATACCTGAAACAATATGAAAAAGCAGTGCGTCAGATGAAACGCAGCGAGGAAAAGATCACAGAAATGCGTTTAAGCAAGATTATGCCATCTGTAGGCAATGACGGCATGCCACACGCACATAACAATACAGATCTATCTGCTTATGCTGCACTACTGGACGAAGAGGAAAGACGGTACATGAAAGCCAGATATCACAGAATCAAGCTGTGCCAGGAGATCACGGACAAGATAGAGCGGATGGATAATGAAGATGAAAAGGATGTATTGATGTACCGTTATATCCGGTTGATGAAGTGGGAGGATATCTGTGTGAAGATGGGATTATCATGGAGACGCACCCATTACATACATAATGATGCACTGAAACATTTTATAATTTAAAAGAGTGCATAGAAGTGCACACTCAAAATATGATATTGTTATACTAACCGAAAGGTTCAAAGGGAGATTGCAGCAGCAGTCTCTCTTTTTTCATGCTCACAACATTAAGCGGCTCCATGAAACCCAGGGGAGCCGCAACCTCCGTATGAATGGGGAGATTAGAATGAATAAAGAAAGATACAGTGATCCGACAGCCGAACAGGCGATTGCGCATGTGATGAG
>ULOF01010439.1_pt1 | contig 14663 bp, 16 predicted proteins | sample 1952371 | NCBI WGS metagenome assembly ULOF01 (sample SAMEA4835597, study PRJEB28245) | human gut metagenome | biome: gut microbiome; material: fecal sample | place: Denmark | collected 2008 | reverse complement strand
CTTTGTCTACTTTTATCGTATCACTTCAAAATAAGAATATTTTTTTTAATTTTTTTAAACAAATTCATCATAAGTCACCACCTTATTTTAAAGTAATACTTTTTTCATAATTCTTAAGATAGTTTTCTTTTAATATCAATCTTTGATTTTTTATAACAAAAGCAGATACATTTGGAATTTCTATATTACTCTCACGTTGCATAGTTTTAGTTCTATAATAAATAAGTTCATTATTTATTATTTCAAATGTTCCCGATGATTTTTCAATTACTTTTTTATTTGTTCCATTATTATAATAAATATTTAAAGTAGCAATCCACTCATTTTTATTATCATTAATTTTTAAACTAGGAAGAAAATACATTTCTAAATTTGAATCTTCAGTATATAAAGTACGAAACGTGTTTAATGTTCCTATTTTTTCTGAATACTCTTTTACTTGCCATTCATTGCAATAATTTTCATTTTTAATATTGTAGGAAATCGTGCTGTAAAGTAAGTGTTCCTTAACATCATAATCAACAATTGTAATATTAGCATCACGATCATAAAAATATGTAGTGTTATTACAAGAAACATGATCTAAAGTATTTACATAACTTTTTAATTCGTTTCTTAAAACACTTGCTCCTCTAAAGTTTTTATAAGAATAACTATTTTCATTATTTTTCATTAAAAAAGAAAATTTCGGAATTCCTAAATTAATTAATTTATTTTCATTATGAATATATCTAACATGTTCAATGTTATATCCAAAAGGTATAAATTTAAACAGTATAATACTACTAACCAAAATGATTGTTAGCGCGCCTATAATTAATTTTCTATTTAATTGTTTTTTGATTTTTTTTCTTTCTTGTTCTAAAATATTTTCAATATCTATATTACTCTTTTTTTCTATCTGCAAAATATTATAAATATCCGTATCTAATTCACTTGCCAATTTTTCTAAAATAGTAATATCTGGCAAACTTAATCCTCGCTCCCATTTACTAACTGCTTTACCAGTTACAAATAGTTTATCACCAAGTTGTTGTTGAGTTAATTTTTTTTCTTTTCTAAGAAACGCGATATGATTTCCAATTTCATTAGTATTCATAGTTTCTCACCTCACAATAATTATACTATAATATTGTTGATTGTGTTCTCTACTGATAGTTTACTTATTTTATTCTTATGTAATATCTGTATAGTCATTATATCATTTTTTTAATAAGAAAATATAAATTTCACAAAATAATCATATTTGATAATTCATATAAAAAAAACGCTGTAAATATCTACAACGTGTGCTTTAATTGAAATCAACTCACTAACTCAATTGTTTATAAGGTTTTAATTTTTTTCTTTTCTTTGGTATCTATAATATTATTTACCTCCATATACTTAATCCCAAAAGTATATTTATCCTTTAGCAACTCTTTAACATCATTTTTAAATTTATCAAATTCTTCATCTACAAGCCATACTTTTGCATAACCACAATCTCCAAATTTTTCACTGATATGGTTATATGCACGATTAATCATCTCATTTAAATCTAATTCTGGATAATGTTTAATTGTATAAGCATGTGTTCTTTTTAAAGAAGATATAATATCAACATTTCTATCCGCTGAAGATATTATTTTACCATAAACACTTCTAGGTTCATGGTCTAAACTTGCTCTATGATCTTCAATCGCATCTTTAATTATTCCTCTTTGTTCATATGTAAAAAATTCTTTCATCTTTTCATTCAGGTAAAATAAATTAGCTGATAATACTTCATGATTGTCCTTATCAATATGATGCGCTAAATCATGAAAAGAAGCTACTACATAAACCATATTAAGATCTATATTTTCAAATTGATTAGCAAACTTAAAACTTCTTCCAATTACATACATTATATGATCAATACCATGTCCTGAATCATTATTGTCATATATTGGAAATATTCTTTCTTCAACGTATTGCTGTAACTCATTATTTATTTTATTCATTATTTAACCTCCTCTAAATACCAAATCATTTAATATATTCTCATTGAATAACACACAATATAATTTTAAAACTACTAACATTATACGTTAAAATATATATTTTTTCTATGCTTTATTTGAAATATCTAATTAAGTTATATTTTATTCATTAATTTTTATTTTATATTTAACAATTTTCTTTGGTAAATTAATATGTATGCTAGTGTTAATGAACCAATCAGATATCTTAAATTGGTATATGGTAATTGTTTATCAAAATGAATACTATTAGATGCATCCGTAACATTTTCATATGCAGTTAAAACAAGTAAATACTTTGTCATTGCACATATTACGACAATAATATTGTTTGGTAAAAAAAATTAATGTATATTCTAGAAATCTTATTCCAAATTTTATTATGATATATAAAAATTTAAATAATCATTAAAATATCATCTAGGGAATATTAAAAAATTTAGTTACAAAAAAGGACTAGAAGAAGGTTTATAGGGATGAATAAAAGTGAATTTGATAGAACAAATATATTTAATATAGGAAAACCAAACATAAATTTTGGAAAGTATTTTTTATAATTTTTTTAATTATAATAAATATAAAAACTTTTTAATAAATATAAATTATGATATACTTTTATAAAGTATAGGAGTAAAGTAGTATGAAAGATTTTTATCAAAAATATATTAATGAAAAACATTCATTTGACAAAATAACAATGCTTGGAATATTTAGTTTAATAATTGTAATTGCAGGAACAATTGGTTTTATATATGAAGTAATATTTTATTATTTCAATTTTGGAATGAAAGATATCTATTGGAGAGGTGGAAATTTTCTTCCATGGATAAATATTTATGCAACAGGAGCTATTTTAATATATTTTTTAACATATAAACAAAGAAAAAGTCCATTAAAGGTATTTTTTATAAGTTTAATATCATGTGGTATTTTAGAATATATATCTGGACTTGGAATATATGTTTTAGAAAATGGTAGAAGATTATGGAATTACAATGTTGAAATACTAAATTTTGGTAATATTGGTGGATTTGTATGCTTAAGAAGTGTCTTATTTTTTGGAATAGCTGGATTAATGCTTATGTATATTGTTGTACCAATTTGTTTTTACTTAGCAAAAAAATTAAAGAAAAAAACCTTTTTAATAATCAGTTTTTCTCTTTGTTTTATAATATTATTTGATGAATTTTATAACTTAATATTTTATAGAATATTTAATTTACCAAAGTCATCAACTATTTATAAAAAAATTGGAATAAATTATATTAAACTTAAACAAGGATAAAAAAATCTAATGTCAATTCATTAGATTTTTATTTTTTTAATAGTTTTCTTTCTTTATTTCAAAATAACTTTGTGGATGATTACATACTGGACAAACATTTGGAGCTTTTTTACCAACAACGATATGACCACAATTACGACATTGCCAAATACGATCTCCATCTTTACTAAATACAAGTTCATTATTTACGTTGTTTAAAAGTTTTCTATATCTTTCTTCATGTTCTTTTTCAATAGCCCCTACTGCTTCAAATAGGTATGCAAGTCTATCAAAACCTTCTTCTTTAGCTGTTTTAGCAAATTCAGCATACATATCAGTCCATTCATAGTTTTCACCTTCTGCTGCATCAAGTAAATTTTCACTTGTACTTGGTATTTCTCCACCATGAAGTTCTTTAAACCACATTTTTGCGTGTTCTTTTTCATTGTTAGCTGTTTCTTCAAAAATAGCAGCTATTTGTTCATAACCATCTTTTTTTGCTTTACTTGCATAATATGTATATTTATTTCTTGCTTGACTTTCACCAGCAAATGCTTTCATTAAATTTTGTTCTGTTTTTGATCCTTTTAATTCCATTATTTATCTTTCCTTTCTTTACAATCACGACAAATTCCTTTAAAAGTAATTTCACAATCTAATACTTTATTATTATCAATACTATCAATATTTTCTAAGTAATTTGAAAAAACATCTATGACTTTATAGCACTTAATACAAACAAAATGGGAATGTTTAAGCATCTTATCAAATCTATCTACATTGTCAGGCATTTTCAACCTTTTAATTTTAAATTCAGAAACCAATAGATTTAAATTTCTATATACAGTTCCTAAACTTATATTGGGGATATTTTTTTTACATTCTATATAAATATCATATGCAGTTGGATGCGAAAAACTTTCATTAATTATTTTTAAAATAAGTTTTTGTTGTTTTGTTGTTCTCAAATCAAATCTCCTTAATAGTAATGATTACTATTTAAGTATATATTATTACTAAAAAAAAATCAAGATTTTTTCAAAATATTATACATTTATTTGACAAAAACATATTATTATAATAAATTATATTTAAGGAAGTGGTTTTGTGAAAGATAGTGATTTAACAAGATATAAAAATTCTATTTCAAATATACCAACTTATTCTAAAGAAGAAGAAAAAATTATATTTGAAAAATTTAATAAAAACAAAAATGATATAAATTTAAGAAATGAAATAATAAAACATAATTTAAAATTAGTTACATCAGTTGTATATAAGTACTCTAATAATAAAAATTCTATTTCTGATTTAATAAGTTATGGAAATGAAGGTCTTATATATGCAGTTGATCATTTTGATCCGACTTTAGACATTTCTTTTTCTACGTATGCTATATCATGTATAACTGGAAAAATACTATTATATATTAACAAATTAAATTATCCATTAAGTACATCAAGAAAATTTATTAAATGTATGAAAGAGTTTGAAAAATATATATATCTTTACTACTCTATACATAATAAATATCCATCAGATGAAGAAATAATTGAAAAGCTAAAAATAAAGAAAGAAATTTTAAATATTTTAAAATGTTATCCACGAAGTATGATAAATTTAAATGCTCCTGAAAAAGATGATACCACGACAACGTTTGAAGAAGTAATACCAGATGAGAATTGTAATATAGAACTTGAAGTTGAAGATAAAATACATGAATCAGAAATGTTAAAAATAATTGATAAAATACTAACTAAAAAAGAAAAAAGGATCTTTTTAAAATATATCGAAGATAATAACTTTACATCTATTTCTAAGAAAACAGGTGTTTCTAGGCAAAGAGTTTATCAAGTAGTAACTAATAGTAAGAAAAAAATATTAGCAAACAAAGATTTTAAAAAATTATTAAAATAAAAAGCAAGTTAATCTTGCTTTTTAAAATGGCATTTTTAAATTTCCACTTTTTAACTGTTTCATCATTAATTTCATTTGTTCAAATTGTTTTAATAATCTATTAACTTCCTCTACACTTCTTGAACTACCTTTAGCAATTCTTTGTTTTCTAGTAGCTTTTAAAACCTCAGGATGTCTTCTTTCATAAGGAGTCATAGAAAGTATTATTGCTTCAATATGTGCCATATCTTTTGGATCTACTTTTACACCTTTTAATTCTTTTGGAACACCAGGTAACATTTTAATAATATTTTCAAGAGGTCCTAACTTTTTAATTTGTTTCAATTGACCTAAAAAATCATCTAAATCGAATTTACCACTTTGCATTTTTTTAGCGGCTTTCATAGCTTCATCTTGATCTATTACTTCTTCTGCTTTTTCTAGCATAGTCATTATATCGCCCATACCAAGAATTCTTGTTGCCATTCTATCAGGGTAAAACTCCTCTATACCATCCATTTTTTCTCCTATACCAATAAATTTAATAGGAATATTTGTTAAATGTCTTATTGATAAAGCTGCACCACCTCTAGTATCACCATCTAATTTTGTAAGTATAGCTCCTGTAAGGGGTAAATTTGAATTAAATCCCTCTATTACATTTATAGCATCTTGACCAGTCATACTATCTACCACAAGTAATATTTCTTGTGGTTTTACTTCTTTATTAATGTTATTTAATTCTTCCATGAGTAGTTCATCTATATGAAGTCTACCAGCTGTATCTATTAATACATAGTTATAACCATTTTCTTTAGCATATTTTATAGCATTCTTAGATATTTCAACAGGATTATTATTTCCTTCATCATAAACTTCTATATTAAGTTGACGCCCTAATTGTTTTAATTGATCAATAGCCGCAGGTCTATAAACATCACAAGCAACAAGTAAAGGCTTTTTATTATGTTTTTTTCTTAATCTAAGTGCAAGTTTACCAATCATAGTAGTTTTACCAGTACCCTGTAAACCTACTAACATTAATACTGCAGGATTTCCATCTAAATTTAAGTCTTTTTTTTCTCCACCTAGAAGCTCAACTAATTCATCTTTAACTATTTTTACAAACATTTCACCGGGTTTTAAACTTTTTGTAACTTCTTCACCTAATGCTTTTTCTTTTACGTTTGCAATAAACTCTTTAACTACTTTATAATTTACATCAGCTTCTAATAAAGCTAATCTTATTTCTCTTGTAACTTCACTTATATTATCTTCAGTTATTTTTCCATAACCTTTTATTTTATTAATAGCGCTTTGTAATCTATCTCCTAAACTTTCAAACATTTTATCACCTTTACTAATTATACATTATATACTATTTAAAAAGCAATCTTTACTTGTTATAAAAAAACAACTGTGATCCAATTTAATTGGAGGTATGTTATGAAAAGATTTTGTGTCAATTGTGGAAAAGAATTAAGTGAAGGTAGTGATATTTGCCTAAACTGTGGGAAAATGGTAAATTCAAATCCTCAAAATGTTCAACCAGCACAACCAACTGTAAAAACAAATGGTTTAGCTATAGCTGAATTTGTAGTATCATTATCATCATTACTAATTAATTTGTTTGGTATTGTTGGTGCTGTCGGAACTATTTTATCTAGTATTGGTTTAGCAAAATTAAAGAAAAATAACGAAAAAGGATTTGGACTTGCTCTTACTGGTATAATCGTTGGAGCATTTAGCATAATATATGGAATATATCAAACAATACTTTTCTTTAGCGCATTAGCAACTTGGTTATTCTGGTTATAAAGAATACTAAAATAAAGTGAAATTAATCACTTTATTTTTTTACAAAAAAATAAGTATTTATTACTTATTTAGTCTCTTCTGTTTTTTTAATTACTTCTTTACCTTTGTATGTTCCACAATTAGCGCATACTCTATGTGGTCTAATTTCTTCACCACATTTAGGGCATTTTACAGTAGAATTTTCACTAATTTTATAATGAGTTCTTCTCATTCTACCTCTAGTTTTACTAACTTTTCTAAATGGTACAGCCATTCTAACACCTCTTTCTTATAACAAATCTTTAAGTTTTTCTAATTCAGGATTTGTTTTTTTTCTTTCATTTGTAACAAACTCCCAGCCATCACCTTTAAGATTTGAGGTATTGGCATCTTTTGAAACAACTTTCATTGGAATTTCCATTAATATATTTTCCCATATTATCGGCAAAATATCAAGTGTATTTTCATCTTTTTTTAAATTTTCTGTTGTTTCTTCACATATTTCTTCAAGAGATTTATCAAATTCTATTGAAAATGGATAATTAACAGGTTTTAATGTTATCGCACAAGGTAATACCATAACACCATCTATTTTTAAATGAAGTTCTATATCATCTAAACTATTTTTTGTTATTTCACCTTTAATACTAACATCATCTAATTTAATTAAATCTGTTTGTTTTAAAAATTCTTCACCAAATGAATATTTAAAATCTATATTAATATATTCATCTATATCATTTTTTAATCTTACTAGATCAATTAACATATTTATCACCTGCCAACTATTTAATTATACATAATATTTAGTTTTTTTTCAACTAATTTTGTGCTATTATATAAAAAGGTGAAACGAATGAAAAGTATTGGAATAATATGTGAATATAATCCTTTTCATAATGGGCATTTATATCACATAAAAAAAATTAAAGAAATGTATCCTGATTATACAATAATACTTGTTATGAGTGGTAACTTTACACAACGTGGTGATGTCAGTATTTTAAATAAATGGGATAAAACAGATATCGCACTTGAAAACAAAATCGATTTAGTTGTTGAACTTCCATTCATATTTTCTACTCAATCAGCAGATATTTTTAGTAAAGGTTCTATTGAAATACTTAATATATTAAAAGTAGATAAAATAGTATTTGGTAGTGAATGTAATGATATTAATATTTTAACTGAGCTTGCTCATACACAAATATATAATAAAGAATATGATAAATTAGTAAAAAAATACATCGATGAAGGAATAAACTACCCCACTGCAATGTCAAAAGCACTAACTCATTTTAATAACTATAAGATAGATTCACCAAATGATTTACTTGGACTATCTTATATTAAAGAAATTTTAAAACAAAAAAGTAACATTGAACCCATATGTATAAAAAGAACTAATGATTTCCATTCAAACGAATTAAAAGGTAACATTGTAAGTGCAAGTAGTATTAGAAATGCTTTAAGAAATAAAAAAAACATTAAAAAATATGTTCCAAATAATTGTTTAAAATATTTGAAAAAAAGCACAGTTTTTACAGAAGATTACTTTGAATTATTAAAATATAAAATTTTAACTTCTAAGGATTTAAGCATATATCAAACAGTAGATGAAGGAATAGAAAACAGAATAAAAAAATATATTGTAAGTTCTAAAAATTTAAATGAACTTATAGAAAATATTAAAACAAAAAGATATACATATAATAAATTAAATAGAATGTTTATCCATATCTTATGTGATTTTACTAAAAACGAAGCAAAAAAACATAGAAATATTGAATATATAAGAATACTTGGATTTAATAAAATAGGTAAAAATTATTTAAATAAAATAAAAAAAGAAACTAATGTTCCTATTATTACTAATTTTTCTTCTATTAAAAATGAAATGTTATCTATTGAATTTAGAACTACATGTGTATATGCATCAATTTTTGATGAAGAAAACAAAATAAAAATAATTGAATCTGAATTTAAAAATAAACCAAAAATGAAAGATTAACTTTCATTTTTATTTCTTTTTGCATTAAACATATATTGAAGCGCTAAACCACAATTTTCACCATAATGATCTATTGAATATTTTTTAATTTCTTTTATAGTTTTAATATTATGATTTTCTAACATATATTTTTTTATCCATGTATCGATTGGAAAAACATCAAATCTAGCATACCCAAACAAAAGTATACAAGAAGCAACTTTTTCTCCTATTCCTTTATTATTCATTAAATATGCTAAAGCATCATTAGTATTCATAGTGTCTATATTTTGTAAATCAAATGTTTTATTATTAATTTTATTTACAATTTCGTATATATATTCATCCCTAAATCCAGTTTTTAGGTTTCTTAATTCTTCTTTAGTACAATCTCTCATTTCTTGTGGAGTTGGAAATAAATAATACCTTTTATTTTCAAACATAACTTCTTTACCGTACTTTTCTGATATATTGTTTACTACTTTAGATATCATAGGTACTCTATTATTAGCAGAAATTATATATGAAATAATTGTTTCAAATTTATCTTGTTGTATCATCTTTAATCCATTTGATTTTTCTATTGAGCTTTTTAGATCTGGATTATTTAATATTATTTTGTTATTTATTTTCTCGTAATCTCTATTTAAATCTAAATAATATTTTATAACGTTTTCTAAATTTTCTTCATTATTTGATGTTACATATAAATTATCATTTTCTTGTTTAAGTTTTACTACTCTATCTTTTAAAATTATTATAAATGAATCATTTTCTTCTATAAATCTAAATATTTGTCCACATGTTACTGTATCTTTTAAATTAAAATTATTTACTTTAATTTTTATCATTTATTAATTCCTTATATATTCTACCTTTCTCTTCAAAGTTTTTAAAAGCATTATAACTAGAAGCTGCTGGTGACATTACACAAATATTTTTTGTAACTTCTTTTGCTTTTTTTACTGCATCTTCTAATGTTTCAACCATATAAACATTTTTTGATTTTATTTCTTTTCCTATTTTATATCCTGTATCTGGCATACAAATAAAGTTTTTGATTTTGCTCTTATTAAAGAAATCTATTAAATCATTATAATCTATACCTCTATCCATTCCTCCGAATATAATTGTATCAACATCTTTTAATGCTTCAACACAATTTATTGTAGCTTCTGGTATAGTAGCTATTGCATCATTATAGTATTTAACACCATTAATTGTTGCCACATATTCCATTCTATGTTCTAGTGGTTTAAATTGATTTATAGTATTAATCGTTTTTTGTAAATCTAATTTAAGTAATTCACTTAATCTTAATACAAACATAATATTTGTTAAATTATGTTTTCCAAGTAATAATCTTTCACTATTTGAATCATATATTTTCTTATTATCATAGATTACATAGTTATTTTCTATTTTAAATTCTTTGTTTATATCAATTAAATTAGTTATATAATTTCCATTTTGAACATATTTATCTAATGTTTCATTTGATGAAGTATATAGTCCATAATCACTATTATCTTGGTATTTAAACATATTTAGTTTAGCTAAAAAATAGTGTTCTTTTGATTTAAAAAAGTCCAAATGTTCTTCAAACAAATTAAGTATTATTCCAATATGTGGTGAAGTTTTAACATACTCTAATTGAAGAGCAGCCATTTCTATTACAAGTTTACTATTTTCATTAAATTTTTCTATATAATCAAATATAGGTATTCCTATATTTCCAAGTAAATAAGCATCATATCCTTGATCTTTTAATACCTTAAAAATTAAACTTGTTGTTGTACTTTTACCTTTTGTACCTGTAATTCCTATAACATTTTGTTTATAAAAATCAAGTGTTAAACCTAATTGTGATGTTATTTTATCTTCAAATTTTGATATATCTAAATCTTTAAATTTAACGCCTGGTGATTTAATTATTAAATCGTATTTTTCTAAATTATCTAAATAATTTTTTCCAGTAATAATTTTTAAGTTTTTATCATTTTTTAATTCTTCATTTAATTCAAGTAATTTTTCATTTCCATCAAGTATTTCTAATTCTTGATTATTTAAATATTTTCTAATAAATTTATATGTGGATTTTCCTTCTCTACCAAAACCTACAATAGCAATTTTTTTATTTTTTAAATGTTCTAATATTTTATTATACATTTTCTTACCTCCATTTTTTTAATTCACTTTTTAATAAGTTTTCAAAATAAGGATTTAAATTATTTTCTCGATTGTATTTATTTTCTAAATTTTTATTTAAATTTTCTAATTCAAAATGTTCTTTATAATATTTAAGTAAATATGGTTGCTTATCTAATTTACTTATTGTTTTAGTTATTGCATACCTTACTTCTTCATATGTTCCAACACATTCAAATGGTTTTGTTTTTCCATAACCTGTAAGTTCAATAAAAATATCTAGCAAATCTTCTTTTTCAAATAAATCTTCTCCAAAAATTCTAATTAATTTTTCTTTATATAAGAATGGGCTTAATATTATATAAACAAATAAACATTTTGGACAAGAACAACACCAATGCCAAGGTTCTTTTTTGCTTCCAACATTACAACTTTTAAATATTTCATGATATTTTTCATAATTAGAAAATAACATAGCTATTTGATATTCACTTAATGGTCTAAGTAAACTAAAGTACTTAATATCAATTTTAAAATATTTTTTTGTATATTCATTAAAATCACATTCAAATTCATATGTTTTGGAATATTGATGGTTTATTTTTGTTCCATCCACATTTGATTCATTAGCACTTGATTCATTTGAAAGTAATATATATTTTTTACCAGTTATATATGCATTAAAATATGAAAGAAAAGCAACTAGAGCTGAAAATGGTGTATGTCCATTTATAAAGCCTTGTTTATTTAGTTCTATTAAATTTTTATCTATCGTTCTTTTTACTGTTACAATTTTTTCATTTGAATATCCAGCTGTTTGTGCACAACTTAATGTTACTTGTTTTGGGTTAATTATAAAACACAAATTATCTTCAAAATCTGATTTCATTATTTCTAATGTTACATTTGAATCTTTTCCACCACCTATTGGAATTAAATTACCATTTCCAACATATTTTGGAATTTCTATATTTTGTTCTTTTAACTCACATTTTATATTTATAAAATCGTCATAATTTGGAGTTATACCATTTGTATAAAATAATTCTCCAAGTCCATAAAAATATAGTTTTTTAAAAAATTCTATTTGTTCTTTATTTATATATCCTGCTTTTATTATAACATTTTTACTACAAGTTGCTTTCCAATAACTAACTAGTTCTACTAAACCTATATGAAATATTAAGTTTTTAGTAAATGAATCTATCTTAAATTTTTTTACTTCTAATGTAGGTTTATATTGAGTTAGTGAAGGTACAATAAAGTTATATGTAATTTTAGTAGTATTTTCTAATTCTTCTATTTCATAGCTATCATATATAAATGTATCATATTTATTTCTTAGTTCATTATATTTATCCATTATATCACCTATATATATTATACAATAGTTTACTTATTTTGTAACAAAAAAAGAATTACTAAAAATAGCAACTCTTTATTTGGCTTCACATATTAAATCCGATTTTAGAATAATATGGCTAGGATCATTTACTGTATCATTCAAACTATTATTTTTAAATATGTTTGAATCCTTATAATAAACATATCCATTTCCCTTATTAATTACATCATTTGTTTTTCCGTTTATAGATCCACTACATATATTAACCGTACCTAATTTATTATTATCAACTACATTTAACATTGCATCAAATTTACAATCAACAATATTTATAATACCATCATCTGTATTATCAATCGTACTTCCACTTGAATTAGTAATTGTAGAATTTTTAATATTTATAATTCCTTGTTTTGCGTTGTAAACTGTATAAGGACTGGTATTATCAATTTGAACATTTGAAATATTAAATATTCCTCCTGCATGGTTATCAAATACTATTTTGTCCCCTAAATCACTTAAGTTCACATTTTTTATATTAAAAGTTTCCTTACTATGCGTATTTGCAAACTCAGGAGAATCGGGGCTTTTAATTATTCCTCCATTTACATTGAAAATAGGATTAGGATCATTTATAAAATAATTGTAAAAAACATATGCACTTTTTGCATAAAAATACCCATCATTTACAGTAACTAACCCACTGTTACCAATAACGCCTCCACCACTTTCATCATCTTTTTCTTTAATGAAGCTTCCACCATTTATTGTAAGTTCTAAACGATTTGCTAGAAGCCATCTTGTTGTTTTCATTACGCCTGTTCCTGTCGAATCATTTATCGTTAATTTACCAAAATTTCTTAAAGTATATTGGCAACCAGGCAAGGCTGTAATATTTTTCCCATTTAAATCAAATGTGACATTTTTATTTTCTTTAATTATTAAAGTTTCTGATACATTTTCATCTTTTAACATTAATATATAATTTTTTGTATTATCTAACTTAGCAAATGTAGTATTTATAGAACTACTCATAGTACAATTTGTATCTTTATAAACATCACTTAATTTTAATGTATTACCATTCATAGATATAGTTGCACCATTATTACAAACTATATTTGTCATATCACTTATGTCATCAGAAATATTAAATTCTGTTTCTATGTCATCTTTTATTACATTATCATATTTTTTTTCTCCAATAACTAGATTAACAGTAGCTTCTTTTTCACACTCTTTTTCAGTTAATGTTACTTCTTTACCATCATATTTTACCAAGTATGTATCAAAACATAGTTGTGCACTAATTACAAGTTCATTATTTATACTAAAACTACCTTTATCGGCTATCCTACCAGAATAACCAACTTCAAAATTCTTTATATTATAATTTCCATTTTTTGTTATTTTACCTTTTGCCTTATTTACAGCGATTTGTTCTTCTACAGCCCTTACATATCCAGACATACTTAATTTATAAGTTTCTTTTTTAGAATCATTTATAATCTTTATTATAATAGGAGTAACTATAGACATTATAATTCCCAAAATTACTATTATGGCAAGCAATTCAACTAATGTAAACCCTTTTTTTTTCATAAAAAAACATCACCTATTCTAGCCATATTTTAGCATACTCACTAATAATACGTCAAGAATGTGATATTTTTATTTACACACTAAATCCGCTGTTAAAACTATGTGGCTTGGATTATTATATCGATCAATTTTTGTATCATTCATTAATTTTGTATTTACATCATAATATATATATCCATAATCTCCAGTTGTTATTTTATTAATTTTTAAATCAGCTTCTTTACCATCTATTTTAGAACCACAAATTGATATATTCCCCTGAAAGTTTTCTACAGCAGATGAATTATTACTAACAATATATCCTCCACTTATTTTAATTTCACCAGTGGCGGTATCATCATTTACTATGGCTCTACCATATTCATTATATATACATGTTCCAATTGTTGTTTTTGTATCATCTTTACCACAAAAATCTGAAACATTACCATTGATATTAATAACTCCATTGGCTGTATTTTTTATAGCCTTTGTTTTATTAATGTCTGTATTTCCTTCTTTTTTATAAGAAGCAATATATACTTTACCATTTTTATCGTTAATATTTATTTTTCCATCATGTATATTCATTATTGTAATATCATTACTTATATAAGTTCCACCATTTATATTTATAAC
>ULOF01047177.1_pt1 | contig 14716 bp, 10 predicted proteins | sample 1952371 | NCBI WGS metagenome assembly ULOF01 (sample SAMEA4835597, study PRJEB28245) | human gut metagenome | biome: gut microbiome; material: fecal sample | place: Denmark | collected 2008 | reverse complement strand
TAAGCCTGCAAACCGACATGAAATTTCTAACATCAATGAGAATGCAGATAAACAGGATGGTTTCGATACGGATGATATTGTAAGCAGCTATGAAATTTCCGATGCGAATGGTATTTTACAAAATTATTATGAAATGCGTGACGGAACATGGAAAACAAACGGCATTACATACAAGTACCGTTTAGGATTAAAAGGAACAATGCCAAGTGCTGCTGGTGAAAGCCATTTCGTTGTATTGACCAATAACAAAGACATTTCCTTTGATGAAGTGGCAAAAAGCATATACAGCAGCGATTCTAACGACTGGCTGGATGAAACCGTAATTGTAGAAATGTATTAACTATTTATCTGACTCAGAATTTAAAGAAAGCGAGCAAACACAAATGACACCAATGATGGAAATGTACTGCAAAACAAAGGAAGAATATAAGGATTGTATTCTATTTTACCGCTTAGGTGATTTTTACGAAATGTTCTTTGAGGATGCCATTACTGCATCGAGGGAGCTGGAAATCACTTTAACCGGAAAAGACTGCGGTATGGAAGAACGTGCTCCAATGTGTGGGATTCCTTATCATGCTTATGAAAATTATATGAACCGTCTGGTGGAAAAGGGGTATAAGGTTGCCATTTGTGAACAGGTGGAAGACCCTAAGCAGGCAAAAGGGCTTGTAAAACGTGAGGTTGTACAGATTGTAACGCCTGGAACCAATATGAGTGTTGGAAGCCTTAACGAGACAAAAAACAACTATCTGATGAGTATTTTTTATGCTGACAGATATGGCATTTCCTTTGCAGATATTACTACCGGTGATTTCTTTACCACTGAGGTGGAATCCCTTTCCAAGGTAATGGATGAGATTTCCAAGTTTGCTCCGGTGGAGATATTGGTAAATGAAGAGGTTTCTTTAGAGGAAAACGGAAGTATCGGTATCAGTCTCTTAAATCTTCGAGAAAAAGATCATACCATGATTACCGTAATGGAGGACTGGTATTACGATTATGATATGGATGAACGTTTAATCAAGGACCAGTTTCACATGATGAATCTGGAGGGATTAGGCTTAAAGGATTCTCCAAATGCGGTTCGTTCCGTCGGCTGTCTGCTTTATTATTTAAAGGACACCCAGAAGGGCTCTGTGGACCATATTAATCATATTAGTACCTATCATGTGGAAGATTTTGTCGTGTTGGACAGTGCTTCCAGACGCAATCTGGAGCTTTGCGAAACCATGCGGGATAAAAACAAACGGGGTTCCCTGCTCTGGGTACTGGATAAAACCAAGACCGCAATGGGTGCCAGAATGCTTCGTTCCATGGTGGAACAGCCCTGTATTCGCAAGGAAAGGATTGAAAACCGTTTAGATGCCATTGAGTTACTTAACAATTCCATGATAACTCGGGATGAATTGAGAGAGTACTTAAGTGCGGTCTATGATTTAGAGCGCCTGATGACACGAATTACGTTAAAAACAGCAAATCCAAGGGATTTGATTGCCTTTAAAAATTCCATAGCCATTTTACCCCATGTGAGAACAATTTTGCAGGAGTTTGACAAGGGGCTTTTGGCGGAATATGAGCAGGAATTGGATGAGCTGACTGACCTGTATGCAGCGGTTGAAGCAGCAATTGTGGAGGAGCCTCCCATCCTTGTAAAAGAAGGCGGTATCATCAGGGACGGTTATAACGAAACCGTGGACATGCTAAAAAATGCAAAAACGGATGGAAAGAACTGGCTGATTGAGTTAGAAACAAAAGAGCGGGAAGCTACCGGAATTAAGAATCTGAAGATTAAATTCAATAAGGTCTTTGGGTATTATTTTGATGTCACAAATTCCTTTAAAAATATGGTGCCGGAACATTTTATCCGGAAGCAGACACTTGCTAATTCAGAGAGGTATTCTTCTGATGAGCTGGAGGATATTGCCGGCAAGATTCTGGGCGCAGAAGACCGTTTATTTGGTCTGGAATACGATTTGTTTGTAGAACTCCGGGATAATCTTGCAAAAGAAGTGAAACGGGTGCAGAAGGCGGCAAAAATTATTGCGGATTTGGATGCTTTGGCATCCCTGGCTTACGTTGCGGAGAAGAATCATTTTGTCCGTCCATCCATCAACGAGGAGGGGCGGATTGAAATTAGGGAGGGACGCCATCCGGTGGTGGAAAAGGTGCTGGATAATGATTCCTTTATCACCAATGACACGTTATTGGACAACGATTTAAACCGGGTATCCATCATCACCGGACCGAATATGGCCGGTAAATCCACCTATATGCGACAGGTGGCGTTAATCGTGTTAATGGCACAGATTGGCTCTTATGTACCGGCACAGTCGGCGGATATCGGTATTGTAGACCGCATTTTTACCCGTGTAGGGGCATCCGATGATTTGGCCTCCGGACAGAGTACTTTTATGGTGGAAATGAGCGAGGTTGCCAATATCCTGCGGAATGCTACCGCCAACAGTCTGCTGATTTTAGATGAAATCGGAAGGGGAACCTCTACCTATGACGGACTTTCCATTGCCTGGGCGGTGGTTGAATACATAAGCTCTAAGGATTTATTGGGCGCAAAGACTTTATTTGCCACCCATTACCATGAATTGACAGAATTAGAGGGAAAACTCGAAAGTGTGAATAATTACTGTATTTCGGTCAAGGAATCCGGAGAAGACATAGTCTTCCTGCGTAAGATTATCAAAGGCGGTGCGGATAAAAGCTATGGTATCCAGGTGGCAAAGCTTGCCGGGGTGCCGGAGGTGGTACTGGCAAGAGCAAGGGAGATTGCTGACGAATTATCGGAACACGATATTACCGTTACCGCAGCGGCAGACATTATGCCAAAGATGCTGGAAAATACAGCAAAGAGAAATGGCAAAAAGGGAAATAACAAAGATACAGACGGTCAGTTATCTCTGTTTGGCAATGCTGAGGAATCCAGTGTTGTGGCAGATATTAAGGCATTGGATTTATCCAATATGACACCGATGAAGGCATTGCTGTATCTGAATGATTTACAGGAGCGGTTAAAATAAAAAGAGAAATTTTAGGCAGTAAATACTTTAGCCGCTGTGGGCGGAAGTTTTTAACGAAGGTGGTTTGCAAAATAATTATTAGAACAAGGATGATAAATACTTTATTATGGAGGAAAGGATTATGAAGGAAGGAGCTTGCAAGGTAATCTCTGTTATTACAACGATACTATTCATACTGGCAGGTCTGATGTCGCTTGTCGTGGTAATATCAGGGTTTATTGATTCAAAAAAATTTCAGACACCAGCTTTTTTAGTGGGAATTTTGCTTATTATCATTATCGCCTCCCTTTTACAGGCTAAATTTTTTATTAATAGAAAACATATAAAATTCAAAATAATAATTATAAATTTATTATCTATAATATTATTTATATTTTCATTTTCCTTATTAATTCCAACTCCCACACTTCCAACACATTCTGGACATAACATAAATGTGTGTACTTATCAAAATTCAATTGGAGGAAAGGCATATAAGGATTTAAATGATGCAGTTTCTAATATAAAAACAGAAAAGGGAATGACAGAATTGTATCGTTTTGATGCAAAAAAATATGCCGTTGTTTTTTATAAAAATGACGAGCAGATAATATCCTATGAATTTTTTAAACAGGATGGACGCTATTATACATATGGCAGCCGGAAGATTATATATGATAATGATGACTGGAATTCAGCACTAGCTAATAAAGAATATACAGAAGAAGAAACTATGTTAGCGGATATAGAGAACAGTATTATAAACAGCCATATTGAATCAGTGAATAAATCAGGACAATATCCGGCTTTTGGCGTTTTAGATACATCCAGAGTCCAAAATGTGGATATAAGTGGCCAGCCGGTTGACACGGTAATAGAAATAAAAAATGAACAGGGAAAGGTGTGGTTTTTCTGGTTTGTAGAAAATTTAGATGCACAGGAAATGAATGAAGTAGTAATAAACGGACTTTAGAAAATAGATGTATGGAAAAGCATTAGAAGGAGAATCCCATGATAAAGGTTTTAGACCAATCAACCATAAATAAAATAGCAGCCGGTGAGGTAGTGGAGCGGCCATCCTCCGTGGTAAAGGAATTAGTCGAAAATGCCATAGATGCGGGAGCAACCGCCATTACAGTAGAAATCAAAGAAGGCGGCATGTCCTTTATACGGATTACGGATAATGGCGCCGGTATTGAAAAGGAAGAGGTTCCAACCGCCTTTGTGCGTCATGCTACCAGCAAAATCATGACAATCGAGGATTTGTTAAGTGTAAGCTCATTGGGTTTTCGTGGCGAAGCTTTGGCAAGTATTGCTGCAGTATCACAGGTGGAGTGTATCACAAAAACTGCCCATGCCTTGACAGGAATCCGTTATGAAATTCATGGAAGTAAAGAAATTTCCAGCGAGGAAATTGGCGCCCCTGCCGGAACAACAATTATTGTCCGGAATTTGTTCTATAATGTTCCGGCAAGAAAGAAGTTTTTAAAGACTGCTATGACGGAAGGGAGCTATATTACCGAACTGATTACAAGGCTTTCTTTATCCCATCCGGAGGTTTCCTTTAAATATATTATAAACGGAAGCAACAAAATTGCTACATCAGGAAACGGCAAGCTCCAGGACGTTATTTATCACATTTATGGAAAGGATGTATCTGCCAATCTGTTGCCAGTGAAACGCTCTGTGGGTGATTTTACGGTGGAGGGCTACATTGGAAAAGCCTATGTATCCAAAGGAAACCGCAGCTTTGAACACTATTTTGTAAATGGGAGATATATCCGAAGCAATATTGTGACCAAGGCGATTGAAGAGGCTTACAAGTCCTTTGTCATGATTCACAAATTTCCATTTACCGCATTGCATTTTACCCTGGATAGCAATAAACTGGATGTTAATGTCCATCCTACTAAAATGGAATTTAAATATGCGGATGGCGAGCAGCTTTTCGGGTTTGTAAAGGAGAGTGTGAGAAAGGCGCTATTAGAAGAGGAAATGATTCAGGATGTTTCCTTGCGGACGGCAAAGGAAGATCGTGCCATAACCATAGAACAACAGAGGCAGAGTACCCTTCGCGTGCCAGAGCCTTTTGAAAAAGAAGCGAGGGCAGTCCGCTACCAGCAGGCAGTTGCCAGTCACCAGGCAGAGATACAAAAAAAGACCCGGCAGGCACAGGCTTCTCAGAATATTCCCAAACCAGAAATTCCAAAAACAAATCAGAAGACGGATATATCCCAGGCAAACAGTCAAAAGGAACCTTTTATAAAACAGGATACCAGCCGGATTGTACAGCAAATACAGCCGGAATTTCCAATGGAAAAGGAGAAGCCTATAGACACTAATTCGCAGAATACTGGTGTGCCCGTCAAAGCAGAGGACACTCCGCTAGAGGGAACAAATGAACAGATGGTGATGCCGGTGGAACAGTTTATTTCGGAGGATGCCAGAAAAAAGCATCGTCTCATCGGGCAGGTATTTAAAACCTACTGGATGATTGAATATGATGAGAAGCTGTATATTGTAGACCAGCATGCCGCTCATGAAAAGGTTATGTTTGAACGGTTAATGAAGCAGCAGCAGAATAAGCAGGTGCTTTCCCAGCAGCTTCTGCCTCCCAAGGTATTACATTTAGACAGTGTGGAATACGAAGCAGTTCACAGCCATATGGAATTATTTGAACAGACCGGTTTTGATATAGAAGCTTTTGGAGATGATTCCATTGTGGTAAGAGCCGTACCGGATGATATTATGGGAGTGGACCCGCAGTTCTTATTTGATTCACTGTTAAATGCCTTAACAGAGGACAGGGGAAAATTGAGCATTGATTTCTTTGTGGAAAAGCTTTCCAGTATGGCGTGTAAAGCAGCCATAAAAGGAAACACGGAAATTACTGCCATGGAGGCAGACAAGTTGATTGACGAAATGTTAGCACTGGATAATCCGTACAACTGCCCTCACGGCAGACCGACCATGATTTCCCTTACAAAGACGGAATTAGAGCGAAAATTTAAGAGAATCCAGAATTAAGAGGATGTGAATAAAATGCAGATTCAGACAACCAAAAAGCCTCTGGTCATATTAACCGGGCCCACTGCTGTGGGAAAAACCGCATTGTCTATCAGGCTGGCAAAAGCGATAGGGGGCGAGATAATTTCGGCAGATTCCATGCAGGTGTACCGTTATATGGATATAGGAACTGCTAAAATAAAACCAGAAGAAACAGAAGGAATCCCGCATCATCTGATTGATGTATTGAATCCAACGGAGGATTTTAATGTAACTGCTTTCCAGACCATGGCAAAGCAGGCGATACATGCAATATATTCCAGAGGAAGGATTCCCATTGTGACAGGGGGAACCGGATTTTATATTCAGTCTCTTTTATATGACATTTCTTTTGAAGAGACGGAAGTTTCTTCCTATCGGGAGAAATTAGTAGCTTATTACGAAATGTATGGCGCTCATGCATTACATGAAGAGTTAAAGAAGGTTGACCCGGTATCCTATGAAGAGATACATGAGAATAATGTGAAGCGTGTTATCCGCGCTTTGGAATTTTACCATGACACAGGGTATCCGATTTCGGAACATAACAAGACACAGCGGCAAAAGGAATCTCCCTATAACTTTGAATATTTTGTGCTCAATGACGACAGGGAGGTTTTGTATAAACGAATTGAAGAACGCATCGATACTATGATAGAACAGGGATTGATTGAAGAAGTGCAGAGACTTTTAGATTATGGCTGCAAACCGGATATGGTCTCTATGCAGGGGCTGGGATATAAGGAAATCATATCTTATCTGAGTGAAGAGTGCTCTTTGGAAGAAGCAGTTTATATTCTAAAGCGTGACACCCGCCATTTTGCAAAACGCCAGCTGACATGGTTCCGCCGTGAGAAAGAGGTTACATGGATAGACAGAACGGTCTTTTCATCCGAGGATGAAATACTTGATTATATGTTAAACCGGTTATTTCAAAAACATATCATAGATTAGACACAGTATAATGATACAGTTATGATACATTTGGATTGTAAACGTTAGAGGAGGACAGGACATTGGAGGACTATTTAGAAAATGCTTATCAGCAAATGGGAATATCAAAAAAGGTATATCATCTATGTCAGGAAATAGAGGAATCCTTAAAGAATCGTTTTAAGGAGCTTGACAAGATAACCGAATGCAACCAGTTAAAGGTTTTACAGGCTATGCAGAAGCACCATGTGTCAGAGGCACATTTAGCCCCTACAACAGGTTATGGATATAACGATATCGGGCGGGAAACACTAGAAAAAGTATATGCCGATATTTTCGGAACAGAGGCTGCATTGGTACGTTCCCAGATTACCTGTGGAACCCATGCCTTAGCACTTGCGTTATCTGCCAATCTGAGACCAGGGGATGAATTAATTTCACCGGTGGGAAAGCCTTACGATACCATGGAGGAGATTATCGGAATCCGTCCGTCAAAGGGCTCGCTGGCGGAGTATGGGGTGACCTATAAACAGGTTGAATTGCTGGAGGACGGCACATTTGATTATGACGCTATCGAGAAAGCGGTTTCTGAAAGGACAAAAATGGTAACCATTCAGCGCTCCAAGGGATATCTTACCCGGCCTACCTTCAGTGTAGCACAGATTGGGGAACTGATTTCCTTTATTAAAGGGATTAATCCAGCTATTATCTGTATGGTAGACAACTGCTATGGCGAATTTGTTGAGCTTACCGAGCCTTCCAATGCAGGTGCGGATATGGTAGTGGGTTCATTGATTAAGAATCCGGGCGGCGGACTGGCTCCTATAGGCGGTTATATATGCGGAACGAGAGAGTGTGTGGAAAATGCCTGTTTCCGTCTGACAGCTCCAGGGCTCGGTGGTGAAGTAGGCGCAACCCTCGGTGTCAACAAGGATTTCTTTCAGGGATTGTTTAACGCTCCGCAGGTTGTAAATGGGGCTTTAAAGGGGGCAATTTTTGCTGCAAATTTATATGAACGGCTGGGGTTTGAATGTACACCGGACAGCATGGAATCCAGACATGATATTATCCAGGCAGTTACTTTCCGTGATCCAGAAAAGGTAATTGCATTCTGTGAGGGAATCCAGTTTGCCGCACCAGTGGATTCCCATGTAACGCCAACGCCTTGGGCAATGCCCGGTTATGACTGTGATGTTATTATGGCTGCTGGTGCATTTATATCCGGTGCTTCGATAGAGTTGTCTGCGGATGCACCGATGCATGAGCCATATACCGTTTATTTTCAGGGAGGGCTTTCCTACCATCATGCAAAGTTTGGCATTATGAAAGCCCTTTCCCGGTTAGAGGAAAAAGGGTTAGTCAAAGTAAACTTGTAGAATTTATTTAAATATGGTATGATAATTCAATGTGATTTTTAATATGATTCAGAAATACTTAAGGAAGCATAGTTGTTGTTGGATTTATATGGGTTATGTTAGGATAAAGGAGTTTTAAGAGTATGGCAGTTGGTAATTCACGAAAAAATAACTGGGTATTATTGGTTATCCTGTTGTGCGGTATTGTACTGGGAGGATATTTAGGAACACTTGCGTCAAAGGTCAGCTTTCTGAGCTGGTTAGGATATGGAAGCACCTTTGGACTTACATCCCCTGTTGTTTTGGATTTAGGAATATTAGTATTAACCTTCGGTCTGACGATTACAATTAATATTGCAAGTATTATCGGACTGATTATCGGTATTATTGTATACCGGCTAATCTAAAGGATGGTGAAAAAATGGATTTTCATGATAAAAAGATAATTCCACCCAAATATATTTATTTGTTCATGGCATTTATCTGCTTTGTTTTGCTATTCTTTTCTGTTATTTTTGAAAGCAGATTTTCGCCGTTAAAGGCTGTTACCAGTGCAATTATTACACCTATGCAGTCAGGTGTGAATGAAGTGGGCTCATCTATATATAACCGTGTGTCAAATCAGAAGGAAAAAAATGCCTTAATTGAGGAGAATAAAAAGTTGTCGGAACAACTGGCAGAATATTCTGCACAGATTAAGGTATATGAACAGGAAAATTATGAGCTAAAACGGCTTCAGGAGTTATTGAATTTAAAGGAGCAATATAAGGATTACAACACCATCGGAGCAAGAGTGATTGCTACGGATTCCACAAATTGGTTTTACACCTTTGTCATTGACAAGGGGTCGGAGGATGGTGTTAAGGTAGGCTGTAACATTCTGGCGGGAAATGGTCTTGCAGGTATTGTAACAGAGGTGGGCTCTAATTATGCCAAGGTCCGTTCTATTATTGATGATAACAGCAACATTAGCGCTAACATATCCGGAACAGAGACTCTCTGTACCGTTTCAGGGGATTTATCCCTTATAAAAGAAGGATATATCAATGTTAGTTATATTAACAAAATGGATACGATAGAAGAGGGAGCAGAGCTGGTCACCTCCCATGTAAGTGATAAATTTCTTCCAGGGCTTTTAATCGGTTATATTACGGATGTTCAGATGGATGCCAATAATTTAACAAAGTCAGCAAAATGTATTCCGGTTGTAGATTTTAATAATCTTCAGGAGGTGCTGGTTGTTCTCGATTTAAAAGCAGACTACGACACGGATTCCAATAATAAGAATATATATGACAGCATTCAGAGTACGGAAGCTTCTACAACGGAACAGTCATCTACCCAGGAAACCTCCCAGGATAATGCCCGGGATACTGGTGACAATACATCGGAGGAGAACACTGATGATAATTCAGAGGAAAATGACAATTTGGATAATACGAGTGAGTCTCAGACCAGACAGGATAATCAGGGAAATCAGGAAGACAATGGAGAATAGGATAATATGAAACGATGTATCACAATTGGAATAATTATTGTTATATGTTTTTTATGCCAGTCAACGGTTTTTCATTTTTTAGAACTTTCCGGAGTTGTACCGAATCTTTTGCTGATTGTCACAATGTCTTTTGGCTTGATGCGGGGAAGACGGGAAGGTCTGTTAGTTGGTTTCTTTTCAGGTCTGCTGATTGATATTTTTTTCGGCAGCGTCCTTGGACCATATGCTTTTATCTATATGTCCCTGGGTTATGTTAATGGCTTTTTCCATCGGATATATTATGTGGAAGATGTGCTCCTGCCAATGATAATGATTACTCTCAATGATTTTATATATAATATTATTATATATGTTGTGTATTTCCTTTTGAGAAACAGGCTGGATTTCATATATTATCTGAGAACGGTTATCCTGCCGGAAATGATATATACAATATTAATTACATTGTTTTTTTATAAAATACTGGTTCGCATTAATTTACGGTTAAAAAAGGTTAAAGAGGCGGAATAATATGATTAAAGAACTGCTGCGTGCAATGAAAGAATATATAATTGAATATATTTCCCATCGTCTGTTCATTGTATCTGTTGTAATCTTCGTTCTTTTTGCAATGCTGATTGGAAGATTGTTTAAGCTTCAGATTATCGAAGGCGAAGAGCACTTAGACAATTTTACCTATAAGTCTAAGAAAACCCTGACGGTAGAAGCGTCCAGAGGGAATATATTTGACTGTAACGGAAAATTATTAGCGTATAACCAGCTGGCATATTCTGTGACCTTTGAAAACAGTACTAAGCTTTCTGAAATTGCTGCGGAAAATAATGTTTCCGAAAATTCATTAAAAAACTCAATTGTACACAAAACCATTCAAATTTTAGAAAAAAATGGGGATAAAATCAGTGTAGATTTTCCAATTGTGTTAGACAAAAAGGGCAGTTTCAAATTCAACACATCATCCGATACGGAACGCTTACGCTTTCTGGCGGAAGCATACGGTAAATCCTCAGCAGATGATTTGTCGGAGGAACAGCAGAATGCAACAGCACAGGATGTATACGAGTATCTGGCAGGGAAGGATTTATTTGATATCTCATCTGATTATGAATTAGAAGAAGCTTTGAAAATTATGGAGGTACGTTATGCTCTTTGGTTGAATCGTTTTCAGCAGTATATTTCTGTTACAATTGCGAGGGATATCAGTGACAAAAGCGTAGCGGAATTAAATGAGAACAGTTCCGACTTGATGGGTATTAATGTGGTTGTGGATTCTGTCCGTGTTTATAATGATTCAGAATATTTTGCCCATATCATTGGGTATATCGGAGCTATTTCTACCGACGAAATGGAGACCTATAATGAAGACCTGTCAGAGAAGAACCAGTATAGCAGCAATGATATGATTGGAAAAACCGGTTTGGAACAGAGATATGAAAGTACACTTCGCGGCACCAATGGAATTGAGGAAATCTATGTTGATAATCTGGGGAAGATAATTGAACATACTGCGGCAGAGGATTCTGTTGCAGGGCAGGACATTTATCTGACAATTGACTCTGATTTGCAGAAATATTGTTATGATACGCTGGAAAAAGAGATAGCCAGTGTATTGCTGACCAATATAACAGACAAAGAAATTGATGAAGAGGATAATACAGGCAAACAGATTCCGGTTTCGGATGTATATTTTGCGTTATTTGATAACAATGCTTTGGATATTACCCATCTGTCATCTGACAAAGCAGGAGCATACGAGACGGTGGTTAACAATGCCTTAAACTCTACGAGGGATTATGTGTTATCAAGAATCCGTCAGATATTGACTGCAGAGAATACAGCTATTAACAATCTGGATACGGAATATACTGCCTATATGGAATATATTTATTCCACACTTTCAGAAACCGGAATTTATAATACCAAGAAAATCGAGAGCACAGATGAGACATATAAGGAATATACAGCTGGGAATATTTCCCTTGGAACCTTTTTGCAATATGCAATCAACCAGGGTGCCATTGATATTTCGCCTTTTGAACTTTCCAGTGATTACTATGATTCCCAGGAGGTTTATAGTGCGTTAGTGGATTATATGGAGAATATTCTCTCCAATGATACGGAATTCGACAAATTAATCATGAAATACATGATAAAATCGAAAAATGTGAGTGGTACGCAGATTATTTATATTCTCTTTGAACAGGGGGTTCTGAATAAGGAAGAAGACAAGGATTATAATGATTTTGTATCAGGTAAGCTTTCAGATTACAAATTTATCCGAAAGAAAATTGATAATTTGGAAATTACGCCTGCGCAGCTTGCATTAGACCCGTGTGAGGGCTCTGTTGTAGTTACGGATGTGGATACCGGAGAGATACTGGCAATGGTCAGTTATCCAAGCTATGACAATAACTTATTAACAAATTCGGTTGACCCGGATTATTATGCCAAATTAATTGCGGATAAAACAAAACCGTTATATAATCGCGCAACCCAGCAGAGAACTGCCCCGGGTTCTACTTATAAGATGCTTACCACTATTGCAGCAGTGGAAGAAGGTGCAATTAATCTTAGTACAACCATTGATGCGGAGGGTATTTTTGATAAGGCGGATCCGCCTCCAAAATGTTGGATTTATCCTGGTAAGCATGGTACAATTGGTATTGAGGAGGCATTAGAGGTTTCCTGTAATTATTTCTTTTATGAGGTGGGATATCGTTTAGGCGGTGGTGATAACAATTTTTCTGATGCTGCAGGATTATCCAAGCTGTCTAAATATGCATCTTTATTTGGGCTCGATACAAATTCTGGTATTGAATTAGATGAGATTGCTCCAAAGGTGTCAGATGAAACAGTAGTACGAAGTGCTATTGGACAGGGAACAAACTCTTATACACCAACCCAGCTTTCACGTTATGTGACTACCATTGCTACCAGTGGAACCTGTTATGATTTAAGCATTATAAAGGAAATTAAAGATATAAAAGGAAACATTACTTATGAGAATCCCCATAATGTCCATGGTACAGTGGACATTGATTCCGCATTATGGAATACTGTACACAACGGTATGAGGCGGGTTGTGGAAAAACATACCCCTGAGGAAATGTTAATTAACCAGATTGATGTGGATGTTGCCGGTAAGACAGGTACTGCGGAGGAGAATCTTGCGAGACCTGCTCATGCGTTATTTGTTTCCTATGCGCCATTTGAAAAACCGGAGATATCCGTGACAACGGTTATTCCTTATGGATATTCTTCTGGTAATGCCGAGGAGCTGGCAGGATTTATTTATGCATATTACTTTGACCCGGATAAGCTGGAAAATGCATCCATTACCGGTAATGTAAATATGTCTGACTAATAGGTATAGAATATAATGGACATGCGGTTATTTTCGTTTGAGACATTAGGAGACAAACTATGAAAAATACTGTTATAATTAAAGGCAATCGATATGGTATCTCAATTGTGTTAGATAAAGAAACTGAGTTTTCTAAGCTTTTGGAGAATTTAGCACTTAAATTAGAAAACGCAGAGGAATTTTTTGATTGTGAAAGGCAATTGGCAGTTACCTTTGAGGGAAGAAATCTTTCCAATGAGGAGCTGGATCAGGTTTTATCAGTGATTAAGGATAATTCCAGATTGAATATCCAGTATGTTATGGATGAAAACAGTGATTTGGAAGCTACCTTTTTTGATATTATCCAGACTGCAAAGACTGCTGAGCCGGAAGAAAAGAAACCAGAATCGGAGCTGATTGAAGTAACAGCGATGCCGGATATAGCAGCGGATCCTTCTGATTTGGAAGCAATGGAAAGTCTGCCGGAGAAAGGGGATAATACCGGTATGTTTTATAAGGGAACGCTTCGTTCCGGACAAACGCTGGAAACAAAGGACTCCCTTGTCATTATCGGAGATGTGAATCCGGGTGCAAAGGTAATTGCTGGAGGAAATATTGTAATTATCGGTGCTTTAAAGGGAAGTGTGGCTGCTGGCAGTACTGGAAATACAAATGCGTTTGTTATGGCGCTATCTATGGAGCCAATCCAGATACAGATTGCGGATATTTTAGCCAGAAGCTCAGATGCCAAAAAGATTTCCAAATCCTCAAAAGAGGCTATGATTGCATCAATTGTTAATAATCAAATCTGTATTGACCCAATTTCGAAAACGGCGATACAGGATATACATTTTTAAATATAATTAGGGAGGATAAAATATGAGTGAAGTAATTGTAATAACGTCTGGAAAGGGTGGAGTAGGTAAAACCACTACTACTGCAAATGTTGGAACCGGATTAGCGAAACTGGATAAAAAGGTTGTATTAATTGATACGGATATCGGACTTCGGAATCTGGATGTGGTAATGGGTCTTGAGAATCGTATTGTGTATAATCTTGTCGATGTAGTAGAAGGAAACTGCCGTTATAAACAGGCATTGATTAAAGATAAAACTTATCCGAATCTTTTCCTTCTTCCATCTGCCCAGACGAAAGACAAGACATCTGTTACACCGGAGCAAATGAAGAAGCTGGTAGAAGAGTTAAAGAAAGAATTTGATTATATTATTCTGGATTGCCCGGCAGGTATTGAACAAGGCTTTAAAAATGCTATTGCAGCAGCAGACAGAGCTTTGATTGTGACAACACCGGAGGTATCTGCTATACGTGATGCAGACCGTATTATCGGTTTGTTAGAGGCAAACGATATTAAGAAAATTGATTTAATCGTAAACCGTATCCGCATGGATATGGTAAAGCGCGGAGAAATGATGTCAATAGAAGATGTTGTAGAAATCCTTGCAATTGATTTAATCGGAGCGGTACCGGATGATGAAAACATTGTTATTTCAACAAACCAGGGACAGCCAT
>ULOF01003286.1_pt1 | contig 14795 bp, 10 predicted proteins | sample 1952371 | NCBI WGS metagenome assembly ULOF01 (sample SAMEA4835597, study PRJEB28245) | human gut metagenome | biome: gut microbiome; material: fecal sample | place: Denmark | collected 2008 | reverse complement strand
CCGATAGGCGTAAGACGCATATCCGCATTGTCTTGGCGCAACATTATGCGATGCTCCGCGCGAGCGGTCATCATACGATAAGGCTCGTTTGTGCCCTTGGTCACGAGATCGTCGATAAGCACGCCGATATACGCCTCGTCGCGACCGAGAATCAACGGCTCTTTTCCGTCAACCTTGCGCGCAGCGTTAATGCCCGCGATAAGTCCTTGCGCCGCTGCCTCTTCGTATCCGCTGCTGCCGTTCATCTGTCCTGCCGAGAACAGTCCTTCCACCGCCTTGTTTTCAAGCGATGGATACATGCCGAGAGGATCGAGACAATCGTATTCGATTGCATATCCGTATTTTGCAAATCTGCAATTTTCAAGACCGGGCAATGTGCGATACATTTGCTCCTGCACGTCGTGCGGCAAGGACGTAGACATACCTTGTATATACATTTCCTCGCTGTTCGCGCCCTCGGGTTCGACGAATATCTGATGGCGTTCTTTGTCCTTGAATCGCATAACCTTGGTTTCGATTGACGGACAATAGCGCGGACCTACGGACAAAATCGTACCGTTATAAAGCGGACTTCTGTCGATATTGTCGAGAATGATTTTGTGCGTTTGCGCATTGGTATAAGTGAGATAGCACGGCTCTTCTTCAAACGTCGAGTGCGGCGACATAAACGAGAATCTGTCGCTGTCGTCGCCTTTTTGAATTTCCATTTTGGAAAAATCTATGCTGTCACGGTAGATTCTTGCGGGCGTTCCCGTTTTGAATCTGCGCATGGGCACTCCGAGTTTAACGAGACTATCTGTCAGTCGGTTTGCCCCTCTGAATCCGCTCGGACCGCTCTTCTTGACGTAGTCGCCGATTATAATCGCGCCGTTGAGGTACACGCCCGTTGCCAACACGACGCACTTGCACTCAAATTTTTCTCCGTCGGTCGTAATCACGGCTTTAACCTTACCGTCCTCTGCCACGACCTCGCTCGCCTCTTTGTCGGAAACGGTGAGATTGGGCGCATGCCTGACGATATCGAGCATAATTTGGTGATACTGCGCCTTGTCCTCTTGTCCTCGCAACGAGAACACCGCCGGCCCTTTTGCAGAGTTGAGCGTCTTTATTTGAAGAAGCGCTTTGTCTGCCGATAGCCCCATTTGTCCGCCAAGCGCGTCCACCTCTTTGACGAGATGCCCCTTTGCCGTACCGCCGATTGCGGGGTTGCAAGGCATCAAAGAAACCGTGCCGTAATCGAGACACAGCATCAAAGTTTTTTTATTGAGTCTTGCACACGCAAGAGCGGCTTCCACGCCCGCGTGCCCTCCGCCGATAACGACGACATCGAATTTTTCCATAATAACTTCTTCTCTCTTTGCCGATAATTATCTATTATCGGTTGATTATTCCTTACGATTGCTCATCGAGCACCAACCGCAAATGCCGGCGTATGCGTGCGCGTATTCCGCCGCGCTTGCTTTTGCACAATCGTTTCATTGCGCATCGCAAGATTACGTTGTCTCATCTCACAATCATTTGCCGACGCAGAACCTTGAGAAAATGCTGTTGACGACGTCTTGCGTGGCGGTTTTACCCGTAATTTCACCGAGTGCGTCGTACGCCCTTCTCAAGTCGATAAGAGTGCAATCGATCGTGTCGTCAAGCGACGCAATCGCACTATCAAGCGCCGTTTTGGCTTCGTAAAGTGCCGATACGTGCCTTTCGGACGTAATTATCTCACCGTCGCCTATCTTGCTTTGTTTATATAATGCCGCAATGGCGTGCGCGAGTTTTTCCACACCCTCGCCCGTCTTTGCGCTGATTTCAAATTCGTTCTCTCCACACTTTTTGTCAAAGTGCGAAACGTCGCATTTGTTGTAAACTTCAAACACGGTCTTGCCGTCGAAATTCCATTCTTTGTCGTCGGGAGCGGTCGTATCTATGACGTGCAAAATCACGTCTGCTCCCTCGAAAGCGCGCTTTGCACGCTCGATACCCTTTGCCTCGACGATGTCGTCGCTCTCTCGTATACCTGCCGTATCGACGAGATTGATTTTGACTCCGTCGCATTCGAAACTGTCTTCCACGGTATCTCTCGTCGTACCCGCAACGTCCGTGACGATTGCCCTATCTTCTTTCAAAAGTGCGTTCATAAGAGAGGATTTGCCCGCATTGGTATTACCCGCAAGCGCAACGTTAATTCCGTGTTTTGCGATGCGACCGCTCTTTGCCGTGGCGATGAGTTTGTTAACGTCGTCGAGGATTTCTTCAATCGAATCGCTCAGTGACGGCAAAGCCTCGTCCTCCATCTCGTCGGGATAATCGAGGGTTGCTTCAAGCGTAGCGATGAGCACCCCGAGTTTTTCGAGAATAGCGTCGATACACTTGGACACGTTGCCCTGCATAAGTCTATAAGCCGCCTTCACGCCAGCGACGCTTTCTGCGTTTATCATATCGATGACGCCTTCGGCGTCGGCAAGAGAGAGTCTTCCGCTCAAAAACGCGCGTTTTGTAAACTCTCCGTTTTTTGCCATAACCGCGCCGTGTTTCAAGAGTGCGTCAAGCGCGCCCTGCATTATGCGCACTCCTCCGTGGAGGTAAAACTCAACGGTATCCTCGCCGGTATACGAGCGACCTTCGGGGAAATAAACGGCGTAGCCCTTGTCGCAAAATTCACCTGCGTCGAACGTGCCGAAATTCATATAAAACGGGATCCAAACCTGACGAAGGCCTTTTTGTCTTGCCTCGTCAGCCCTGTTTTCGCTCGTTTGGTGCGACGTATCCGCTTTTTTGTGCGAAAAAGAGAAAATGGCATCGGCGATGCCAAGCGCGTCCTTTCCGGACACGCGCACTATGCCGATACCACCTGCACCTATCGGTGATGAAATTGCCGCTATCGTACTCATATATTCTTCCTTTCGGAATAAAAATCAGAATTTCTTTTTGCCGCCGAAACTCTTGAATTTCGGAGGTCCGGATTGCGCCACGGGCTTGACGAAGTCGTCTTGCTCGGTGAAATATCCGCGATACACTCTTCCGTCCGGCGCTTCGGGTTCTTCCTCTCTTGGTTTACGCTCGCGATCTTTTCTGTTTCTTGAATCTCTGCGGTCGCCTTTTCTTGAATCCTTACGGTCTTTCTTACCGTCACGTCTTTGTTCTCTTTCTCCGTTTTTGAGGGGGCGTTGATCTTTGAGTTCGACTCCCTTGGGGATGATGACGATATAACGATTGGGTTCTTCGCCTTCGCTCTCGGTATCTGCGATATCGCTGTCTGCAAGCGCACTGTGAATGATACGTCTTTCAAACGGATTCATCGGTTCGAGTGCGATCTTTCTTTGAAGGCGGAGTGCCTTTTGAGCGAGTTTAAGAGCGAGTGCGGAGAGCGTTTCTCTGCGTTTTTCGCGGTAGTTTTCGCAATCTACTACGACTTTTTTGAAATCGCACTTCTGCTCATTGAGGAAGGTGAGCGCAAGATACTGGAATGCGTCGAGAGCCTCTCCTCTGTAACCGATCGCAACGCCGCTGTCGTCGCCGGTTATCGTAATATAAAGCGTGCCGTTTTTGTCCTCTACGCTCGCACGAGATGAAAGTCCCATACGAGAGAGCGTACCGTTGAAGAATTCCGCCATTTTATCGGCGATTGAATCTTTGACGGTGACTCTGACTTTCGCCTTTGAGAAGAGTCCGCCCTTCGAGATGACCTCAACGTCAACCTTGTCCTTTGATACACCGAGTTCCACCAGTGCTTTCTCGACTGCGAGATCCACCGACGAAGCCTGTGTTTCTATTGATTTTTCCATTTTAACTCCTATCTTTTTGCAACGCCGTTCGTGCCTTCTCTGCTCTTATCGACGAGTTTAGCGATAAGATTGAAGGTGAGTTGGAACAGAATTGCGCATAACGAACTTGTGAACATATAAAGCGCAAACGCACCCGAATAGAACAGCGCGAACACACCCATCATAACGGGCATAACGTACTGCATCATCTTCATAGATTGTTGTTGCGCCTTGGCTTTCTCTGCGCCCTCGCCCTGAGCGTCCTGTGCGGGCGCGGGAGGCTGAGCTTGCGAACCGGAAAGCAATTTTGTGGAAAGAAAACTGAGGGCGATGGACAATACGGGAAGGATGAGCAATCCGTTCCACTTTCCGTTTTTGCCATAGCCGCCCGTGCCGAGCACTTTTGCCATGACGTCGTTGTACTCGTCAATGGTAATGCCGGTGAGTTTTGAGGTGGCCATACCCTTTTGTCCCGTAACCGTTGCAAAGTCGGGAACTGCTTGCGCCCAGTTGTCCGAAACGAAAATATTTTTGATCCAGAGGAAGCTTCTTATGGTCTTTTGATCCTCGGAATAATAAACCTCGTAGACTTTTTGTTGTGCGTTTTCTTTTGCTCCCTTGTAGAAGTCTGCGCCTTCCTGCGTTTTTGCGATATCGTCGATATCCCACTTACCGTCGCCGTTGTCGATGATGAACGCTTTGTCCTTATTTTGCTCGATTTGCTCGGAAATAGAGGCGTTATACGCTTTGACGCACTCCTTATAATCCTTTGCAAACTGATATCCGACCATCTGTCTGAAACCTGCAAAGACGACGAAGAACACGACGAAAGTCACGATCGTGGGCAAACACATACCCATCGTGGAGTATTTCTCTTTTTTGTAAAGAGCCATTTGCTCTTGTTGCAATCTCTGCTTATCGTCGGCGTATCTTGCCTGCAAGACTTCGAGTTGCGGTTTCATACGTTCCATCGCTTTGTTGTTCTTTCTCGCAATGACCTTCTGCCAAATGTCGAGCGGAGAAAGGATGAGTCGCAAAACGACCGTAAACAAAACGACCGTCCAACCGAAACTTGCAATCCCGCCACCCAAAGCGTTGTTTATGATAATCATAAACTTTGCCATAAAGTGAGTGGGTTCGCTGACGGTTTCGCCCGCAACGCTATAGGAGTTGTCGCTGTTGCACGCAACCAGAATGCAGCACAAAATCGCGAGCATCGCCGCGATGAGATAAATCTGCAATTTCCGTCTGCGCGGATAACTCATATTAACCATTTAGTTTTTCCTCGATAGTTCTCTCTGACGGGATCGAATCCGCCCTTTGCAAAAGGAGTGCATCTGAGCAATCTTTCAATAGTTAAAAGAATCCCGATGAGCGCACCGTATTTGCTTATGGCGTCGTATGAATACATCGAACACGTCGGAGTATACGCGCATCGATTGCCCGTTATCGGAGAAAGCGTCCGCTTGTATAGAAGAAGGAGAAACAGACAAAATCTTTTTATCATTTGAGTTTCTCCGCTCGCACAAACGCTTGTTCGACCGACTTTTGCACCGAGAAAAAATCTTTCTCCGCAATGGACGGATACGCCACGATAACGTACATATACCCGTCGTCGATTCTGGCCATAATCGGCTTTATCGCCTCGCGCAGCAACCTCTTGACGTGGTTGCGAGTCACGGCGTTTCCCACCTTTTTGGACACGGACAATCCGATTTTCAATCCTTCTTTGGATTTAGCACTCAAAAGCAACAAGTCTCTTGCAGAGGCTTTTTCGCCTTTGCGATAAACGTAGGCAAACGCCGCTCTCTTTTTGAGTCTGAATTGCTTTTGCATTTGGGATTACACCTTATGCGCTGAGTTTCTTTCTGCCTCTGTTGCGACGTCTTTTGAGAACGTTTCTGCCGCTCTTGGTGGACATTCTTTCACGGAAACCGTGGACTTTGCTTCTTTGTCTTTTCTTGGGTTGGTAGGTTTGTTTCATAATGATATTCCTCCGTCTGTTAGGACTTTTATTTTCTGCTATCTACTATATATAAATATATAAATGCTAAACCATTATAAATAAAACAAAAGAGAGTGTCAAGCGAAAGAGCAAAAATCATCGCAGAGGCAGCGACAACCGCCAAAATCGAAAGACTTTTATTAAATTCACAAACATAACACCTTTTGGCGATTGCCGATAGCCTCGCTTGATTTTTGCTCTGCTACCGCGCGACCGATATACGCTATCAGTTCGAGCAGAGATAAAAACTCACGCCACAGTTTCGCTATATCGCTCGCTTGGTGAAACATGCTACGCACGCAAGCGGATAAATACTAAATTTACGCCTATGGCGCGAGCGGAGAAATTAGGGATATTCCGTAACTGCACTATAGGTGCAATATCACTTTTTGCACTATCTTTCTGAATATAATGTGAGTGCGCCAAACGGATGAAGAGCGCGAAAAAGCCCCTTGTCCAGCAACCCTAATTTACTAAGCGTAAATGAGTTGATGAACAAGAGGTTTTGACAATGCTATTCGCCGTTTGGCACACTCAGCCGCATGTAAGTCGCTATTGAGATGAAGAACAAGGAAGAGCCTTGCACGCAGACAGGAGTGTACTTGTTGTACATGACTGTTTGAGTGCAAGGCTCTGACACAGTTATTCGCTCAATAGCGACTTACATCTCTTCGGGGGTGGAAATGCCAAGCAACCCCAACCCACACCGTATCACGTTGCCCACCGCTTTGGTGAGTGCAAGACGTGCGTTGCGAGTGGGAAGATCGTCGACGAGAATACGATGATCGATATAGAAACGATTGAATTTTTCGGCTAGATCGACAACGTGACGTGTGACGTAGCAAGGCTCGCGGAGTTTTGCGGCAAGACGCACGGAATCTCCGAAGGTGAGGACGGATTTGATGACGTCGTAACCTTCGTCGGAAGTGATTGAAGAAAGGTCGACGTTTGACAAATCGACGTCACCGCCCTTGCGAAGAGCGCTTGCGCAACGAGCGTACGTGTATTGAACGTAAGGAGAAGTTTCTCCGTCGAAGTTGAGGACTTTGTCGTAGGAGAAAACTATATCTTTGATACGGTTGTTCCAAAGCGCAGAGAACACCACTGCGCCAACGCCGACGCTTTCTGCGATAGCGTCTTTATCTTTGGTATCGGGGTTCTTTTCCTCGATGATATTTTTTGCTTTTTCAACGGCTTTATCGAGCACTTCTTGCAGCCAAATTACCCTGCCGTTTCTCGTGGACATAGAGCCGTCTTCCATTGAAACCATACCGAAAGCAATATGTTCCATATCGTCCGCACCTGCAAAATCCATAAGTTTAAGCACCTGAAACAGTTGCTTAAAGTGCAGATTCTGCTGATATGCAACGACGTAGAGGCATTTGTAGAAGTCGTAGGTTTTCTTGCGATAATACGCCGCGGCAATGTCGCGAGTGGCGTACAAAGTCGCGCCGTCCGCTTTGACCAAAAGACAAGGCGGCATGCCGTATTCGTCGAGATTGACAACCTGTGCGCCGTCGCTTTCCACAAGCAACTTTTTCTCACGAAGTATGTCAAGGCACGCTTCCATTTTGTCGTTGTAGAAACTCTCGCCTGCATAACTGTCAAACTTGATTCTGAGTCTGTCGTAAATCTTGCCGACCGCTTTCATCGTGACCGCTTTGAACACGTCAAAGTATGCGATTGCTTCTTTGTCGCCGTCCTCAATACGCTTGAACCAAGCACGCGCTTCGTCATCCATTTCGGGATGCTCTTCCGCCTCTTTGTGATAGCGAACGTACAGTTTGTTGAGGTAATATTCGTCGTTGTTTGCAACGTCTTCGAGAGACGACCACTTCTTCGTCGCAACGATGAGTTTTCCGAATTGAGTGCCCCAATCGCCGAGGTGATTTATGCCGACGACGTTGTATCCGAGATGCTCGAATATACGATAGAGCGCACCGCCGATGACGGTCGTAGAAAGGTGTCCGATATGGAAGGGTTTTGCGATATTGACCGAACTATAGTCAATGCAAATCGTCTTGCCTTCTCCCTCTTTGCTTGCGCCGACGTTTTGGTCGTTTGCAATTTCGATTGCCTTTTTTGCAAGCGTGTTTCTGTCAAAGAAGATATTGAGATAACCTCCGACGACTTCGACTTTTTCGACGAAATCGAGGGATTGAACGTACGGCAAAAGTTTGTTTGCAATCACGGGCGGTGCAAGGCGCATCGTACGAGCAAACTTGAAGCACGGCAAGCAGATATCGCCCATTTTTGCTTCTTTTGGCGTTTCGAGAGCAGATTCCACGTCTTGCGGCGAAAGACCTTCAACCGCAAGCGCATTCGTTATTTCTTTTTCAAACATAATGACTCCTTTGGAGTTGTTGTTATATGTAAGTTTTTATTTATTCGCTTGCGCACAAAGTGCGCATAATTGCTTTTTTTCTTATATTTTAAGATATTTTAAGTGTGATATTTGAGCGTCAGACAAGGAAGATATTATCGGGCGGTCAGCCTAACGTACTAAACGGTACGTGACTGAATGAACGATGATATCTAACGCAGTATCACGCCAAATAGCACACTTAATTTAAGCGCGATATTGAGATGAAGAACAAGGAAGATGCGATTTTTGAACAACGCGCATACTTATGCGTACGTGACTTGCGAAAAAATCGTATCTGACGCAGTTATTCGCTCAATAGTGCGCTTAAACGTTGATGCGGAACAGGACAACGTCATTATCCTGCATCACGTAATCCTTTCCCTCACTGCGCACTTTGCCACGCTCTTTGGCGGCGTTGAAAGAGCCGCATTCGAGAAGAGTTTGATAATCGACGATCTCGGCGCGAATGAATCCGCGCTCGAAGTCGCTGTGGATTTTTCCGGCGGCTTGGGGGGCTTTTGTGCCTTTGACGATGGTCCAAGCGCGAGTTTCTTTTTCACCGGCGGTGAGATAAGAGATGAGTCCCAAAAGTTTGTAGGAGGCTTTGACCAGACGGTCAAGTCCGCTTTCTTTGAGTCCGTAATCTTCCATAAACATTGCGCGATCGTCGTCGGAGAGTTCGCTCAAATCTTCTTCGAGTTTGGCGCAAAGCACGATTGCTTCAGTGTTTTCCTCTTTTGCGATACGCTCGACTTCCTCTGTGTACGCATTGCCGTTTATGCCCGATTCGTCGGTGTTTGCCACGTAGATAACGGGTTTTGAGGTGAGCAAGAACTGTTCGTCAACAAAGCGTTTGAAATCCTCGTCCATATCGAGATTGCGAAGAGGTTTGCCGCTTTCGAGCCATTTTTGCATCACGACGAGGCGATCGACGTCCTCTTGATACTTTTTGTCCGCTTTCACTTTAACTTGTGCGGTTGCCATACGGCGCTCGAGCGTTTCCATATCGGCAAAAATAAGTTCAAAATTGATGGTTTCGATATCTCTTTGGGGATTGATTGAGCCGTCAACGTGTGTGATATTCGCATCGTCAAAGCAACGCACGACGTGAACGATTGCGTCGACTTCCCTTATGTGAGAAAGAAATTTGTTGCCGAGACCCTCGCCTTTGCTCGCGCCTTTGACAAGACCTGCGATATCCACAAATTCAAGAGAGGTCGGCGTGATTTTTTTGCTGTCGTAAAGAGCGGCGAGTTTCTCAAGTCGCTCGTCGGGGACGGCAACCACACCCACGTTGGGTTCAATCGTGCAGAACGGATAATTTGCCGCTTGCGCGCCTGCCTTGGTTATTGCGTTGAAAAGCGTGCTCTTGCCTACGTTTGGCAAACCTACGACACCGAGTTTCATATTTCTCCTCACGCACGTTCTTACGTGCGATATAACTTAATACAATAGTTTAGTATAAACGAAAATACAAAACGTGTAAAGAGAAAACGAAAAACAAAGCAAATTCAACTCAAAACAAAGAAAAATGAAAAATAACAACCATCAAAAAAATGCTGCAATCAATCGATAAGATTGACAAAAAAGCAAGTGGTTTGAGAGTGAGAAAAGATAAAATGGACAAAAAGCAAGCGGTTTGAGGGAGAGCAAAGATAAAATCGACGAAAAAGCAAGCGGTTTGAGGGTGAGAAAAGATAAAATTGACAGTTGAAAAACAAAGTCTATAACAAAAATCGACAACGGTAGCGCAATTCGGACGAAATCGATAAAAATCGCTTAAAAACGAAAAAATCAACGAAAAACAAAGGAAAATTGACTGAAAAACGATAAAAATAGGCATAAAAATGCAAAAATGAGGTGGAAAAATGGAAATTTGGGAGGCGTTGGTGCTGGGAATTATACAAGGATTGAGCGAATTTTTACCGATTTCGTCATCGGGACATTTGCTGCTTATCGAAAAACTCGGAATCGGGCAAGAAAACCTGTTCTTCAACGTAATGCTGCACGTCGGAACGCTTTTGGCGGTGCTTATCGCACTGCGCAAAACTTGGATTCCGCTTATAATTCAGCCGTTTGGAGATTTGACAAAAAGACTGACAAAGCGGAAAACCGTGTCAACCAAACAAAATAAGCCGAGCGGACAGACGATTTCGGGTTTGAAAGCAGCAAACGAGACATACGAATATCAAAAGGTTTTCGGGGGATTGACAGCGAGCAAAATTGACGGATATTTGGTGCTTGCGTGCGTGCCGACGGTGGCGTTTGCGTTTGCGTTCAAACTGCTCTTCCCCGACCTACTCGACGGCAAATTGTTGGGGTGCGGATTCGTGCTGACTGCCGTGCTTTTGTATGCGGGTGAAAACTTCAATTCAACCAAATCGGCACTTCTTGCGCCCAAAACGAGCATATTAACAGGCGTTTTGCAAGGTATAGCGGTTTTGCCGGGTGTGTCGAGAAGCGGCGCAACCATCTCCGCTCTCACCCTTCAAGGCGTTGAAAAAAAGGCTGCGACCACGTTTTCGTTTTTGCTGTCCATACCCATAATTTTGGGTTCTGCGCTGTACGAAAGTCTTGATTTGTTCACGGGAAAAGCAACCCTTTCAATCGCTCCTGCGGCGGTTGTCGCGGGGATGATTTCGGCATTTTTATCGGGACTCGTTGCAATAAAATTTTTCCTCAAACTCATTGAAAAACACTCGATGACGGGCTTTGTGATATACACTCTTTTGCTCGGAATCGCGGTGAGCGTATACCCGTTTTTCGTGTGAAAACATACTAAATTTACATGCGAAATTTATAGGTGATTTTGCATAACTGTGCGCAAAATTTATATCAAAAATCGGCTATTTATATCAAAAAACGATTCTGTTTTTTGCAAAAATAAGCCGATTTTTGCGTGTTTTTTTATGTGTTTTTCGTGCCTTTTGTTTTTTGCTAACGCCGCGCTCGCTACGCTCGTCGTTTTGCGACTCCGAATCCGTTCTTAAAAACGGGAACGGGTGCAAGCGGGCGATCAGTTTTGATTTGTAAGTTCGGTGGCAAGAGTTTGAATTTGCGCTTCGTTTTCGGCGGTCATTGCGGAAAGGATTTTGATTTCGGGTTCAACGAACTGCAAATTTTTGCTACCCTCGAGCAAGGACTTCATCGCCTTGGTTGCGAAAGGTGCCCACGAGCCGTTTTCGATGAAAGCGACTTTTCTGTTTTGGAAATTACGCTCGGTGAGATGAAGGATAAACTCTTTCATCGCAGGGAAAACGTCGCCGTTGTAAGTGGGTGCGGCAAGCACGAGTTTGGAATAACGGAAAGCGTCTCCAACGCACTCCGCCCAATCGCTTCTTGCAAGGTCGGATATTGCGACCTTTACTCCCTTTTGCTCGAGGCTCTCGGCAAGCAGTTGCGCCGCCGCCTTCGTGTGACCGTACACCGACGCATACGCAACGAACACGCCCTCGGTTTCCGCCGCATAGGTTGACCATACGTTGTAGAGGTTGAGATAGTAGCCGAGATTTTGATCGAGCACAGGTCCGTGAAGGGGACAAATCGTGTTGATTTCAAGGTTTGCGATTTTTTTGAAGAGGTTTTGAACTTGTACGCCGTATTTGCCGACTATGCCGAAATAATATCTTCTTGCCTCGCAAGCCCAGTCGTCGTCCTCTTTGTCGAGCGCGCCGAATTTTCCGAACGCATCGGCAGAGAAAAGCACTTTGTCGCTCTTGTCGTACGTCATCACGACTTCGGGCCAGTGAACCATGGGCGCGGTGACGAATAAAAACTCGTGTCTACCCGTACTAAGCGTGCTGCCGTCGCCAACGACGATACGTCTTTGCTCGAAAGAATCGCCGAAATAGTTTTGCATCATCGCAAACGCCTTTTGAGAAGATACAACGGTTGCGCTCGGATACGCCGCCATAAACGCCGCAACGTTTGCCGAGTGGTCGGGCTCCATATGCTGCACTACGAAATAATCGGGCGTTTTGCCCTCGAGTGCCTCGGTCAGATTGGCAAGCCACTCTTTGCAAAAATGTGCGTCGACGCTGTCGAAAACGGTTATTTTGTCGTCGAAAACGACGTAGGAATTGTAGGACATTCCGTTTGGAACGACGTACTGCCCTTCAAACAAATCGACCTCGTGATCGTTTACGCCGATATACTTTATATCGTTTGTGATTTTCATAAGTTGCTCCTGTATATAAAATTTTGTGATTTTCAAAGATATTGTACCATACGAGACGAAATATAAACAAGAGAAAATCGCAAAGTGCGGATAAAGAAAAAAAATATATAGTAAACAGTATATTAATAATCAAATGATTATTTACTTTTGGCGCGATTTCATATAAACTATACAAGTGTACGGTATGCCGTGCAACTGAAACAAGGGGGCAATTATGAAGAAACTTTTGACTTCTCTCGTCATAGTCGTGCTCGTGGCTCTATGCGCGTTCACTTTTGCGGCTTGCGACGACAACGGAGAAAAACTCAATATCGTGTTTCTTGGCGACTCTATCGCGGAGGCGTTGATAGGTGCGTCGCCCGTGAGCGAGCGCGATAACTACGGCTATTACGCCATCGTCGGCAGAACCAACGATTTCAACTATTACAATCACTCTATGTCGGGGCATCTCACCTCGGGAAATATGGCGGATAAATCGGGCGAAGGCTTGCTTGAAGTCATATCGAGAAAAGACGAGAAAGCAACGCTCATCCGCACGCATATCGTCGAGGCGGACGTGATACATATCTCGGTGCTTGGCAACAACGTTTTGCAATACAGCCTTGCGTCGTTGATGCTGGAAATGGCGGACAAACTCGCAAATATCGCGCCCGGTAGCCCCGAAAGTTGGTATCAGGCGTGCTTCGATCGCGAAACGGACGAAGAACTCAAAGAGGAACTTAAAGAAAGATATGCGGACGATAAATCGCTCTTCGACTATCTGCACGACGGCGGTACGCTTGAAAACGTGCGCCCTTCCGTGTGGTCCGAAGACGGTGAGACCATTCTCTTCGGCGATCGCAACGATGGCAACAATATTGAAACGGCAGACCCGAAATTCAACTTCCCTCCGACTTATCAAAATATCGTCGATATCGTCGCAAAACTTCGTGAATTAAACCCCAAGGCAAAAATCATATTCCAAAAAGTGTACAACCCCGTCTACGAGGGAACTACCCTCCTCAAAGAATGGGAATACGCCGCAATCGAGCAACGCATCGAAATGCTCGAGCAAACGGGATATAAATTTAAGGAAACTTCTAAAATTTCAAAAATAAGAGAACTTGCGGGACACCTTCTCGGATTCCTCAACGGAATGCTTGACGAATACAATCAAAACCATCCCGATAGCACGGTGCTTACCCTCGATATCTGCAAGGCGTTTGACGACGTGACCAACACCGACGTCAAAAACGGCAAAGTCGATTTGTCCGCAAACAGTCTTGGCAGATCGCTCATATATCAGGACTTCACGCACCCCTCTAACTTCGGACACGCCATAATCGCTCAAGAAACGCAGAAAATGCTCGAAGAACTCGGCATCGCAAACAAAAACGCGCTTGCAAACTACAAGGCGATAAAGTGCGACCAACTCGACAGAATATACTCGGGCGTTGAAGGATTTGACCTTCAAGCCGCAAAAGACGCGGTGAATAACGCGGACACATATTACGCAACCACGAGAGCGTATTTTGACAAGACGGACGGATACGTCCCCGTCAACTATTGATGAGGAGGTGTGGACTATGAAAAAATCCGTCGTTAGAATATTTGCAATTTCAATCGTTTTGGCAATGCTTCTCTCTTGCGTGTTTGCGCTGTGCGCATGCAACGAAAAGGACGACTCAAAATTTGAAAACGATACCCGTTTTGGCGTTGACTACGACAACATCGATATTATGGGTATGAATAAATTTCTCGTAAAAGCCGTCAAGGGTGCGGCGATCGATGACAAGAACACGTACTTCGAGTTCAAAAAAGACGGAACGATGCATATGCAGATCCAAACCAAAAAAGGTCTGTTCGGCAGTATTCCGCAATTGCTGAAAACACTCGAATCAGCCAATATAAAAATCGATATCGCCTCTGCCCTCGAAACGTTTGACGTCAAAGGAAGCGTGGATAAATACGTCGAGCCTATGTTCCCGGGCTTCACGCAAAAGCTCACAGAATACGACCTCAAAGGCGCGCTCGGACTGATTCAACACAGCCTCGGATTCAATATCGACGGGCTTGACCTCGCAAACGAGAAAGTCAAAGCCGCAGTCAAATACGTCGGCGACAATATGGCTCTGCCCGCAGACTTGCTCGAAGCAATCCCGAGCGATACGGTGCTTCGCCTCACTCTCGACACTCAGTACGTTATCCGCAATCTCACCGCTTCGGACGGAACGCAATTTAGAGCGATTTATCTCGGATACAAAGTGAAAGACAATCCGCAAACCGCTCCGTTCGGCGTGTTTACGCTCACGGAAAACGATACGGTGGGACGTTTGTCGATAGAGTTTATGAACATACACATAACAATCAAACAGCACTGAATCACACATAACCGAAAAAACAGCCTCTCGGAAAACGAGAGGCTGTTTTTTTTGTGAGCACAAACGTGTACGTCGGGTACTTAAATGCAGCTTCCCCCTTTCCTCACGTGTTTGGACTTCGGCGTTT
>ULOF01051997.1_pt1 | contig 15002 bp, 11 predicted proteins | sample 1952371 | NCBI WGS metagenome assembly ULOF01 (sample SAMEA4835597, study PRJEB28245) | human gut metagenome | biome: gut microbiome; material: fecal sample | place: Denmark | collected 2008 | reverse complement strand
CGGCACCTAAGTACCAACGGCTCCAAAGCACCCCGCTTTTGAAATTGTTTATATTGCACAACTACATTTTAAAAATACAGAGTTTCGCAATTGCCTAGTTATGTATTAGGAAAAGCTCAAAAATGCTGGTATCATAATCATCAGCATAATGACGATTAAAAGTAAAATCATGGGACCCAGCAGCTTTGTTCCCGCCTCTTCCCCATATCGTCTGGCAAGATTTCTGTGCTCCTCCAACGCATTTAATTCCTCCTGTTCAAATACAGCGGTAAGCCCTATGGTACCTCGCTTTACATTTTGTTCTAAGAGAGTCATCAGCTTAATATAGCAAGGAAGCTTCAATCTTCTTCCCAGCTGGTAATATACCTGTTCTTCGGGAATACCTAACGCCAGACTTTGTCTTGCATACTTTAACTCCCCAATCAGCACCTCCCTGTAATCCTCTTGTTTAGAATGCTGGTGCTCCCTGTTCCTTTCATATTCTTCAATAAGCATTATAAATATATTTTTCACCTGCATTCCTGCCCCCAACAGTAATACCAGCTCGTTTACAAACCACGGAAAACACCTTTTTAACATCTCCTCTCTCTTTTTTTCCTGATTCCTAATGTTTTCCCTTTCACGAAGCAGCAATAATCCCGCAATTATAATACCAATAACCAACACATGCGAAGGTGATATCCGGTTTCCGTCTGTCCTTGTAATCTGTACACCGTTTATGTTTGCCGGTAAAACAAGCCGCTCCTCATATAAAGCCTTGTTTTCCTTTTTATTAATTTCTTCCTTCACCTGGGAGAACTGCTCCGGAAGACTGCTGTCCTCCCTTGGAAAAATTATAATTTCATAAACCTGCTGACTGCTCTCTTCCCCATACCATAAAACCACCTTCACCTGTGTAACAATACCGGTCTCCTGCTCCCGCTGTCCATAGCCTAACGCTGTCAATTCTTCTTTTTTATTTTTTACCCTCCCTTCTCCATCAATCAATGCATAATTTTCTGTCTGAAACTCTACATCAAAGGGATACTTTTCATAATCAAGGGAGAAATCCAGGTCTCTGGTAACTTTTAAAAGAGAGTCATTTTCTCCTTTTAAGTGCCCGTCAATATATGCAAACGCCTCCCCCATTTTTTGTTTTTGCTGCTGTTTTGTAAGCTTTCTGGGACGGACATTCAATGTGACTATCTCCGTGGTATCTCCTTTTTCCAGTAAAAGTCCAATCTGTTTTTCATTCCCGGTATATCCCGCTTTTTCTACGACAATATCGCCATTGTCATTACCAAAGGTAAGAAAAAAACTAACCATATTTGTAAAAAAGAGCAGAATAATAACACCTATATGTTTTTTTATCCATAAAACACCCTTTGAAAGGCTTCTGTCCTCTCTTTTTTGTGAAAAGCACCAGATAATCGACAGAACCAGAAAAATTACAAACAATATCCCATTTATAATTCTCATACCCTTATCTCCATAATTTTGGAAGCCCATATGTCAGCCGCATAAATCATAATCAGAAACAGCGTCATTAACATAACCCCTAAAGCATTGTGATACAATACCTCCAAAAATTCTCCATTACTTACCCTTAAATAGAAAATGATACCATAGGGCATTATCATCATAATGTGTTCTTCTAATACTTTTGCAGCAATCAGTGTTTTTATTTCCTCTTCCACTGCGATTTTATCGGCAATACTGTTCACCGTTTTTTGAATAATCCGGATTAAATTACCGCCGCTTCTTTTTGCTGCCATAATCACATTGGCAAAATTATTTATATCATCAATATCACTGCGCTCACCAAAATCCTTTAACAGTCTTTCCAACGGAATATTCATTTTAAGTCCTGACAAAATGGCATCCAGCTCTTTAAAAATAAAGTCCTGCCTATTGTATAACAAAGCTAAATCCTTCTTTGCGTCCTGAAAAGCGTGTTCCAAAGAATATCCTGCATTTAAGGAAGTGACCAGCGCCTCTATCATGGCTTTGAACTGAAGGGTCAGCCTGTGCTTCTGTTCCTCCCGCTTCCTCTCCCGCATGTTATGGTAATCTATGAAAGCGAACGGAAGTATTAACACTGCTGCTTTGCAGGAATCATAAAACAGATAGCAGATTACCACGCTTTTTATCAACTGCCTTAAACCATATTCCACCCAATCCTTTCCACAAAAATGATATACTCTGTAATCATATACCTTCCTGCTGCCTTTCTCCTGTTCTTCCCTTTGCTTCATCCCCTTTATTCCTCCATCCACTCTGTAGTAATTTTTGAATATTTTTAAGCTCCTTCATCCGTACCAATGCCCCTTTAACCCTTCCCTGCTCTTCTGAAGCTTCCTGAAATTTAAATATTGTCTGCATTTTTATTTCCCCATTTTCTACTCCGGTAATTTCACAGATTTCCAGTACCCGCCTGCTGTTATCCCGGAGTCTTCCCAGATGTACAACAATATCAATAGCTGCGGCAATATGCTGCCGGATTGCCATTACCGGCATATCATATCCCATTAAAATCATAGTTTCCAGACGCAGCATCATTTCCCTCGCAGAATTTCCATGCCCGGTACTAATACTTCCGTCATGTCCGGTCAGCATGCTGTTCGCCATGTCCATAGCTGCCGCATCTCTGACCTCACCCACAATAATCCGATCAGGGCGCATGCGAAGTGCCGTCTTTATCAATTGGGACATGGTAACCGCATTATTTCCTTCCACATTGGCATTTCTTGTCTCCAGTCTTACAAGATTGGGGATTCCCTTAATCTGTAATTCTGCGGAATCCTCTATTGTTATAACCCTCTCTGTCTCGGGAATATAGTTGGTTAAAACATTCAAAAAGGTTGTCTTTCCGCTTCCGGTTCCCCCGCTGATAAAAATATTATATTTCGCCTTTACCAATACCTTAAGAAACTCCGCTGCTTCCCTTGTAATAGAATCCATAGTAATCAATTTATCCATAGTAAAGATTTCTTTTGGAAACTTGCGAATTGTCATGACAGAACCGTCCAATGCCACTGGTGGCAGCACTACATTTATTCTTGAACCATCCTCTAGCCTGGCATCTACAATAGGTACCGTCTCGTTTACAATCCGGTTACAGCTGCTGACAATCTGCTGTATCACATTTCTAAGTCTTTCCTCACTGGTAAATATCTCTGCGGTCTCAGACAAAACTCCATTTCTCTCAATAAAAATATGCTTTTGTCCGTTTACCATTATTTCTGAAATATCCTCATCCTCCAGCAATTGGGACAGTACATCCAGTTTACGAAACGAATTGAAAAGTTCTCTCTTTAATAGCTGTTTTTCCTCCACTGTCAGGTAGATTCTTCTTCCCCTTTCTAACACTGCCTGTTCAATCACTTCCCCAATCTCCTCATCTGTCAGCTCTTTGCTTAAATTGAGCTGCTCCGTCAACTGTCTCTGCAAATCCGCTTTTTCCTGTTTTATCCTATCTGTCATCTGCCTTCCCCTCTGAACACCTCATCCATCTTCTCCATGACCTCCTGTTTATCCTCCATATTTATAAACCTTATCTTCTCCTCATCCAGTTCATACAGCTTCAGCAGACTTTCAAAATTGTTTTTCTTTATCAACGCTTTTTCCTCCTTTAAATAAGGTACTAAAATATAGTCAAACAAGAAAAAAATATCGTAGCTTTGCAGCACGCCGGTTCCAAAATCACAAACTATACCATAATATCCACTGTCCTTCAGCACATTTTTAAGCCATGCCATATCCTCTGCGTCTATCTGTTTCCTGTCAAAAACCGACCAGCCCGAAACAATCCTTCCTGCACTTTTCTCTGCAAGAGCCAGCAGCTTTTCTGCCTGATGTTCCTTTAAGTAATAAATGAAATTGTCTGAATCTACAGAATTTTCTATGTTATCCGTACTTTCCTGCTGAGCCGGAAAAGAACTGTAATCTTCCATTCCAATATAAAGCCATTTTTCATAATTCTCATTTTCTGCCACCCTTAATGCCATCGTTGTCTTTCCGCAGCGCCCCACCGGCGAATAAACCGCTACCATAACCTTTTCCCTCTGCCCGGACATGTACACCCGGTTTACCATATTCTCTATTGTGGCTCCAATCACCTTTGCACTCTGGAACCGATACACGGATGGAAAAGGAACATTTTTTTTCTTCATGTCCTGCCGGTCTGACAACCACAGAAAAATAAGTCCGCCATACTCCTCCTGCAGTTTTTTAAGCTCCTCCTCGCTAGTGCCGGCTATCAAATCAAGCCTTTTTCCTTTTAGATAGGATTTCAATACCTCATGGTCAGTAAAGGCTGCTGTCATCCACCTCCCTTTGCCAAATCTGCTCAAATAGGCTGATAAACTTTCAACGTATTCCCTTTCATCATCCAGTATTCCAATTTTTAGCACCCGCATATTTTACGCCTCCCCAAACTTTTAACAGAACATATTCCACAATTTAACGGCACCCGTTCCCAGTGCAATGGGCACAGAAAAATTCAACGTCTCCTTCCTCTTATAAATTTTTTCTTTCTTGCATGCCCGGATAAGCATCCGCCCTCCTGCAATAACCGCACCGGTAAAAAATGAAGCTGCAATGATTGACACTGCATCTTCCGGAAAAAATAATGCCAGCACACCAAGCAGCTTAATATCTCCTGCTCCCAATCCTTTTATGATAAATAGAAAAAACAAGACGGATATTACAGCACACATCATTTTTATACCTGCCAACAACTGCGATGTCCCTCCTTCCCCATAGATACAGACAACGCCTGCCACCAGACAAAATCCGATTAAGCGGTTTTCAATTTTTCCGATTTTTAAATCTGTATAGACCGCCCTTATAAGCAACAATGTAACTATACCCATCTGTATCCACTTAAACACTTTGACTCCTCCCTTCCTTGTTCATTTTTTGCCATTATAGTGTCTGAATTTTTCCCTGTCTACGATTTTGAACGAGATATCAGAATAAATTTTGCAGGTTCAAAAAGTCTGTATTTTTATGAATTTTGCAACAGGATTTTTTATTTTTCCCTCTTATTTCTTTTAAAAATTTTCATAAATATAAAATGGTGTTCAAATTTATTAACTTTATTTAAATTTCCTGAAATATGAATATATTTCCAAATCCTGTCCTATAATGAAATATAAGACCAGATAAGTTATATGAAAGGAGTCCTTATGCATATCAGATTGTTTACCCCCCATACGAAATCTCCACACAAAAAAAAGAATCCGTCATCACAACATTGTGTGATGACAGATTCCTGTCTGTTAGAAGACCTTGGCAACGCCAAAAAAGACATTGACACAATTCTTTTACATTTAAATTATCAAACAAATCCTGACCTTATTGATTCCTACACATACCAGCTAAAGGGTGCCTATCTCCGCTATAAATTTCTCCTACGGGAAATTCAAAAAACCGCCAGTGTATAAAACCTCTAAAAAGCCTGCACTATGTATATGTAAGCTTTTACTCATCCGTACCCACATACTTATTAAGGGTCTCCACTACATCATTTAAGTTATATGGTTTAGCAATATAATCATCTAACTTGGCCTCTAAAATACGCTCCTTATCCCCAAACATAGCCCGTGCCGTGACAGCTATAATCGGAAGACGTTTTCTCTTTTCCTGACGCTCAATGGCGCGAATTTCCTGGGTAGCTGCAAGACCATCCATCACCGGCATCTGCACATCAAATAATGCCGCCTGATATTCTTTCTGCCGGAACAATTCTACCGCTTTTTCGCCATTTTCTGCAATATCATAGGAATAACCCGCCATTCCAAGCAGCTTACCAATTACCTGCTGGTTTACCGGCTCATCCTCTGCCACTAATATTCTCGCCCGTGAATGACCTGCCAGTGAAAATACTGCCGGATCATCATCCTTCACATTCACAGCAGTCCCCTCCGGAATGTCCTGTGCTGGTTTAATCAGCTTCAATGGAACCTCTACAATAAATGTGGAACCCAGTCCCTCTTTACTCTGGACTGTAATATTTCCACCCATCAGCTCCACAATCTGCTTCGTGATGACAAGACCTAAACCAGAGCCTCCATATTTCCGGGTATCTGATGCATCCACCTGGGAAAACCGGATAAATAATTTATTTCTGTCTTCATCCGCAATCCCGATACCAGAATCTGCAACCGCTATTCGAAGCTTTATTTTATCGAGAACATCATCCATGCAGGCAACTTTCACTCTGACTCCACCGTCATTGGTAAATTTAATGGCATTGGACAACAGACAATTGAGTACCTGCTGTATCCGTTGTCCGTCTCCTCTTACTAATGCCGGCAGGTTACTGCCAAAGCTGCAATCAAGGGTCAATCCCTTATCTCTTGCCAGCGGAACCTGCGCTGCCACAGTTTCTTCAATAACTGCCCGGATATCAAAATTTTCTTCCCTTAAATTGTATTTACCGGCTTCCAGCTTAGAAATATCCAAAATATCATTTATCAGACGCAGTAATGTATCTGCACAATTTTTAGCTGTAGTTAAATTATCACGGTGATCTGCCTGCAAATCCTCTGCCATTAAGGTTAACTGAAGCATACCCAGAATTCCATTAATTGGTGTTCTAATTTCATGGGACATATTTGCAAGAAACTCTGACTGTGTCTTATACGCTGCATTGGCATCCTTTATAGCCGCAGACAGTTTGTTTTCTGTTTCCTTCTGCTCCGTGATATCAATAACCACCATATTGATATAATCACTTTCTGACTTATACATAACCGTATTAAAAACCTTTTCAAGCTTTTCCATCGTAATTTCCACAGCCAGCAGCTCACCTAATTTTGTACCGGAATTATTATAGGCTTCAAACCATGCATTGATATCCTGTAACACCTCAACACGGCTTTCCGAAATAACCTTCCCATAATAATCTGAAGGGTCAAGCTCAAACATACGGGCAAAGGTCTCATTCGCATCCGTAATACGATATCCCATATTTCTTCTGGACTGGGTATCCCTTAAAATCTGTGCTTGAGCAAATCCTACCGGCAGGTTTAAGAATAATTTCTTATACTTATCGCTTTTCACCGTAGACACCCGCTCTTCGTCGGCAACAAACTTAAACATGGCCGCTCCGATAATTATTGCCATTGCAATAATAATCATGGATATCACAATCATGGCTCCCTTTATATCTCCAGCCGAACCATTACTATCCAGTTTGCCGAAAACAATAACATCCCCAACAATTGCCACCGCAATCAGAACTGCAATCAGTAAAAAATAAATTACTTTTACTCTTGATACTTTCTCACTCTTCTCCATTTGCATTGTCCTCCCTTAACATTTTCCTTTCCTGTTTTTTTCTTTCCCTCTGTTGTCTCTGCAGGCGTTCCACCTTACAAATCATACAGAAAAATAATATTCCAAATAAAGTGGTGATAAAGCCCTTTAATAATCCAGGACAGTGATACACCAGCTTTATTGTATAATCACCCTTTTTAAGCTTGGCACCTAAAAAGCCTTTCAGCACTACACAGGTTTCCACTTTTTCCCCATTGGCATAAAGTGTCCAGCCTTCATCATACGGAATGGAGGTCATAAACACTCCGTCCTTCTGGGGCGATATCGTTCCCTCTATCCTTGTGTCACTATATTCTGTAACCCTCATCCCCTGATTTGACAATACATGATAAAATGACTGGAACTGCTCCTCCACATATTCCATCGGATAACAGTAAATCGTGCCGCTTAAATCTTCCCCATCATTAAAGATAAACTGAATATCAACCAGCTGTCCGGCCTTTACCTCACCCACACGGAAAATCTGACCCTGGTAACGGTCAAATGCCACCTCATTCCCATCAATCAGCAGCGCTATTTTATGAACATTACTTCCCCTGCAGTTTATATATAAATCCATATCATAAGGTATGGTATAAATCATGTCTGCTTTAGCACTGGCATTTGCCTTGCTGTAATCTGCATTAAATTCATCCTTTAATGTAACATCCACATTGGTTCCATATGTGGTCACCTGCATATCCTCTGTGATAGAAGAAAAGACAGGTTCTATTCCGGTCAGTGCTCCACAGAGCTCATTCTGTACGGTAAAAGGACCACTATCTCCCGTATCAAATGTTAAAATATCCTCATTTACCATATATCCTATCGGTAATGTATAAGGATTCTGATAAACAGAAATATGCTCCTCATCCGCAAAATGATTCATATCTACATTAACAAAATCTCCATCCCTTGTATATACATATTTTACACCAAGCAGGGCATTGGTGACCGGCGTTGCCCCATAATAAAGATATTCATTCGCCCCCGTATAAAAGCCTAATTCTCCCATGATGTCCACCAGTTCACCACGGACAGTAGAACCAAAGATTCCCACACTTTTTAAATTATACCATGTCGCCTCATCTACAAAAAGGGGCTCCAATATATCGGAACGATAAAAATCCGTATTTCCTTCTTCTACTTTATCCTTCAGCTTCTCAAAAATTTCTGTATCCCCATAATAATAGTCCGGCTCAGAGGTTCCCACCTGTTTAAATCCCACAAGCCCGTTAACTGCCATTTCAAGGACTGCCATAAAGATAAGAATATACCGGGCAACCCATTTCCCCTTGGAAAGCTGCAGATAGAGAGCAAACAATACCAGATAAACAGTAAGAAAAATACCGGTAGTTATATAGGTTCTAATATCATATGTAACTTCCGCATTATAGTAACAGTACACTACAAAAAGCATGCTGACTACATAGGCGGCAATAATCATTGGCAGACGCAGCTTATCTCTCTTTAAATATACCTCATATGCCATAATCAGCAAAAGAAAGAGATATAAAAAGGCAAAGCGGTTAGGAATTCCATACTGATTGTGAAATCCATGCCATATATAATTGAGCTGCTGGTTATTAAAGCTGATTATCAACAACAGCAGCAATAATCCATATTTCACCTTTTTTTCCAGGGAAATATCCTTTACAAAAAAGAACATAAACGCCAGCAGTATCGTAAAAATTCCACAATACAGATTCGTTCCGGCATCCCCCACCTGATTTGTCATCACCTCCGAGCAAAATAAATGTGACCGAAGCGTATCGGCAAAGGAACCATAAAATTCCCATTCCGGAAGCTCAAATTCAGCAGAAGCGGTTGTCATGATTCCCATATAAGCCGGCACCAGCACCACGGCTCCCAAAGCTGCCGCTATCAGAGAGGAAACGGCAAAACGAATGCCCTTTCCTACCAGCTCTTTGAAGCTCCGAAAGGAACATGCAAAAAACCATAATACTAAAAAAATACATATCATAAAGCTGATATAATAATTACAGATAAAGCTGTAAAGCAATGCCAGTATATACATTCTGCTATCTTTTTTTGTGAACATTTTTTCCATGCCCAGAATGATGATAGGAAAAATGAAGATACAATCTAGCCACATCAAATTCCAGTAATATCCAACCACAAAGCTGCTGAATGCATAGAACAATGAAAATACGACAATTGCCGGATTCTTTACAGGCTTACGGCCTGCATGCATTAAAAAATATGCAAAGCAAAGACTTGCCAATATTATCTTTGCAGAAATAATTATATTCAATGCCATGGGCAGATGGCTCTTGGAACAGAGTATAATAATTAAATTAAACGGACTGGAAAGATAATAAGACCACAGGGATATGAAATTATTGCCCAGCCCCACATCAAAGCTATACTGTAAGCTGTCAAGATGCTGAAGTTTTTCCTGATACTCTGAAAAAAATGGAAGGTACTGGTGTACGCCATCCACTACCACCAGACATTTATTCCCAAAAGGACCTACCTCACCAATATACCACGCTCCAATCATCATGATTAACGCAATTCCAAAAGTTACTGTATATACATATTTGTCTTTTAAAAAATTCCAAATTCTTTTCTGCCTCATTTTAATAGTCCATTCTATATTCTATATTCAAAACATATTTATTTCATGTCAGCTCTTTGACATCCATCATACGGATAACTCTGTCATATGCAAGCGTACCACCAAAAATATCCAGCGCACTTCCAATGGTTATATTCAATTTTCCCTTACCCAGTGTCCGGATTGTTTCAATGTCCGCATAGGAGCTAACCCCTCCGGCATAGGTAATCGGAATACTGGCAAATTCGGAAAGCATTCGGACAAGCTCCTGTTCCACACCGTTCGCCTTCCCTTCCACATCCACTGCATGAATCAGAAATTCATCTGCATACTCCTGAAGCTTCTCAATTGTCTCTTTTGATATCACCTCTTCTGTAAATCTCTGCCAGCGGTCCGTTACAATATAATATTGTCCCTCCCGCTTTCTACAGCTTAAATCAAGCACCAGATGCTCCCTGCCGGCTGCTTTGCACAGCTCCTTTAACCGGCTATAATCCACTCTGCCATCCCGGAACACATAAGATGTGACAATTACATGGCTTGCTCCCATATCAAGAAAGTCCTTTGCATTCTCTGCTGTAACACCGCCCCCTAACTGTAACCCGCCAGGATATTCTGCAAGAGCCAGCTTTGCCTCTCGTACATCCTCTTCATAATAGGGAGTTCCCGCCTTATTGAGCAGTATGATATGACCACCTTTCATATGGCAATTCTTGTATAATTTCGCATAAAAAGAAGCATCCTGCTCTGACACAAAATTCTCCTCTGCCTGATTACCGGCATCTAACAAGGAGCCCCCCACAATCTGTTTTACTTTTCCATTATGTATATCAATACAAGGCCTAAACTCCATAACCGTCTCCACTAATAATTTGTAAATTTTGTCTGTTTAAAATCACAGCAGAAACAATATCTGCATAAACCAGTAATTAGTACCATAGTATCATATTTCCTTAGTAAATACAATCAAAAAGAACCAGACAAAGCATCTGGCTCTTATTTTATAATTTTTCCAAATCGGAAGCAGAATATTCCTGTTATTACCGGCATCTGTCTTTCTTTGTCAAATCCCTGTTCAGCTCTCTTTTTACTGTGTTCATCCGTTTCCCAAATTGCTCAATTGCAGGATATTGCCGCTTTACTGCATAGAGCTTTCCACCAAATTGACAATTCAGATTTTTCATAAACCACACATCCCGGATATTCTTGTTACTATTCTATTCCTTTTTTCCCAGAATGTGAACTTACATATTCTGTGCCATTTCCATCCTGCAGATTGCATTTCCTTTTTCCACAAATCTTGTCTCATACTCTGTCATGATATTGCCCACCACATATTCTGAATGATGCAGGTCATAGGTATAATTGAAAAGTGTCCAGTGGGGCGCCTCTCTTACCTGCTCCAGTGAAAAATCAAACAGGTCCTTATTATCGGTTTTAAAAATCACATGCCCTTCCCTGTCAAGAATTTTCTCATAACGCTCTAAAAACTGCAATGAGGTAAGCCTTCTCTTTGCATGGCGGTCCTTCGGCCACGGGTCTGAAAAATTCAGATATATCCTTTGCACTTCTCCCGCTGCAAAAACATCCGAAATATTCTCCGCATCCATCCGGATGAAAAAAAGATTCGGCAAATCCTTCTCCTCCTGCTTTTCTATGGCTCTGACCAATACAGAAGAATATTTCTCAATACCTACATAGTTAATGTCCGGATTCTCTTCTGCCAGAGTCATGATAAACTGTCCCTTTCCCATTCCGATTTCAATATGAACCGGATTATCATTTTCAAATACCCTGCTCCATTTTCCTTTATATTCCGTCTCATTTTTTATCGTAAAACGGCTCTCCGCAATCATATCCCGGGAGCCTGGTACATTCCGCAACCGCATTATAACGTCCTCTCTTCCAGCTAAAATATACAATTCGTCTATTTGACTGTCCTGCTTTTTTGAGTATATACTACCTTCTGTTGAAAATCAATTTAAATATTATTGTGCGTTTCGTGAAAGCCCTTTTCATGTTATACTTATTAGAACAGACAAAATATACATTTGACATAGCCGTCTTTTGATACTTATTTATAGAAGAAAGGTAGTAACTTATGAATTTTTTTAATGATAATGATAATAACTTTACAGCCTTTTCTGCTCTTTATGAAAAACAGCTTCAGTCGGTTTCACTGCCTGCCAAATTAGCCGGAAATTTCACCTTAAAAAATTGTCTGAAGCAATCCAAACACAGAGAAATCTATCTTTTGGCAGATAAAAGAGAAAACCTGTATATCCTAAAAAAACAGTCCGGGAAACAGATTCCACAGCTAAAACAGGAGCAGCAAATTTTTGAGATACTAAATGACATAAAAGACCTGGCAATTCCCCGGTATATCGATTGCTGGGAAGAGCAGGAATACTGTTACCTTCTACGCACCTACATTGAAGGCCGCTCCCTGTCTGACTATTTTAACCACCGTCTATATCTGTCTGATATGGAAATCATCCACTACATGCTCGCCATCTGTAATTTGATTTCCGCACTCCACCACCAGCAGCCCCCAATTATCCACCGGGATATCAAGCCGGAAAATTTTGTTATCCAAAAAGGAACGGGGACCCTATATCTTATTGACTTTGACACCGCAAGGGTTTATACACCGGATAAATCCAGAGATACCATGCTGGTTGGCACCCCCTCCCATGCCGCACCGGAACAGTTTGGTTTTTCACAAAGTGATGTCCGGACTGATATCTATGCCCTGGGAAAGACCCTGCTATATTTAACCTGTGGCAGTACGGAGCTAACGGATTTAAAATCCTCTTCCATCGCAAAACCGTTCCGGAAAATGATTACACACTGCACAGATTTCACACCGGACAAAAGATATTCCAATATAAACCAGCTTATCCGTTCCTTAAAGCTCTACCAAAGGCATTTGAACTTCTCCAAATCCTATGCCCGCCAAATAGGAACCGCTATTCTTTTACTGGCATTTGGAATCTGCTTTGGCTATATAACCGGCTCCAGGCAGGGGAAGCAGAATCTGACTGATTTTATTCACACAGACAACGCTTCTACTGAAAACAGCACTTCCACTGAAAACAACACGAAACAGACAAAAAAGAATTCCTCTGACAAAACCACCTCTGTGGAATCTCCAACAAATGCCTCGCTTTTGGAACAGTCCGGCATCCTGCAATGTGACCTTTTCCAATTTCAGGATATAGTAAATCAGATTATTCTTGATTATTACAACGGTGACCCGGATGCAATGGCAAAGAACTGCGAAATATTAACCAAAGCCCTTTACCAGGATAAGGCTTTGAATCAGGTAACCGGTACCGATTATGCCGGTTCTGATGAAGCTTTTAATGGAGGATTCAAAGCGCCTATTATACAAATTCGAGACTCTCTGGCTTACCGGAACCAGATATTAAAACGCAATCAGGGCTCCTACGACAAATATAAGGATGCTATTTTTACAAACATACAGGTCTATCTCGATCCAAGTATTGCAGATACAGAAAACTGGCTTTATTTGTATACCACCTCATCTGGTGAAGAAGCCATACGCACTTACCAAGGTGCATTGTCCGATATTTTAAATAATATTATATCTACCTTTGATATGGTAGATGAGACCGAAAATACAGACTGATATTTAATTATCTGATTTTAAATATTTTATTATGTCATCATCTTTTTAAAATGAGTAGCAGCAAAGAAGCTGTGACTTCACGACTCATAACATCATGAAGCAACAGCTTCTTATTTCCTTACCCAAATCTACTTCTTAATCTTCACCTTAGAGCCCACACCCTTTGCCTTTAAGATTCTCTTATAGCTTGTAAGTTTCTTCTTTGGCACCTTAACCGTTGCTTTCGCATGAATCCCCTTAAATGCCTTATTTCCCACTTTCTTGCTTGTCAGCTTAGAGGTCCTAATGGTGATGGTCTTTAATTTCTTACAGCCATAAAATGCCTGCTTGCCAATCTTACTTACCTTTGCCGGAATCGTAATCTTTGTAAGAACCTTACACTTATAAAATGCCTTATCACCGATGGTGGTTACATTTGCTCCCATGCTGACGGTCTTTAACTTACCACAGCCTGAAAATGCACTTGCTCCAATGGTCTTTATATTCTTTCCGATGTTTACCTTCGTAAGCTTCTTACATCCGGAAAATGTCTTATCAGCTATGGCTGTTACCTTGTATTCCGTTCCGTTAATCGTAACAGCAGAAGGAACAGTAATCTTTGTTGCATTCCTGTTAGCAGGTGCCTTATACGCAACCTCTTTTCTGGATACATCTGCTATTTCATACATTGCAGTGCCTTTATCATCCTTAACCTCTTCATTCTTCTCTGGTTTTACATTTTCCTTATTTGATTCTGCTGACGCTTTCTTAGGAATTACTTCTGTCCTGGTTTTTCCACAAACCTTACATCTATACGTCTTTACTCCCTGGGTTGTTTCAGTAGCTTCCTTCGTCACTCTCCCGGCATCCCAGGTATGGCCTGATTTTATTATTTTGTTGCTGTCGAGTACTTCACCACAAATGGTACAGCTAATATGACCTTTGCCATTTTCCGTACAGGTCGGTGCCTGATCCACTATCAATGTTCCCGGATTATGCTTGCATACAATCTCAAATGTTTTTGTACAGGTTCCTGTATAATCACCCTTTCCCTTTATTGTAACAAGCGCTGTTCCCAAATCAGTATTATGTGTATAGGAAACCGTATAATCTACATTCAGCTCCAGTACCTTTCCATCTGCATCCCGTAAAACAACTGCTGGAGTGACAGCCTCTCCTGTATAGATTTGGTCATCAATATCTCCAATACTGCAATCGGAAAGCTTGTTTATATCCCATTTGGCAGGCACTGTCTCGCTACCAGTCGAAATCTTCACGCCATTCACGAATACCGCCTGGGGTTTTGTATGAATCAGAGAGGAATGACCCCCGCCATAAGATGTATAGCTTTGTCCCACACTGGATTTGGACGTGCGGTCAGTTGTCCAATGGGCAGTATTATATTGATAATTATTTGTTTGTATCACCAACATGCCGCCTTCACCGTTTTGACCATTTTCGCCACTGTTTCCTCCAATGCCCCGTACA